>Ga0181612_157401_pt1 | contig 13567 bp, 11 predicted proteins | sample HoacroProtozoa21_FD_119630 | JGI IMG/M metagenome (GOLD analysis project Ga0181612, IMG submission 119630) | Hoatzin crop microbial communities from Cojedes, Venezuel. Combined Assembly of Gp0051906, Gp0051904, Gp0051908 | reverse complement strand
GGTCCCTTCCAACCCCTACCATTCTGTGATTCTGTGAAATCGCACCATGAACATCACACTCCTTCTGCTGTCGACTTAAGGGTGGTAATGACTAGTGGCAATCCCCATGTTTCTGCTGTAGGATACTGGTGCCTTCAACTGCAGGGCCTGCAGGGATGCTGGTAGGGTCAGCATCACACCCGGGAAACGTAAGATTCCAGGAAAGTTTTTTTCCTTTCTTCTTTTTCTTTTTTCTTTCCTCTATAGCTTTTTTAACTATTAATGAGGATTTTCTGAACTAATTTGGACCACGGCTGTATGTAACTGAAACTGGACTAATAATTTGGACTATTATTAGATTGTTAAAACATTAATTAGGTGAACTATTTTTGCTCATAACAAGATTTTGAAAGGAAATGGAAGTTTGGTGTGCCCAGGACAGCAGTGAAGAACTCAGAGGCTGAATGTAGTCAAGAACAATGGATAGATGCAGCAAAGGGGACCAGAGCCTGAGGACTATCAGGGCCAAGGACAACTTCTCACGGGAGCTTACCATAAAGTAGTAGAGCTGTGAAGACCTGGCCATGAACTCCGGTTTGCACTCGGCCACACAGATTTCCACGAATCCAGCATGCTGGCTGGGCTTGGCCTCCCCCATCTCACATACTATCCTGTGGAGAAAATATGAAGCAGAAGCAAGGTTTGAGGGATGGTTTGGTAGTCTGGGTAAGATAGAATTGGAGCAAACATCCCACACTGCTGGGAAATGGACTGTAGACTTAACCGTCCTCTTCTTTCCAATACAGAATCCAAATTGTGGACTAAGTTATTCTTTAATGAGTGGTGGCTTCTGGTTGTTGGCACTCAGAAGGGCAAATGCTCAGCTTGTGTAAATCAACACATCTTTACTTCAATATACAGGTAAATGCTGGGCTGAGGTCTGACCCTAGGGTTCCCTTTGTCCTGCAGCCTTGCATCGTGGACAGCTTTGCAGCTGTAAGGCTTAATGAACAATTCAGCATGGGATAAGCTGCTTCATGGGACTGCTGCCCCACAAACTGGAGTTGAACACCCTTCTGGCAGCTGTTATGTGAGACATGAAAGATAATTTTAGGGTATATGCCATAAGGGTTATCTAAATATGCAATCTGAATACAGTAAAAAATAAATTATTAGCTCCTAAATTGCAAGTGAGGAATGGTATCTTCCATTCCTCACTTCCAAGGCTGGGTGGAATGGAGTCCTTAGAAGACCTTACAGGTAGCAATGACTGTTATTAGGTGTGCTGTGGCCCACAGTCTGCCACACACCCAACTTACTGCTCTGCTGGGATGTACCCTTCCACCAGTGGTTTGCATTCTACTCCAGCCACTTTGACGTGAGACGCAATATCTCTGAATTCCAGCCCCAGATTCTCTCCACGGATTGTCACTTTGGTCCCTCCTTCACGAGGGCCTGTCACTGGATTGATCTGCAGAAGCAAGCCAAGAAAAAGGAGAATAATCAAACCACCTGTGCAAAGGTATCAGCATCCTCTCACGTGAAAGACAAGGCAAGTCTTTGTGACCACTAGAGATGCTCATGATTATGAATGCTGAACAGCTGAGTGAACAAGCCTACTCCAGATACATCACTAGGACAGGTGCATGCAAATACGTTCTATATCACACATGCTCCAACTTCAGAGCATCCAAAATTCTGTCTCTTTTACACTCTTTTGACTATTTGCAAAACATCCAGAGATGAGTAGGAGATATTTTCTAGGTAGGAGTGGGGATTTCTGCTGTTGCAGTTGAGTTCTACACTGTATAGACAGGAGGCATGGAAAGGCAGTATTGGGACATGGTGGAAAGAAATGAGAGAAAAAATCAAGAAAAGGACACAAATAGCTTCAGCCAGTCACTTTAAATCTTAAATTCCCAGCCCAAAGCACACGGAGTTTTAGATCTGTTCTGGAGGTAGATGTTGTTCATGCATCACAAAACTTTCACCTGCAAAAAAGATGAGATACAACAGAAACAGCTTGTCAGATTAGGTACAGAGTAGGTGGATGGTGACTGAGACAGCAGCAGTAGTTGTTGTGTGCCATCATATATTTATGAAACAGCTCCAGCTGCCCTCACAGGAGAGCTGGGGCTGGGGGAAGAGCAGACACAGGAGCATGGAAGGTTTATTTGTGGGATGGAGAACTCCTGACTGGGAAACCCCTCAGCCCCATCTTGAGATGAGTGGCTATCCCAACAGAGTAGGGGCTGGTGGCATGATGTTTGCATCTCCATCTGGACCTTCACCAGACTCTTGCAAAGGTAAGATTGCTGCATCTTGCTCAGCAGTGGTTGTGTTGGGCAGCAGAGCCAAAGCACCACCCAGACTCCAGAGCTCACCTCTCCCTCCCATTGCAGAGCTTCACCCTGCACCAAGAGGTGTCCATCTCTCTGCCATATTTCTGGCCCATGTAAAGGGTATATGTATGTGGAAAAGTATTTTGCATCCATCCACCACCTTTGTTCAGACCCAGGTGGACATTAGCATTGGAATTGTCACCTCAACATTGAAACAACACAGAAATCACGGGGCTGGCCCTTAACTGTCTCAGTTCTGCCCTTCCAATTATTCAGCATGTCCAAATGCTTTGCCATACAACTGGCTAGTTGAAAGGGGCTTCACACATTGCTTTCAAAGGGTATTCCCTGCTGCCCATTCAGGATGCCATGGCTGCCATCAGCCAGCGTTGGCACGGCCCTCTCTGCAATGAGGAAGAAGGAATTCCCTGTCTGAGGTCCATACTCGCCGGCCGATGGCTCTGCCAACTGGGAATTAGGGCTGGCAGCTTGATCCCTGCATAGCAGTCGGACTGGCAGGGAAAGTTGAGGCACTGGCACGAGCAGGGCTACTCTTGACTGCTTCCCAGCTCTGAGTTTGGCACCATGGTTAGCATAATTTCCACACAGAGACCAGTTTTTAGAAGGTCCATCTTTAATGAAATGAGAGATACCCTGGCAACTTTAGGGGATATTTTATTACAGGATATTTAATTTTAGGTGCCGTGAACCACCTCATGAATGACCATGTCTTTGCTCCCACTATCCAGGGAACCAACAGAGGTTAAAACATTAATAGCACAGATGATCACAAAGTGCTTGGACCTGTAGGGTCATGTTCCATAGACACAACCTCTGCAGCACAAGATCCTTGCAGTGGCCTGGTCTCAGGTCCAAAAACCAGAAAAATGCCACTTGAGCTAACAAAATCAGAACCATGGCAGGCTTATTCCTACTCAAAAAGTCAACAAGTTACTTTAGTATTCCTAAACAAAAATCAGTAACACTCATAAATCTGATAGGTGAAATGATTATTTGGGTAGGATGGGCATTTGACCTTTGGATGATCTGTGGTGATGAAATTGATAGACAAGTAGAAAACGGATAAAAAGATAAAGAAAGAGAGAGGCAATTGTGGTTATTTTCCAGGAAATGAAGAAAGTATCTAAAAAAAGAGAAAGAAAATGAAATTTCTATACTAGTACTGATTGTCTCAGTTGGGGACTCCATATTGAAAACTTCAATTATTTCCAAAAAATGGCAATACCAAAATATTTTTATTCTGAACCATTAATAAATATCTATTCAAGCAAAATTTCCTGTTTGAAATACTTATTTTGCTGATGGCAGTTCATCCTCTCCTGATAAAACACTTTATATGAATGATGCTGGAAGGCTAGAATATATCACCACACCAAATTCAATCAAAATTAAAAAAGAAAGATAAACTAGAATTCCCAGATTACATTTTATTTTCTTATGTATTAGACACACTTTGTAAGCGAACTGAGTTCCCCATGGAATATTTTGGCTCTGTTTTGTGATTATTAAACTTGCCATCAAGTGGTTTTTACCTGTTCTAGTAAGGTAGGTGTGTGGTAAGCTAGATCTGTAGTTAATTAGGGCTCATCTATGCTTGAAAGAGCCTGCTAGCATGGGCGGTACATCTCATACATGTCAAAAAGAGGATTTTTCTTTTTGTAGGACTACTATCATTACTCTGGATAAAAGAATTTGTAGTGGTGAAAAGGAACATCTTGCTAGAAATGTCCTTCTCTTTGGAACTAAGGATGATTTGAGACAAAATTTTCACTGCAGAAGCCACAAAAAAGTCAGTGGAAACATTGTTATGCTCCTTCCATCTCTGTCTAAAGCACAGATTTTTTAAAAATTCTTGTTATGACTCAAAAAGCATCAACAGAAAACTTCCCGGAGTGAAGCCAACACAGCACCTCTGTACCCCTCCCAGTGCCATTTGTTAATTGGTAAAGGCCAGTTTCAAAACCCACGTATTTCCTTAAAGCAGAAGGGCCTGGGGTTCTCCCAGGAGCATGTGGGAGATCATTTTAACCCCAACTCACTACACTCCCCCATAGACGTGTACAAGAAGCAGGCGCTACGACACTGTTTTCGCAGCGAGAGAGAAGGAGCCCGTTTTTATCACAGGTGCGAAAATGTGGAACGAGACCTGTCAGTTTTGGAAAGAAAAATACAGGCAGGGGAAACAAAAGCTGCCAGGAAGTGTCAGCCCAGACCTGTGACACTGGGCCACAATTTACGCCCTCTGCTCATATCAGCCTAATGCTGCGGCTTGACACTCTTGAAGGGGGTTTTGTGGCTCAGCGAGTCTGTAAGTCCTTTAATTTCACTGAGTGGCAACCTAAATGCAAGAGCTAGTAAAGAAGCGCAGGTTATGAGAAGCTCTGTGGTGGGTAAGCGTGTGTGCCTGTGCAAGCGTGAGTACATGTGTTGTTTCTTCTCCTTCACCTGCACAGACACTGCCCTGGCTCCTCGCCAGAATACGCACGCTCTTACCAACCACTCTAGAGCTACCATTAGCTGCAATATATATCCAGTCACTTGAGATTTCTTCCATGCTAATGGCTCAGAAAAAGACTTTCTGAGAGCTACTTATGATTGCACCAGACAGTTGGAACATTTCATGAGCGACTATTGTAATGATCTGTTTGAGCTTTGAGAGCTGCTGGAGGAAATGCCAGCAGAATTAGAAGTAAATCCCCTCTGGAGCTGTAGGGTGAAGAACAAGTGCTTTGCAGACCATAAAGGGACTGTAGATGCAGGGTTGGGGTCAAAGCACAGCAGAGAACTGTGGATGGACCTTCAGAATATCATGCTACTGCATGGGCAGGTCCTTGTGTTTTGGGCTTCTGCTTTAGTTGGTCATTCGTCAGCTCCCCAATACCAAATTCTATGAATCTGTGAAAAATTTCTGAACCTTTTTCAAAGTTTGAGAATCTGAAAAGATTCAGAAAAGGTTTCCCCTAGCTCCCAATAGTTTTCAGGGCCTCAAAGCTGAATTTTCAGATGTAGCTGCTCATTCTAGGTGTCTGGGTGTGATTTCCACAGATTCAGCTGGTTCAGGTGGGCTCAAAATTACCAGCCCCAGATAAATCCAAGTGCAGTGGAGACTTCCACCTTGGAAACATCAGAATAAGCATGACACTTCAGCAGTCCAACTGAGTGAGTACTTTGGAGACTGATGAATGACAGGAAGATGGATCAGAACACAGTAAGAGAGATTCCTTTTAGTGGAATCTGGGAAAAAGAGATTCTACCCAGGCTTTTCTTTCACAAAACTTTCATGCACAGACATTCGTTTAGGGCTTGTCCATAACACCCAGACGTTTTGATTCTCAACAAAATACAATTGAAAAAGCCTTTCTTGCTTTCTAGGAAAATAACCGACCTAATTATTCATATTAAACCACAACCGTGGAGGCTGGATTTTCCTCCTTTGCATTTCTCCTTATCTTCTCCGTCTCGTTTTCCTCCTTACTCTTCTCATTTGCAAAGTAAGGCCCTAGCCACCCTGAAAGGGTACTCGTGTTAACTAAGGCATGGCGAGTGAGCAATGCTTAAGGCAGGAAGCAGTTGGTAAAGGTGGAACCTTCATTTTCAAGGCTCAGATCTATCCTGCTGCTGGCCCTGTGACCCTGAGCATGGTACCTGTCATTACGGCAACGGTGTCCTAAGACAGCACACAAAAAATCCTTTAGACTGCAGGCCTGATTTGTCTGCCTTGACTTCTCTCCCCTCCTCTCCTCCGTCTCTCCATATTTCTATTCTCTTATCTCCTCTTTGTACTGATCCCCCAGCTCTTCCTTTGGCCCAGTCAACACAATCAATAGGCAACCTTCTAAAGAACAATGTTATCCTGCAGGTTCTTCCCCTCAACCTTGCCCTCATTCTCTCGTTATCACTTAATAGGACAGTTCCAAACTTTGTTTAGTCCAGGTTTGATCCTGCCTCCTCCTTGAGCCTTCAAAGGGGAAAAGTTGACAACTATGCAGGGCTTTGTTTGCTCTGTGGAGACTTCTTTCACCATGCAAAGTCAGCCAGGCAAGAAAAAGAGCGTTACTCTGCTGGAATCTGTGGAGTCTTGTTATTTCTGGACATGGACTTTGTCCATCTCATGCTACCAGGAAGCATGAACTGCAACCTGCCCCCTTCTTCAGCCTCCTGTCAGCAAAACTCAAACCACTCTGGGATCACTCAACATCTTCTCAGCCAGACTGGCCAAAGAGACTGTTTCAAGAGACAGTTGGGCTCTTTAATTGCCCTCACGCTATCCATTTGAGATGCCCCAGAGCTTCTTGTCTCACCTTCAGCTGTTTCTCTAGAGGTCAAGATCTCCTAAAGGCTTCATGTCACATCTACCAGCCCTATGTGAGCAGGTCAGATGTTATGGGTTCCCTCAGACTGCACCAGTAGAATGTGTTTGTGCAACTGATTCACGTCCACTTTGACTATGGTGGGAACTCTGACACGCTTCTCATCCCTGTGTTGTAGACACCTGAAGTGGTGCGCCTACCTTTGAAGGCCACCATGGCCTCCCATCCTCAAGGGTGCCTGGGGCTTTGCCTGACCTGGTGGAGTACAGCCCTGACCTTCCCCTCACCAACCCAAAGATAATTCAGGAAAATAAACCAAGGAAAGGGTACAAGAGGGAATGTCCCAACTTCTTGCAGATCCATGACTTACATCCGTGATCTTGGGGTTGGTGCATTTGCCCTTCGTGCTGGACAACTCCAGCCACTGGCTGTCCTGGGCTGGACAGTGCTGCTTCAGGGTGCACTGGTTCTGCCCCTCGCACCAGCCACACTCGAAGTCCGGGTCGGCTTTCAGGCAGAGTCCGCAGCTGTCCCGCATGGCTCCACACTTGTACAGGTGAACTGGAGGGACAGGAAAACAGAGAGGACCTGAGAGACGCAGACAGCAAGGGAGAGTGGTGGCATGTCAGAGGGCAGAATGAGGAGGGAGAGAGGGGAAGGTGTTCTGGGCTGCTCATCTCAAAGGCAGGATGGGACGTCTCCAGGTGGCTAAATGATGGGGGGGAAAAAATGTTTACAACCTTCTTGAAACAAACTGCACTTGTCAGAGTTTGTTCCTCATTAAATACATTTTTGGAAGCTGAAAGCAGAAGGAAGGATGCTGCCCTCAGTAGGGTGAGGGGCTACAAGCAGGAGGCTTGAGGGAAAGTTGCTTGGACAGTGACTTGGCCTCAGTCCCTGGATTTTTCAGAGACTGATGGAATGTCATACGGTGCCACCTGTAACCAGTCTCATCCTCAGCTCTTCAACCTAAAATGATGTTGTATACCTGGTCTACCCACAGCTTAAACGTGAGGATTTGTCTGGTGTGAAACTACCCAGAACTGGGTGCCAAGGTGATGCCACTCAAGTTTCCTCCTTAACAGAAACCCTAAGAGATAATTGTAAATCCACAACGGTTCACTATGAGGCTGAATCCAGGGATTCACAATCAGCCTTTCCCCCTTTTTCTGCTCCAGAAATTCAGTCTGCTTTACACTTCGAAGTATTAAGTTGATCCTCCTCTAATACAGACAGCAATGACTAATGCTTAGCTCCACCTTGGGCTGCTGAATGATTAGAAGAAGTCAAAGATTTTTCAAAAAAAAGACTAAAAACTTTGCAGCCCTCCTACAAAATAAGATCATGTTATTTATCCTTATTTTACAGATGTGTAAACTGAGGCCTGGGTTGCACAGTGGGTTGAGCGCAAAAGTGTCCTCCCTGAAGATGAAGGTGGGAGAAATGAGGCTTTCAGACTTGCTTTTTTTCTGCTTTTGTGGGTGTGTTGGTGGATTCCTTTATAAGATGAGGGATTTTCCCTTTGTGTTTCTGTTTTGTTATGTTGTTAGGTGACTAGAGTCTTGTCTGTGGTTATTACTATAGACAGCCCCAAAGCTCAAGGGCTTTGGATATGTGTGCTGAAAAGCTCTGGCTGTCTCTTCATATCTGCACCCCAGAAGTCAGCAAGTATTGACCAATGCAAGAAAAAGCTCAGAAACTGTTTATTTCTCCAGGCTGGGTGCAAGAAAAGTTTGCAAAATGGTGGTCAATCACGGTGTGCTACAGGCCTCCTGGGATACAGTCTTTTCCTTTATTTTCTGTCAGGTTTCCTCAGATTTGCTGAGTTGCTCTGCTTGCAACGCTATCAGTGAGTATCTCTGCAGGCACTGCAGTACGCTTGGTTCGGTTTAGCCTTTCAGCCCACCAGCCCAGCACATGTGGTGCTGGCTATGAAAGTAGTGGCATCTTGGTTTCTCGAAGGCAGCGTACCCCAGCACAGTTGCACTTAGGTAAGTGTGTCTAATCCTGCCTTTGCCTCTCCCTCTCAGTTTTCCAGAGAAGAAGGTCTGCTTGTTTACAGCACTGTCCAAAGCCCAGCCACGATTTCGTGATTGCTCATAGCCACTATGTTTATGCTAGCAAATAAAGCTCTGTCCCCTCTAGAGCATGTGGTATGCCTCCATGTGGTATATCCGTGTGTGCATGCTTAAGCTCTCCTCCTGACGCAAAACATGATGGTATCATTCAAACTACTCATCTGAGATAGCCACTGGCCAGTGGCACTTCCCAAATTTTTCCTAGTCATAACTTATAACCTTTTGGGTTTGAATAACCCAAGAACTTGTAGGGGACTGCTCTGAAGACTTAGCACTATAGAAGTATTTTGAGTTCATCCCCTGATCTGGTTCATGTTACCAACACAGGCATGCCTAAAGACATGATTGTCATGATCATGAGACTGATTTTACTCCTACATCACCTAGGACAGCTCAGTACTGCCCAAAAAAGGGTTCGCCATGTTGCACCAGGAATGCTCAGGTTATAACAGTAGCAGAAAACTAAGCAGGACCGAGGCAAGAGCCCAAACTCAGACCTCCCACTCACACTGTGAAAGGCTAGCACAGCACTATCTGGGCGCACTGTCCTGGCAATGTTTTGGCACAGCTTGGAGAGCAGGAGAGAGGGCAGACAGCTTCAGTGTGGAGAGCGGTTGGTAGTGTGAACATTGGCTGTGCCATGCTGCTGGATGCCAGGGCTAGACAAGCCTGTTGTGTTAACCTTCAAGAACCACATTTTTGGGGAAGACAGTGCAGAACCTTTTGCACTGAGACTGGATATTAAAATTCACTGGTTATTCAGGGAGACAAAAGGGGTCATGCCTTAGGGAGCAGAGATGCCTTCTGTATGGCTCTCCAGCTTCAACATGGTGTTGGTGGAAACCTCACCCACCATCCCTCGCATGAGGTTGGGTGTGAAATGGTGTGAGAGGAGCATGGGAGTACCTGATGGGGAGAGATGACATAGGAGAAGGTGAGGAGCATGTCCAAGAAAAAAGAAGGTAAAGCGAGGGAGGGAGAAACTTCTGAGAGGTGGAGATGTGAGGAGGAGAGAGTCAGTAGGTCTAAGCTGTAAATGCAGAGCAGCTAAGAGGAGAGGTATCCTGAGGGAAAGATCTCAGGGTGGCTGAAGGTAAAGAACAAGAAGGAAGAAGAAGATGTGAATGGACCATCTATCTCTGGCAAAAATGGCTGCCTAAAGGTTGTGGCTGAACGTGCAATATCCCTCTGTGAGGAGCACATCAATCCTGTGCCATCGGTGGTAGTTAAATGGAGCCAGGCTCTGGGCAGCAGGTAGTATTCCGACCTTTGCCGTTATAATTTCGTTTTGTTCAGACTTTCCCCGCTGGCAAGCTGCAGTCTGCCTCCTCCCCCTCTCCCTTCCCCTGCTCATTACTACATTGCCTCTGAGCAGAGAGCGCCCGATCTCCTGGAATGTTAACTTGAAGAACATCACTACAGGAGAAATAAAGAGGGGGAGAAAGCTGGAGAAGGAGGGGCATAAAAACAAGACACAAAAATGTGAGGAGAAGCGGGAGGCAAAGATGATGAAGGAAGAGGGAAAGCAACACAAGTGGGAAGGAGAGTCATATTTCTCAATTGCAAAGAGAGAAGGCGGGGGGGGGGACACAAAGCACACACAAAAAAATTGGTAATTTGCAGAGTGCAGAGAACAAGTATGCACCAGACAGCACGGGAGATGGTGGCGGCTTTGTTAAGAGTGGGGAGCAATGTGGCCCGTTGCTAAGGTTACCGCTTCCAAGGACAAGTTGAAATAACTCTTTACCTTTGTTCTGTGCTGGGTTGTCAATGTTGAAATTCCCGTTCCACACGACCGTCAGCTCCACCGGCAGGCTGTTAATCTCCATCCCTTCATAAGAATACTAGAAGTGGGAGAGGAAAAAAAATAAACCCAAACAAATCCAGACCTACATGGTGCCCAGAGGTGGGAAGTGGATGGGATAGGATGAGACAGGGCAAAAAGTGGTGCTGCAAGTTGTAAACGAGTGAAATGGAGCTGTCACTTACCTCCCTAATCACCATTAACTGCCAGAAAGCCACAGGATGCTCTCAAAATTGTGGTTCTCAACACAGCAAGCCATGCCCCTCTCGATAGCCTACTTAGCTGTTAGGTGAATATTCCATAATTTAAGTGTGTTTGCATGTGATGGGGCTTATTCTAGGTGTTGAACACAGCTCTGAAGAATATTTTGCCATTTCTTGGTGCACCTCCAAGGTGTACATTATGCATTGTGGGTCTACCATCCAAATACATCTCTGCTGTGTACAATGATATTTTGCAGAACTCTTGGGAGCTGAGCGATGTCTCAGAAAGCAGGGAACAGGCAAATCATGGAAATACCTTAAAAAAGGGTAAAATGGAGGTTCTGTGTATTTATAGACCTGTCAGCCTAACTTGGCTTCCCAGAAAAAAAGTACATCAAACTATTAAACAATCAATTTATAAGCACCTGCAAGATGATAAGGTGATAAAAATCAGCCAGCATAGATTTGTCAAGAACAAATTGTGTCAACCCAGTCTAATTTCCTTTTTTGACAGGCTTAATGGCTTTGTGGATAAAGGGGAGGCAGCAGATGCGATTTATCTTGATTTCAGTAGAGTATTTACTACTGTCCTACAGGAGATTCCCACAAACAAATTAGGGAAATATGATCTAAAAGAAGCCACCATGAGGTATATGCCAAAGCTACCAAAAGAAAAAGAAAAAAGAAGTCAAATAATTCAATGTCAGTCTGGGAGGTTGTTTCAAATGGAGTATTGTCTTGAGTCTGGCATTATTCAGTATTTTCACTACTGACTTGGATGATAAACTGCAGATTTCAGGAATGACTGCTTTGGGAGAGGGTGCAAGAACATCCAAGAGCAGGGTTAAGAATTCAAAACAAACTTGACAAATTGTGGCATTGTGCCAAAATCAACAAAGTGAAATTCAATACAGGCAAGTACCAAGCATTCTTCAGTAGGAGAAATCAATGCAAACAAATATGAAATTGGAGTGACTGGCCAGTGCTGCAGGAAGGGGTCTGGGGACCGCTGAAGATCACAAACAGATTGTGAATCAACAACGCCATATTGCTGCCAAAAAACCCAGCAAATCTCATTTGGGGATGCACTAGACAGAGTCTGTTACATACACACGCCCCAAGAGGCAATTATTTTTCTCTACCTGGAAGAAGAAAGGCTTCAGTTGGAGTAGAGGGTATCCAGTGTCAGGCAAATATGTGTTAAGAAAACCACAGAAATCTTCTGAGAGAACTGGACAGACTTAAACAAACACTTGTCAGGCACAGCCAAGGTGTATAGATCTGGCCATAATGAAGGAAATGGAAGCTGATCTCTGGAGGCCCTCTCCACTCAGAGAGCTCTGTGACACATGGTGCTTCAGCGGTTTTTCTCAGCTAGAATTTGATTCTTCGTAAGCCAGTTCACACAGGGTTCACCCAGTTGCCCCTCAGATCCCAATGCCCACCTCCATCAACAGTTTCCATTCAATACTTCACCAAAAGGCAAAAAGCCTCTTAATGGGACATGAGATGGTTGCTTAAAGAACAGAACGGGAACAGAGCAAGAAGAGGAGAGGTATTTCATATCTGCTGTTATTACTGACCACATCACACAGAAGGATTTACCCTCCTGAGATCAGGAATCTCCCACTGCATTGGGTTCTATAGTGGCACAAACTCCCACTTTTAAAGAAAAAGTTGCTTTTCCCAGTAGAAGATTAAATACAATTCAAGAAGAGGTCTGGTTTGGTTGGGTATGTCTTCGACGTCACTGACGAGTTTCCCCATCACTTCAAGTCTCAGCGTGGTTTTCCACAGAGATGCCAAAGCTCTAAGCCTTGAGAGGCAGGTTTTTCTGCATGCATTAATTGCCACATAATTGCAGAGTAAATCATATATGGTGATTTCTGTCCATTATGGCAGAGCGCTAGTTGCACGGTAATTTCTCTTTGGACAAACTAAACACAATTAACCACTGATCTGCAAGACCCTGTGATTACAATCTAGTTGTAGGGTATTTATGGGTATAAGCTTTGTGGTTACCATGGAAGTAAAGAGCAGCCGCAGGTTAGCAGAGTCCTTTGCGATAGGGCTGTACCCGCCAGTCTCACTCAGTATTAGCATTTTTATGACACTTCTCAGTGTCACTGCCAGCAAGGTGCAAGATGATGCAGAGCCGCTTGGACTCACAACACTGGCTTTCCACAGCTTTTTGGAGCTAGGAGAAAGGTTGGGGAGACGGGAGTGGGAAGGAGAGCGCCTGGAAAGTAGAGAATAATTAATCTTCTGCCACTCAGGAGCTTTGCAAACGCCTGCTTTGCACAGCACTGTGCAAATGCTGATTGGAAATGGGAAAGAACATATACACAGAACCACTGGTCACCCTTAAGTCAGAAACTGAGTCTGTAGGTGCCTGAGAAAGCGTTACTTTCTGCCTCAGCAGAGCCTCGTGTGTATGTGTTGGGATTTAGATGTTAGCAGAGCCTAGACAGGGCTGCCAAGGGACAGGCAGCTGGAGTCCCTCAGAGCCTTTCATCCCACTGAGGATCCGAGTGCCAGCAGCAGGAGCCCAGCTGGGATTTTAGATCTTATCTGTCTGCGGCACCGGGGGCAAACACATATTAGACTTGTTAACTCAGCAGACTTGATCCAGAACTGGAAATGAATGCGAGGGAATAAACAACAGGATCCCCATGGAAAAGCTCCAAGGATGAAGCCAGCTGGGGGGCTGGAATGAGGATGCTGTCTGTGCCTGGTCCGCTCTGACAGCTCATGGGCTGCACAGCAGCGAAACACGGCGATTTGCAAAGTAACAGTGAGTAAATGCTTCGTCCTCTTCAGACCACAGGAG
>Ga0181612_154537_pt1 | contig 13567 bp, 5 predicted proteins | sample HoacroProtozoa21_FD_119630 | JGI IMG/M metagenome (GOLD analysis project Ga0181612, IMG submission 119630) | Hoatzin crop microbial communities from Cojedes, Venezuel. Combined Assembly of Gp0051906, Gp0051904, Gp0051908 | reverse complement strand
CTGCCCAGGGCAGTGATGGAGTCACCATCCCTGGAGGCGTTCAGAAAATGTGTAGAAGTGGCACTTTGGGATATGGTTTAGTGGGCTTGGTGGTGTTGGGTGGTTGGCTGGACTTGATGATCTTAGAGGTCTTTTCCAATCTATGATTCTTTTCTCCTGTGTCCTCTGATAATCAGAATGCCTGGTGGCACTGTGGGCTAGAAGTTGCTTTTGGGTTCAATTCCATTTCAGAGCTTGGCATTCAGTTCACGGCCTTTCCAAAAATAATATGACTTATTGTAGACTGTGCTATTAGTCTTTAGATTATTGAAGTCATACATCTAGGAATAACAGAAAGGTAGAGAAGTATAGTTAGTCTGACTTCCCATTCTTGAGCTGGCAAGCAGTGTTTTATCCTGAGGTGGTTATTACCTTTCAGTGTTGTCATGTCTGAACTTGTATACCAGACCCATTTGAGTTCTGTGATATTGAATGATTTTCAGAGGTAATATGGTATGCTAAAAATATCTAGGTGCCTTCGCACACATTTTCTTAAGTGAGATTCAGTGAAATCAGAAGTAATATTTTGATTCTTTCTTGGTCATTAGAGTTCTCGACAAGGGTGCTCTCACCAGAGTGGAGAAAATTCTGACATTCTATGAGAAGAAATTACAACACAGTCTTTTTGTGATGGTCCACGTAATCCTGGTTTTTTTTTTTATTTTGAATACTGAGTAATATCCTATGGAGTGCTGATAGGTGATAGTTTGTCTAAATTGAGGAACAGTGTCAAATCTTTCATATGCTGCTCCTTTGTCAAGAGCTCTGTTTAGAATGCAGGAGAGTCATTCAAATGGCCAGATTTCCTTGGTTTAAGAGGGCTTTGAACTGCTACTCACTGTTTATGGAGTTGGTAACATTGTCGGGACAGAAAGGAAAGTCATTCCTGGCTCTGGGTCAGCGTCACAGTAAGCAGAAGTGTTTCTATTTCATGGTCTTCCAACCTAACTGCTGTGCAGCCAGGTCAAAATTACATTCTCCAGTGTCAGAGCACTGAAGGACAGATTCTGCATTCTTTGGACATGCTGTGGTATTACAGATTGTAAAGAGCTTTAGGTGAGGCTTTCATGAAAGGGGTGTGTTAACAATGAATACAAGTAAGTATAGCAGATTCTGGATTAAATTAGGAGATTGGTCTGAATAATGAAGTGATAACTGGGGTCCGGTGTTTACTGAACCTCCAGATTTTAGACTAGATGTTCATATAGCTCTTTAGAAAAATCCATAGCAAGACTGGGAGAGACAGAGGAACGGAGAGAGCTGGAGAGAAAATTGAGGTGGAAAAAAACCAGCATCTCAGTGCTGGATGGAGACAGAGATGTGGAGAGTGGTGTCTTCTTTCATCACAGATGTGCATGTTTTGGTAGAGAAATAAATAGCATTTCTTTTTAAATTTCCCCCTTTGATTTCTAAGTTCTTTGCAATCAAGTGGGTTTATGTTATCATCAGCGTTTTGGAGAAGGAGGATGAAGAACAGAGAGGTGAAGAGGCCTTGTCCAATGTCACATGAGAAGTTGGTGTCATATCCAGGAATAGCTTCCTATCCATTGCACCGTGCTGTGACACAATGCTGCTATATAGAGAGGAGCTTACTGTGCATCTGTGATACATTATGCAGCTGCAGAGAGCATTCAGCATTTGAGACTGCAACAGCACAGATGATCTAAACATAGAAGAGATGGCAAAAGTCAAGTGATAAAACCTGCATCTTTGTAACCTCCACCAGCAAAACAGCAAATCAAAACTTCTGTCCTAGGTGGCGACACAAAATCTCCTAAAACCTGGAGGCAAGCAGTATCTGTAAGAACAAAAGGAAGCAGCATTAAATAGAAACCTCAGTAGATGCAAGGTATATTTTCTCGTTCAAACATTCTTCCTAGCAAGACAGAGAATCCCCAAAATTAATGAGTGCTAACTTATTATGATGAGGCAGGCTATAGAAATGCAAAGTGAGACATTGCCTCAAAACTTTCTGCAGACATTAGAGATTAAGATGCACAACAGACAAAGGCATAAATTAGTAAGTCAAATCTTGCTTCCAGCAAAGCTAGGTTTCTTTACACCCAATGGCAAATTGAAGCTGTGAGGATATGATTTGCTCTCCCACTGTTGGAGACTGATGAACTTGCTATGTCCAAAAGGTAGAGTGTTAGAAAGGAGCAGAAGTAGGCTGCTGTTCTTGAGGACCAGACATTGCAGAACTTGCAGTGTGCGTGTTGCATAATGTATTGTGGTCATAGTGAGAGAATATTTTTAGATTCCTGTTTCTCTTTCCGATGAGTGGTTGTTTCCTTTAATTCAAAATTAAATAAACCAGCTCTGCTACATCTACCCAACTCACCCAAGCTCCTCTAATAGTTTTCTGACTTTTTTTTTTTTTTCCCCTACAAAACTAATTTCTCTACAGAGGTGCCTTTGGTGACCAGTGAAATAGGGTGACAGCTCTAGAATGGCAGGACATAGGTTGTTCCACAGCAAATTACATCCTCTCCTCAAAGCAGGTGATTTTTCTTTATTAAACACAACCATTCAGAAGCCTAAACCCTTCTACTTTTCCCTACACAATCATACACTTTTAATTAAATGGAAGATGTAGTTATTGCAGGCATTAATACCTGCTTTTGTAACACATGAGTGTACAAAATACAACCTATCATGAAAGAAGCTGCTTTTGTGTATGAATCATGTTAAGGACAGCACTATGCAATTAATCCGTAGAAGAATTGTCTCGATGCTTATGCATGAAAAAGATCTAAATGCTGTTACTTCAGCACTATTATGTGGGCACATACTGGTGTAAAAGCTCTACAGAATTTCCCTTTGAGTCTTCAGACCAATGCCATTTTATTTACATATATCTTTCACATGGATTTTCTTCTTTTGGAAGGCAGGGCAAGTTTCTGCTGTTTTGTGTAGTGGCCATGCGTGAGCCAGTAATACCATCCCCTAATCACATTACCAGACTGGCACAAATGCGAAAGAAAAAATGTAATGCAAGCTTTTGGATGCGAGTCATGAGATGAAGATAAAGCACTTCCTGGCTCTCTAATGGCTTTATTTCTTTTCAAGGGAAAAAAATATGCTTTTATCAGCTTTGAAGGTCAGGTAGTAAAATACAGAGGTTAAGCAGTTTTGCTTTAATTTTGGATCCAGTATCAGAAACTCCTCTTCAGGGGCTGGATAGAGCAGTGTCAGTTCTGTCCATTTATGGATCTCAGTGCTGGAGCACAAGTCAAGAGATCAAATCATGTGGATTCTTTGGGCCAGTAAGGAATTCTGCTGTTCTCTTCCCTTTGATGGTGCAGCTCTCTGGCTGTGTAGATTTTTCTGCAGACAGGAGAAAAAAAAGTGGTTTTTTTTTCTCCCTCCCAATTAACTAATACTTCATGATCTTTTTTGTGTGTGATTGATTTTCTGTTCTGTCTTTAATAAGCCCTCCCCCACCCTTTAGTTTTTGGGGGTTTTTTTGTAATGGAATATTTGTAGCCCTGGTTGAGCTTTATCAGGGTAAGTTTTCTATCATTTCTTCATCTGTCTGTTACCTCAACACTTTTCAGTTGGGACATCTCTTTTTAAAGTCAGCAGTTCAGGCCAAATTCCAGAACCACTCATAAACAACCAACCAATCTGGTAATACAGCAGGTTGGTTGTTTTCCTCATCGGATTCCTATCCACTTAGAAATGATCAAAAGCTATGAGCAGATGTAGTTAGATTAAACCAGCAAAATTTGAACTGCAGTTCCTTAGCACTGCAGTTGCATCTGTTGGGAAATATGTGGCACCGGTGGCGCTTACAGCTCCGTGCCCCGGTCTGCAATCCCTCTGTCCTCCTTTTTCTCTGCTGGACTTGGAGATGGGGTGAGTGAGTCATCTGATACCTGCCTGAAATTTGGGAGTTTCTCTTATTTTCCTGACTTGCTGCTGAATTCTGTGTTACGATGAGCAATTCTTTTGAGTCCCTTTATTCTTCCTGGGTTTGTCTGTTAACGTGACAGTACTAAACTATTTAATGAGACTGGTATAGGACTGAATTTATTGATGATTGTGGTGATAATACCCATATAAAGTCACTGTTATGGCTAATTTGTTGTTAATACTTTGGAATTAGGCCAAGACTTAAGAGAATGCACTTGCTCTTCCTGGATTTGACACCGGCAAGAGCTATGGCAGTAAACCAAACTTTTTTAAATTCATGTTGGCTTTCCTGCTAGCTCTTATGCTTTGACACACTGGCTGTTCTATTTGCTAAACCATTTTCCACTAAGCTTTCTATTTGTTCTTCAACCCTTCTTGTATCATGTATAGTGCAAAATCTATAGCTTGTAAGGAAACCTTACAGTAAAGGAGCAGTGTATTTTAGAAGGGATTTTTCTGCTCATTTTTTAAGCAGCATGTGATTTCCAACAAGCTTTGCAAGCATATGTGAGCTGGCATTCTAGCAGACCAGTGTTGTAATAGATGGCTTGTCTTGCTCTGGGAATGACCCACAGGTTCTTTTGATTATCTTCCCATTTTTTTGTGGGTGTTTGAGCATTGGCTTGTGGCTCTGTCTGGGAGGTTCAAGACTGTATCATACGATTAACCAACCCATGTTCAGTCAAACAGTTCTTGTTCTTTTGCTGCAGGGAAGATTCTCGTCATTTTATGCCTGACACACATCTCTGCTTATGGACCAGAATAAAAAGAAAACTAAAAAGAAAAAGGAATAAGAAGCAGAGTTGAACAAAAAGGACAGTTGGGAGTAAACCAATCACGTCCCCTACCCTCTTTCAATAAATTTGAAAATTCTGCTTATTGCAGCTAACCATAGCCATAGCAGTTTCTTTGCTAGCTGAGAATTATCCTGATTTTCAACAATAAAGAGTCTCTCACAGTTCTGGTATGCTAAGGTGTAGTGAAATCACTGTAATCTGTAAGAGCTATAGGACCTGGGAGCCAGGTATGCCAGGTGATGAGCAAGGGCAGAACTGAAGTCCCAGTTGGGGCTGCAGCACTGAAAGAGGTTTCGTACACGACACCTGGAGCAGCACGGAAACTGCATTTTGTCCTTAGAAACCTCATACTTCAAACAGCCGTAACAGCTTACACTTAAAGTAAGGCTAAATAGTGGTAGAAGTTGTCTGTGGCTGGTGTAGCGTGTTTTGGTTTTTAAAGAAGATTATTTAGACTCCTCTTAGAAAATCATTGACAAATGGCAATCTGTTCTTTAATGCCTTCCATTACATGAAAGATATTCATAGAAATGTTGTACCTTAGTAGAGCCTTAGGGGTGCCAGCCAGACGTTGCGTACTGAAAGACAGACTCTGTCCTGAAGAACCTGCTGTAATTTGTACCGCACCCTGACAATACAGAATGATATATACAGATATATGATATATATAGACCAATTTGGGGTTGGGGTGAAGAAGGGTAAGAAGTTTAGAAACTAAAGTAGATCTGACAATAAAGAGGGGTTGTGTTCCTGCATTTGGGGTAGGATGGGTGAAAGTTTCCCTTTTTGTCCTGGTTCATCTACTTTTTGCTCTGTGCTTTGTAGAGAGAACCTTTACTTAAAAGCAGAATGGATTTTTTTCTGAAATTCCATAAATTTCTGTATCAGCCTCTACGGTTTCCAGTGAGATAATTCTGTATTAATGAGGTTAACTGAAAGTGCACTTGTGCAAATTCAAATTGTCTGCGGTGTTCCCCAAGCACTCTTTTGAAGTTGGGCTTTGAATCTCTCTGGCTATCCTAAAGCAAACACTTCAAAATAAAACCACATTCTAAAAACACAGGGCAGATCTCTGTGCTGGTTTCACTTTGCTTCTAGCATTCAGCTGTTCGTGGCAGTAGAGCAGGGGAGGAAAGGAAATGGCAGCCTTTAGCAGCTGAACAGGAGAATGTATAGATGATGTAAGGAAAATTCAGGAGCATTTGAATCTCATTAAGGCTGTGTGGTTCTGCGTCGTTGGTGTTCCTCATTAGGAGGAAACTTTGGCAATTCTGTAGACATTTGAAACAGCAAATTCTCCTACCACGATGGTATGTAGTATTTCCCTTCTACAGTTGTTCTACTTGCCTTCATCGGATTCCCGTTCAGAGTATGATACGTTAATGCTTACCTCAGGCATTTCAGAACAAAGTCCCCAAAATCATTAAATTGGCTTGAGAATAATTTTTTAACAATGTGTATTTGGGTTTTTCTTCAGAAAATACGAATTTTACATGCCCAAGCACTGTCTGTCCCATTGTGAGGGCTAGAAATGTATTTTAAAAATTACAGCTGGTGTTCTGGTGTAATCATACAGCCTTTCAAGCGTATTGAGGGAGACGCCAGATAACACAAAATACTGATCACTGTGACTCAACAATACTATACATAATCCAAGTGTCTACTACAGAAAATGACAAAATCCTCTCCTAAATTATCGTCAAAGCAACAGTCCTGGCCCTGAGCAGCAGCTGCTACAACTGCAAATAAAGCACCATTGAGAATAACTCATGCTCTTTTATAGAATTCTTTTTCAAGGAGGTTGCCTGCACTCCTGAGGAGATGAGGGGTTGATTATATTCCCCCTTTTTACTGTATTCCCTGTACTGTGCTCAATTTTATGTCTAGATAGAATACATCTTCACCCATTATTGTGCTACAGAATAATGTGCCCCTCAGTTGGCCTCTCCATCTGTTGCCCTGAACTGCCAAACAAATACGGATTTTTAGTAGCTTGTGATCAGTCATTCTAAATAGGTGCCCCAAATATGCCCATTATTCTTCCATTATTCTCTCGACTTAACTGAGGTGTTATCTGAAGGTCATTTAATGTCTTTTTGTGTCATTCATTGGTGGGTTCAATTTGAGAAGAGAGTGATAATAACAGGCCTTGCATTGGAAGCACCTGGTGAGTCTGGTTTCCTCACGATCCTACAGAAGAGCACCCAGTGTCCGGTACTGGGGCGGTAACAAACACCAGGGGCTGACAGTACCTAAAGTAGAAGCTGTTTTGCAGTGAACATCACATGGGACGTCAGGGGTTTGTGGCAGGGTGGCTGGAATCACGATCAGAAACGGCCTAAGCAGCAATGCATCTCCTTCCTGTCATGTTCGTCTGGGTCTTTTCTTCTCAAAGCATTTCGCAGAAGTGAGTATTAATATGTTTATTAGCAGATTATGAACTGGAAAAAGAGAATCACAAAGAAATGCATAAGCAAAGGATATCTAGAATCAGATAAAGAGTTGCCCTAGATTGGACCAGTTAAATCTTCATTTATTTGAGAGTGTCTGTGTATTGAGTGTCACCTGGCACTTCCACAAAAAGCAGCTGTTAGTTCCTTAGAAAACACTGTTGGGAAGATGGAATATTTCCTTTCATTATTAAAGGGCATTACCCTGAGAATTCTGTTGCTCTGAGGATATGATGTGTACTAGTTGATAGCTCAGTTCAAACTCCTTCATCACTAACCCTAACGTTTAAAAAAAAAAAAAAAGTGTGAAGGTCTGTTTCTGCTATTAGAGACCAAACTCTTAACGGATGTAATGTTGCTGTTTAGTCAGTGGAATGGAGAGTGATTGACAGGCTATTTTTGAGGACTTGTTTTAATGGTTTCATACAGGCTTTCAAGGAAAAAGTTCTAACCATGTTTTATTTTGAAGGTGCTGTTTAAAGGCACAGAAAACCAACACCCTGCATTTAGAGATGTGTAGCTGTTTCTGTTGATGTGTGCCTCAAAGACTTGAAATGTCAAGAGTACAACAAGCCCAGAATCATTAGCTCTTTTCTGATTTCATACGTATCTTGTGAAGGCATTGAACTCTCAGTGAGGGAAGAAAGGCTCAATATAGGAACTACTCAGATTTCTTACTGTTCTGAGAGGTGAGCTGCTAACAAAAGTAGTCAGCACTAGGTCTATTGATTATGCTACAATACCTTGTTGATAGGAAATGTGAAAGAACAATCCCAAACCAATGAATTTCTGCTTCTCTCAGATGAATCCAGAGGATCTTGTGCCTTGCAAAATACCTCTGTTGCTCCAAAGGCTACCACAATTGACTGGATGGCCATTGATTGCAGCAAGTTTTCACTAATACTTTTATATCTGGGCAAAGGGGATGTGAAATGTGCTGTGACTGGGAGAATAGCATTATTATTATTATGACTTAGGCAATTTCCAGTATGTCCAAATTACTACTTCTGTAGTGGAAGATCGTGTTTTGGGATTTTATTTTAAAGTACTAGAATGATACAGCAGTGAGGTGGGGGGAAATCCTCCTCCCACTGCCTTCTCATTTTAAATTTCAGACACTTTCCCCCACTTTTATAGCAGCAGTATATCATATTTACAACATCTAGCATTTCAAGGTTAGATGGCCAAGTGTTGAGTCAAGAAAAAATTGCCTTCCTAGGGATACTCAAATATTTCAGTTCGTGTTTGGAAGACAGTGTTGATGTGCTACTGGTTGATTTCATTTCAGAAATGGACAACACAATGATTCATCTAGACAGAGTCAAAAAGCTGATCTCAACCTTAGTGCTCACTTTTCAGACATAGTCTATGATCAGATGTCTTGTGTTCAGGCAGGGCATTTATTTATATACAGTGCTGCTTCTAGAGTTTTTAAAGTTTTTCAAACCCGTATGCCACTGTATTTCAGATGCACATCGGCAGGCTAAGGGTCCTCATCAAGATTTCCTGCATACAGTGTAACCAACGTTTTCTGATTCAGCTGCATTGCTGTGAGTTCATACTTACTGTAGGAATTAAAGCGAAAGACCAGAAGAGATAAAGAAGTAAGGCTGTTGCTGGAGAGTGCTGAAAATCAGTTTCCTGTGTGGTAGTCTCTGAGCAGAGTGCATGACCGCCCTGGCCTTGTGTGGCCTGGAGAAGAGGAAGGGTTGAAAAGGAAGCCCAAAGAGGCTGTAGAATTTCTGTCCTTGGAGATTTCAAAACCCAACAGCCCCTGAGCAGCCTGGTCTGAATTCAGTGCTGACGCTGCTTTGAGGAGCAGAGTGGAGTAGATGTCTCCCAAGGTCCCTTAAACTGTATTGTTCGGTGATGCTGTGGAAAGAATACTAATGAGAAAGGAGATCTGGAGAAAGTGGAAGGGGAGTGTGAGCATAGATTTACAAAATCAATAAGAGAGCATAAAGCTAACTATAATAAAATATGGATCACTTAAGTAATATCTATCTTAATGCATCATCTTTTCTTTTGACGATTAGTATAAAAAGTAGATCAGCGAGTTAAGTTAGGCCAGGAATTACCAATGACTTTTGCAAATAATTCTGACCCTTTCTTGCTTTTGACTGTGATGCAATGGCCACTGGCTACCATATTTCCATCCTTTTGGGTTTTTTTATTTCGATTACTTCTTGTCAATAGAATTTTAATGCACCTATAAAGATTTCATGATCTCAATGTGTCTTCTCTGGCTTTATGTTTCTAATTTTAAGTAGTTCAGCCTAAAACTCAACATTTCCAGCACATGAAAGAGTCACTTTGCAGCAGAAAAGTGACATGCTTTTGTCTCCCTGCGAAGGCCCTTGAAATATTGGTCCTTAGCTATCCAGGACTTAATCGATCACACAGGAGTTCTGGTTCTTAGTGTACTGGTAAGAGGAGGCCAGTGAATCTGAACTACAACCCCAGTGAAGTGATAACTGCATAGCCATGACCACATCGGTGGCTTGTGCTGGTGGAGAGACAGGCTCCCACCATTTCCCTGGTGAATCTGCACCTCCGTAAGTTCTGTATTCATAGTGCCTATTCTCCAAGCTGGCAATGGTGCCTATGTATAACACCCGCAGTACATCGTCCTTCGTCCTTGCTCACTAGGCAGCAAAGGATGCTGTTGAAGGCTCACCAAAATACGTGCGCACCTTGACACCTAATTTGCAGCTCGCTGGCTGTTCTGCAGCGAGCAACTGTCTTGCTTCCCCCTTGTTTGTGGCTTGGCCAAAGAGTGTAATTGTAGTTTATGCTACTCTTCATGGTCTGAACTTGATTTAAGCTGTTGTAATTTACAGGTTTGATCCATTTCTTTGAATCATTGATGGCAAGGTTTGGTGATTGTAACTACCTTTTTGGCTTTAACATTTTCCAGCAGTAATTTCAGAGAATTCAAAGGAGGCATAAACAAGTAAACGTGACAACTGTGTTATTGCAAATAAGCATGCTGTAAAAGACGCGTTGTGTGTTTTATGCCTTCAGTATTGATGTTCCTTCCCAGTAAGGGATATTTTACCCCACAATATTTACTGCTACTTTTTGAATATAAATAGTTGTCGTGCTGGTTTCTGCTAATATTTATATATTCAGATGTTGAAGAAAGGCATTTATCAGATACAGGCATAGACACCTGGCCTAATTCTGCTAAGATTAAAACAAAAATGAGGCTAAATGATATGTTGTTAATAATAGATAAAAATTCTCAGGTAATTGAATAGACTAAAAAAGTATTCAGAGGGAAATTAATACTTTCAATGGAAAAATAATATTTTAAATTTAAATCTCCTGAAGCTAGGAATTATTTTATATATAACCCATAAAATAGACCTGTAAAACTACTTTTTAGGTAATAATACAACTTCCAAGAATATGGTAGAATGCAGAATGGGCTGGACTCTTTGCAAACAATGATGATTTTAAATTTTTTGTTAGGCAACATTACAGTGAGTTTTGATTAAATATTAAATGTGTTCTTTTAAGGCTTAGCAGGACACTTCTATGGCATTTAAAGTTACATTCATATGTGTTCCACTTAGAAGGCAGACTGATGCATAAAAAGGTTAAACAACTTGGTATCAGGGTGAGTAAATAGCAGAGAAAGGACTAGACCAAATCATTCATAGTCCCCAGCTCCAGCCACCAATGTATAGCTTCCCTGACCCGTGCGATCAAAGATGAGCATTCCTGAACCATAAACATGCCAAGCTGGGCTTTCATTGCGGTGCTGAGATCAGTATGGATGTTGTACCTTTCTTGCATAAAGCTCTGAAAATGTCATAGATGGAGACAGTAGATGTCTTCCTGCCCCCAGCCGAACAAATCTGTCAGTCTAGAACTTGCAAACTGGTTTTTAGTGTTTGACTATTGAATTTTAAAGGGATTGAACAGTTTTCTGTTTAAAAATGCTTTGTGCAAAAATAAACGTAATAATAATAGTGTACCTTTTTTATCAGTTGAAAAACCTTTACAAACCTCGTAAGAGTCCTTGAAGCAGTTACCTTTGAACAATTACACCGCGTTGTTATAAATTTTCCATATTGTTTTTATTGCCTGTCTGAAGTGATCTAGGATTTTGTATCACTACTTTTTCTTAGGGTCTGGTTCTGTTTTCCTGTTCTCCTGACGGATGCTTGCTTACATCTCCCAGGAACTCTAATGAGAGGCAGACGTATGTCTGGTTTGGAGACTAGACCTCTTAATGCTCAGATTGCATTTATTCTTTTTACTTCTCAAACATTCCGTGAAGTTAAAATAGAGAACTAGGACAGCCTCGTTCCATTCCTAGCTGTCCTTTTCCTTCACTCCTCCTTTTTTGACATCTCATCTTCAGTGAATTGCAAATTAGTGACACTAGTTTGTACTTATGTTTTGGTTCCTATAAGAGTATTTCCTAATAATTTGCAAATTTTAAATAATGACATTAAGCTGATACTGCACTTAAGGGATTAGGTGTACAACCCATCTCTACTAGTTGGAGTGGAAGGCTACTGTCTTTACAGGTTTCCGTGCGCCTGCTGCTTTCTTTGCCATTCTACTCCCGTTCAAGCATTAGGTAGCCATCTAGGAGATTTAACTGTATGAATAGTAGGAGCTGGTTCCTAATAGCTTTTCATGCACCCTAGGTAGACTGTTAATCTGTGTGTGCAGATTTTACATCATGCATGCACAACAACAGACGTGTCTGTACCAGACTTAGGATGTACTTGCATAGATGATTTGTGTAGGTGGGGCAAATCCGGGGCACTGTGGACTTTTTGGTGTTGGCAGGTGAGGACATAGGAAACAGGGCTTCAGTCTGCAGCTCACCTGTGGACTTGGGCAAGTCGGACAAAGCAGTTCAACTCCCATGGCATGATGCAGCACTCCCTGTCTTTTGGACTTGTCATCTTGATGCGTGGGTAGAGACTTCTCCTCCTACCAGTTTGTCTAGTGTTGTGACTGGTGCCTCTGGGCGTATAATATTGCAGAACAAAACACCCACCTATGAGAGCTGGAAAAAAACGCTGTGATGGAGCTGCAACATAGGAAAAGTTCTGCAGTTGTGTGGGTAGTCTGTGGTAGGCTCCATCTGATACACAGGTCTCATGAGACCTGGTTGTGTGGTTTAACCCTACATTTATCTCTCTTCTAAGTGCTTCTGATATTATAGTAGTTGCAAGAAATCTAATTAGCTAATGCTTGCACACTGTGCTCAGATCCTTAGATAAAAGTCCACCTACATGTATGCATAAAGTGCCAAGAAACATAGTTTGTAAACTTCTGTGCAGCAGGGTAGCTGAGATTAATGTGGTTTGTGATGATGGGATGACTTCCAGTGTTCATTTTTATGCGTTTGCTTATTAAAAGGAGTAAATAGCTGCTAATTGATGTGGGTTGTTCTTTTTTTCTCTGTTAAATACCTTTATTTATGTGATCTAGGTTGCTGAGACTGGCAAGAAGTGCTTCTAAGTTAGATCTATTTAAAGGATAGTATGTAGTAAGCTATTCAAGACTGGCTTTGAGTACCAAATCAAAACCAGCAAGCTAGAAAATCCCTTATAATAATACAACGATAGGAAAAAATCATTACTTAGTTGTCACTTCTGTGTATCTGAGTTCAAATCCTGTCTCAGCACAAAAGCGAACAACATTTTGCTGCTCAACACTGGGGAGGTCATGCATTCTCTGTGGTTGGAACTGTGTGCTCCAAAGGCTCGACACAACCCTGTTGAGAAGCTTGTATGCTTGGCTGTAATGCTTGCTCCTATTAATGCAGAAATTCATTAAGAAACTAGATGAAAAAATGCAAAGCTTCTGTGCTACTTAAACCTCCTAATCCTATTTTGAAGACTTAAATGGTGTATGGGCTTCAGGCTGGTGCTGTGTGAGGGAGTGAATCTCACTCTAGGTGAGCTGAAGGCTCGTCAGAAACAAGCAAGGCTTGTTCTAGTGCAACTCTGTACCATTCATTAAGCTTATCCTTTCCTGAAATGGGGAAGGGAAATCATTGCACAATTTCTAAATCTTTTTTGGAAATGCCACATCATCCAGCTACATTCACAAAATATTTGATGTTGACACATTAAACAAAAATTTATCTCCATCTGATAAAAGTTACTGTTGGTGTCACGAAGAGCTGACAGTTTATAAATTGAGTAACTTTGAGAATAAGAGAGAAAATTACCATGTCAGTATCAGTTGTAGCCATTAAATCGGTAAATATTCTGGACTGATAGAGCTATCAGAAAGCTCAGCTTTCACTGTTTGTGGCTGGGGTTGGGAAATGCCTCTGACCTGGAATCCCTTCTCTGTTTACATGGCTGTGGAGTATGATGGAGGGAAGCT
>Ga0181612_134318_pt1 | contig 13567 bp, 8 predicted proteins | sample HoacroProtozoa21_FD_119630 | JGI IMG/M metagenome (GOLD analysis project Ga0181612, IMG submission 119630) | Hoatzin crop microbial communities from Cojedes, Venezuel. Combined Assembly of Gp0051906, Gp0051904, Gp0051908 | reverse complement strand
AGCCCCGATGGAGGAGTACAGAGAAGTGGCAAGATAACACGACCAGCAGCTCAGCACTGCTGTCCACACGAGCACTGCATGTGAGCTGAAAAAAGCCGCTACAGGCCTGCCCTCAGCCTGGGAATTCAGATCCGGGCTGTTCTTTCATGTCTCCGTCCCCTTCCTTCTCTTTTGCCAGATAATACAGAGCAAAACCAGGACTCACACACCTCATGCAGGGCCATAGTGTCTCCTTTCAGCTGCCATTCCTGGGGTGAGTTTGTGTTCAGGGTGTCTGTCCTGGCTGGAGGTGGAGGCACACCCTGCTGAAGACACAATACCACCAGCGTGCTGCACCTGGGACCATAGCTAGTCACAGTTGGATGGGTTTCTGCTTTCAGACCAGCCTGCTCCAGCCAGCTACATCCATCCTCCAGGCAATTTTAATGTTCCTGGAAAGTCCTCCCAAAAACAATCACATCATCCAGATCAGCAGAACATGTGGCCTGTGGAACAGCTGCCAAAATCAAATCCATGCGCCTTTGAGAGGTGCTAGGGGAATTGCAGAGACCAAAAGGCGTCACATTAAACTCAGAGAGCGAGACGCGCTGTCTTTGGACAAGCTTCTTGATGAGTCTGCCCTTGGCAGAAGCCACTGAGCCCATTTGGAGAGGAGCACTGCTCCGCGGTGTGGGCGAGTGCCTTGGGCAGGTCCTCTGCCTGCTTGCTTTTCCTTTTGCCTTCACTTATAGTACTCAGCCACTCAGAGAAATGCTGGCCACTCAAGTATAGTCTCTCGAGAAGAGTTCAGGCTCTGCTGAGACCACCCATCAGAGGGGCTAGGTGCGAGGGCGACCCTCTCCTGCTGGGTTTGGTTACCAGAGCTCATCTTGTCCTTATTCTGTCAATACAGTGTCAAAAACAATGGGACCTCAGTCCCTGCTTTGGGTCTTAAAATAATGAATAACAGCATCATCAGCTGAGGCAATCAGGCCATATTTGGGGAGGATGCACTCTTTACTTCCAGGATTCAAGTCTGTGGAGCATCTCAGCCCCCGTCAGCAGCCTAAATGTGAAACCTGTGGGACAATAGTGTGTTGAAGACCTTCATCCCCCCCTCTGCCTTCCCTTTGCACCACAGCTGCTGCATTGCCCTTGACACACATGAGAGGTTTTTTAATAACAAAGAATATTAGCAGCCCTCATAGATATTTTGGAGGATGCATCATTCCTGCCTTCTTACAAACAAAACCAAGCCCAGAGTTTCCCCTAGTTGCTTTACTGAACAGGTTTTTCCTTGCTGGCTCCTGGGAAATGTGCTTATATGTTGCCACTGAAGTCTTAAAAGAAATGGATGAAAACCGTGTGATCCTGTGTCCTTGCAAAGAGCTTTGATAACAATCTTCTCCCATTGCTGTTTTTTCAGACTTACAAGCCAAAGGAATGTTAGCAAAGGGGAGAAGGGACGAGATGTCAAATCTCTGATCTCCCCCCGCCAACCTCCCTTTCCACCTAACATCTGCCAACACAGGGCTGGAGGCAGAAAAAATAGATGCTATGCCTGCCAGATGGCTGAAGGATAATGGCACCATTGTAAAAATTGGCCAGAGCAGCTCAGCCAGCAGCCCTGCCACCCAGCCCAGCGTGGGACAAGGGCTCAGATGGCTGTCATTCCTCTCCAGACATAAAGTGAGATCTTCCCTCCAAGACCCAAAAGACCTCATCCTGGCAGGTGCAAAGCTCTGTGCAATCTCATGATTTAAGTAGGAGTGGAGGGTTGCCTGGCATCTCTCAGGAACAAGCATTAATCCTTTTGGAGTTGTTGTTGTGGGGTGTCAGGAAAGGGATGGCTCTGGTTTTGCCAGGGCAGTCTGTTGCAGAGAAAAAGTGCTGAGATACCTCCTGTAGGACCTTCTCCAGGTCTGTCAGCCCTCATTCCTAGTTTTTTTTCTTCAATCTCTTTCGTTCATTTGTGGTTTTTTGGATTGCTGTCAAGGAGGAAGGTTTTTATATGGGTTGGATTTATACCTCAGTGACTCAGCACTGGGGCTTAACCAGAAACTCGGTAGCCCTGAGGAGATATGGATGGAAGAAACGATTGTGCATGTGCTTGTGTGCGTTGGCAGGGGGCAACTTCTTCCCCAGTTTCAGCTATTCACACACTTTGATTTAGGAAAGCCTGAAGAAAGCTTTCGTGCTTCCCCCTTTACTATTGCTGAGCAGAAGCAGGACCAGGCATCATGCTCTGACACACTGAGCCTTCTCCTTCCTTCGTGCTCAGTGGCTTTTCTGCTGGTGCACACGACGAGGTCTCGATGAGGTCTCGGAGAACAGCAATCTCAGCCTGTTTGTAACTCCGAAATGCATCAGCTGATCGCTATCTTTTCTCGAATACCTATCTAGTACAGATCATGCATGGAGTATTTACCCTGCAAAAGAGGGGCTGGAGCCCTGCAGCAGGACGGCTGAGGAGCTGAGCTTTAACCCTCTCACCACCAAGGTCCCTCCTCACTGGACACAGCAGGCGGATATGGAGCTGCCCATCCGGATGCAGAGGGATGGATGTGGGCACCCATGGGGTGGGCACCAAATGAAGCTGGGGGGACCAGGTCAGCACCAGCCAAAGGAGGCAGTTCCTCCTGCAGTGTGTAGTCGATCTGTCAGATGCATGGCCAGAGGATGGCATGGATGGATAAAAGCTTCCAGGGGACACTGGATGAGTTAATGAAGAAGAAATTCACTGAGGATTAATAAATACACAGACACTAAATATGTTTAGGTAGACCTGGGGGAAACAGTATATATACTTGCCCTGTTCTTACTTTCTCCAGCTGCAGGGCTGGATGTACACGTGGTCAGACCCAGCTCAGCTGCCCGCATGCCCTTATACAATCTTCTAGCTACTTGGCAGCTTTCTTAAGCTGAACATTGCCTGGGATGGGCCACAGACCCGAAGTATGCCCTTCCTGGAACTGCCATGAATGTTCATAGAGAATACCAAATACTTCCTTCTTGGTTGTCATTAACAGAATGAGGGGAGAAATATTACCTGATGGTAAGCCATGATGTTTACACACAGCTGCTGGTTCATGAAACATTGTTGCTTAAACACACTTGGGAAAGTTTTCACACCAACCACGAGAGCTGAATGCTCTCCTTTGGTTCATCATGTGCAAAGTGTGTGCAGTAAAGCCTGCCTTCCTGCTATAGGCTGTATGATGCTGGATGAATGTACAGCCTCTCTACCTTCTTGGCATTTTGATGCTACCAGATTAGATATGTCCAGTCTCCAGGCACCTGCATCTAATCCATGGTAGGTGTGGAACTAGGTACAAACTAATAAGCTTCCCCTGGCTTGTTTACTGGACTTGGCACTGCCATGCAGAGACATCGCAGGGATGGTCAGAGGTTCAGGGAGAACAGCCCAGGGACACAGCAGGGATTTTAGGTGTTGGATGGTGGGAAGCATGACCTGCCCCAAGTAAGGGTCAGGAGCCGCTCATCTGTGAAGATGTTGGAGGGGCAGCTAGAAGCTACTGGTGGCAGTACCGCCAGGCATACCCTGGCTGTTTGCTGGGGAGTTAGTGCTAAAATGATCTCCTTTTAGTACCTGCAGTACTTTCACGCATTTCTGGGCATCTTCTTCCTGTTCTGTAATCCCGCTGAAGGTTAAAATCTGTAATCACTTGGAAATGAAGGGGCTGAGGCCCCCTTCCAGTGCACCCTGAGAGAGCAGGCTGGTGTTTCTGCTCCCACAGAGGATCTTTGTTGGAAACCCACAAGGCTGAATCTTACGCAACATGTTTGGCAAATGAGGCTGTGGTGGGACTGTGGCTTTGTGACCAGATGAAGTGACAAAGGGTGGGAAAGTCCCCAGAACTCACACCAAGAGCAAAAGGGACAGACATGGAAAGGAGAGAAGACTGCTGTTGTGGTGGCATGAAACAAGATCTACCAAACTAGTGATAGGCTGTGAGGGGGAAAATATCACAGCAAGGAACAGCAGAATCATTCTGCTGTCCCAGAAGGGTCTGGCAAAGCTTTACCAGAGAGGGAACGACCCAGCAGGTTAGAGAAAGAGACTGAAATGAAGGAATTAATCCAGTGAGTGATATGGTTAATGTTACCCAGGAGGCCAGCCTCAAGATGGGGTCAAACTCATCTAATTTTAAGCTGTCTAGTATTTAGGTATTTGCAACAGCAAGCTGTATAGATCCCAGTTTAGGCAATGGAGAAATATGTGTATCTCTAAGGAATATTTGTCCCAGCCTGTCCCAGAGGTGGAGAGTATTTCTGGTTAGAAATGCCTACTTTTCTTCATTAACAGAATAATCTAGACAGCTACTTAATTTAGACACCTAATCTACAAATGGCTAAAGTTGGTGGGATGAATATCAGTGTAGATAAGAATGAGTCCTTCCAGCCTTCTTCATATGGTTCATTACGTAAATATTCTCCTGCATCACATTTAAGAAGATACAAAAGTTGTTTTCACCATGTGAGTAACAATAAGATGTGCTTGACAAGAGTGCAGAGGACCCCAAGGCCTTTGTGCTGTATTGTAGACAAATAATTACCAATGTTGTGGACTATGTTCTTCCTTCCTTTGCAACTGACAGAAGAAACAGATTTCCAAGAATTCTGGTTTTAATGTAAATGTGTCATTTTTTTTTTTTGAGACGTCAGAGCCTTTTATGAAACTGAGTTTTTAAAAGCAGCTTACATATGCAAAGATCTCACCACAAACGACTTTTGTATAACTGCTACAGCATGTATCAGGCTCTTCTGAATACAAATCCCCATTTGCTCTGTGGAAATGTTCCTCATATTAGTGATGGGGGTCCCTGTGGGGTCTGGAGCAACTGAGGGCTATTAGTTTGCTTAATGTAGCACAGCTAGATAGAACTTTATTCATTGGTCTAAAATACTCTTCCAGGAAGGGCAGACAGAGTCACCCCCAGGTTACACAGGCTGAAGCCAATGTCAGAGAGGTTGAATTCATCTGAAGGAAGCGCAGTCTCTGGTATGAAGTAACTAAGGCTCCAAGAATGAAGGTAGGATGAGTCAGTTGCTGGTCTGGGACTGGAAGTCACAGCTGCTGTGTTGCTATTCACAGAGACCCACTGTTGTGAATGGGGCAGTCCTGTCTACTGGCTGTTCTTCAGACTGGGGCATTGAGTCAGCAACGTCCTGAGGCAGGTGCCAAAATTTAAACCTTATGAGTAATTCAAGGGGCTGCCATGAAGATGTCACAAGAACAGCTCACGTATTTCAAACTAGGCATGCTCTTCAGAAAGAGGTGAGAACCCCTCATTCCAAGAGTATGATAAGGGCATTAGGGACTGCCATGTTTCAGTCATAGTTTTATATTCCTCTCTTGTATTTTATTTGTTAAGGTTCTACATCGGAGGGCTCCTTTCTAAGTCTTTTCTGTGTGGAAGTCTTTCCATGTTTCTGCTCTAGATCTTTTTTGTTGATGTCATACATTTTCTGAGGGCTGGTGATCCAAACAATGTTTGAGGTCAGGGAGTGACGCTGTCTACACAATGGCATTTTAGCACTTTCAGTCATGTTTTCTAGCCTCTTCCTAAGAGTGATGTAGTCTCTGTTGGCCACTAAAACCTTGAGGCTACAAAGGAATTTGGCACAAGTCTCGGGCAACAACTCTCTGAATTTCCCTTTAGAGGTGTTCTTTTCTCAGCACACCTCATTTCTGTTGCACTGAGAAAGCAGTTTGCTTTCATGAAGGTCTGCAGAACTTTTTACAGTTTCCTTAGGGATTTACACATATAATATACAAAAAATATTACTATAGCTAGGACAGAAGGTGGCATCGAACAACATCGCTCAAATATTTCTGGTGTGGAAAGAAGGATGCTCTGTCAATCTCAAACTACAAAAGGGATTCAGGAAGAAGAATGCAATTTCACTGCAGTAACTCAGCCAGAACACCAAGGCTAATAAGCTTTTTCCTACTAAATGCAGGCTGGAATCTTCCATCATTGCAGACTGATGTGGTCTTTGCTTAAGTTCTTTGTCCTCAGAGTGCTGTCAGACAGAGTCAGGGTGTTCACTTCCTAGCACTTCGTGAAAAAATAGAGACAATAAAGGCATATTTTATCATGTTAATTGCTCCTTACAGCACCTGATCATTGTTAGACCATCTCCATTTCAGGTTAGCGAAAGGAATTCAAGACGACTGATTCTGTCAGCAGGATACTTGAACACTTTTAGGCCTCACACATGGAAGGATCTCCTGAGACTTTCTCTTCCAGCAGATGTGGATGTCCTAAGCTCACACCTGGCATCTCACTGGGAAAAAGGACACTCCCAATTATGTCCTACTCCAGGACAGTCCGGCTTCAAAGAGGTCAATTGCTCTGTGCGGTCTGGAGTAGAGCTCTCGAAGTGTGGAGCAGCCCCTTTTTCCCACTTAGTTTTTACAGGTATATATCCAACTCTGTCAGAGACACTGTGCTCTGACTCAGGCTGATTAAGTGATGGTGATCCTGAGGAGCTGTAATGAGGCATCACTAGGGACAGAAGATACTGACGCAGAATATTTTAAATGAAGTCAATCTTTATGACTTAAGACAAAAAGCATCATTCACACTCACACACATCCAGTTGGCAAAGCCTGCCAATACCCACAGAACAGCCTGTATAGTTGTGTCCTTTCTCAGTCACTAAAAACATACCAAGAAGAAAAGAATTTTGCTTCTTCTGTTAGCCTGAAAACACGAGAGCTTCTAGAGGGACTATTAGTATCCTGAACATATGGCAACTCCTTGCTTTTCCTGGGGAAGCTCTTGTCTTTCCAGTAGAAAAGCTGTTAAACCAGTAATGGGGGACTGGGTGTATCAAGTGTTCCTGAGTCTCCCATCTGTAGGTCAGAAAGTAACATCTTATACTGAGTGTTTTGCAGTATCATAAAACCATCTGCAGAACTGTCTGGTTGACCCCAGGTACGTGATGGACTTGGCAAGAAACAAGGATGGCAGGGGCAAGGGGGAGAGGTGAAGAAAGGAAGATGGGTGCAAAAGGAAAAGATACAAGGTGAGGAATGTAAATAAGTCTGTTCAAATGTCACAAAACTGACATCATTACATTTCTTCACTGAATTCCTTCACTCTCGAACTGATAAACTAATTAGAGACATGTATATTACAACTCCTTCATCCTACTGCATTGAAATCTGTTTTTTCATCTGGTCTGGCCAAATTCTGAGGAGGGCTACAACCACGTGTTTGCAAGGGAAATTGTTAGCGCATGGCATGGTGAAGTAAGTGACTGGAAGGACCCAATTTTTACTGGTGAAAGAAATAAAAAGCAAAGTAATTTTTTTTTTTTTTTTTAATTTCTCTTGTTTTTTGGCTTTGGGCAGTGCTGAACTTCCCATTCTCTGCTACACTGTCAGCCTGAACCATACAGACAGTTGGACTTCATGGTCTTAGAGGTCTTTTCCAACCTTAATGATGCCATGATTCTATGACATCTGGCGTGCAAAAAAATTGCAGCCCAGGCAAATTCTATCTTGGGGTTAAGTTTGTCAGTTTCTCTGTCTTGCTTACTTGCTTTCTCTTGCTCTTTCTTCCTTCCTTGCTTTCTCTCTTTCTTTCTCACTCTTTCTTTCTTTATTTCTTGCCGCCTTCTTTTCTGCTGTTGCCAGTACCTGTCTTTGTAATAAATTAGTGGCCCAGCCGCCTTCAGTTGATCCCAGAGGGAAAGAATTGGAAGGTTACAGTGTGATGACACCCCCACGGCTAACAGCTAGACTCATAAAGCATGTTCTCATTAAAGCATTTTGGTTTTTATGATGGAGACCAATCCATCACAGTCAGCCATGAGGTCTTAAATACATTTTCATTTCTACTAAAAAGGCACTGACTATGACAGTATACGGTCAATATATTCTCAGCATGCTTAATAATCTTTAAGTGACAGGGATGTTTACAGCAGCTCATGAAATCACTGACAGCTGTAAACACCACACAACAGTCCTCACTTGTTTCTGATTACTGAAACAATGATTCTGGGTGGGAGAGATATGTAGATCCGATGGGTTTTAATTGGTCTGGACAGAACTGCCCTGAAATTATACAGTAGGAGGACAGTTCAGAGTCCCCCTCCAGATTTCATTTTCTTTCACACTTTATCTGTATGACATAGGTCTACTAAAAAGAGAGGTGATGTGGGCAATCAAAGGCCTCCTTTTATTGAACTGTAGCTCCAGTGCCAGCACTAGTGCCTTTTAAAGGCCGTTTCCAGGAAAGAAGAAATCACTTGTAACTGTTTCCCAGCCTGCTCTTCCCCATCTTATTCTTTGAAGAACATTTTCCCAACTTCAGCTTTTCCACAGAACAGATTTTCTGTCTTTGAGGAAGAGGATAAACACATTGCATTTAAAATACATGTTATTAATGGAATTTATTTATACTCATTGGTGTTCATGAGGTTCATTCATAAGTCAATACTAGATTATTCAATAAACTATATTAGCAAAAAAGATAGCCTTCTGTAAGAGAAGGGACTGAAAAATGAATACAGAGATATCGAACAATGAGAACAATAAAACTTAATGATCAGGTGTCTTAGGGTATCAGAGATCTAACAAATTCCAAGACTACCTTCCACACTGCAAAGAAGGGGAGTTTTAAAGATGGATTTCAAAGAAGATAACATTGTAACTTTGTAGATATTTGTAGTGGGCTCCTTTAAAGGATGTGGGAACTAAATATGAAAGGAGCTGTCTGAAAATGTAAAAAAGTTTTATAAAGAAGTCGATCCTCTTGCATAATTTATTTTGTAACTTTTAAATAATTTTATTAATTCGAAGCCATGATTGCTGTCAGGCTCATTGCTGGCCCTCCAACATACACAATGCATCATAGCAGTCTTGACTTGGCTGTGCATTCCCTCTGAGCTGGGGAATGGCAAGAGCTGGGTGGTGTTTTCAGGGCAATCGAGGGAAATATGGATTCTTATCAGCCTTCCAGATCTTCAAAGTACTGCATGAACTGAGGCTGATGCTGGTTACTGGTTTGGGAGCAAGTCTGAATCATTGCTACCAGGGTTCCTGGCTGGAATCAAGGAAAGTCGGTGAAATATGAATGTTTGGAACTAATTGTTAATGGAAGAGGAAGAACAAATGGTATCTAATCCAAAGAGGGTAAGACTTGCCCGGATCTGCCTTGTCTTCAGAACTGCCACTTTTATGGACTGCAACAGCAGAAGAGCTAACTTCTGGTCATGAAGAGTGAACTTTATTTGCTCTTCTTTTTGCTGAGGTTCCAAGCTGAAGTCTAGTTGCCAATGGGTGGAGTGGTGAAACATATTGCATCTACTATGGCTAAGCAGAGGACCTGCATTTCCAGGACTGTCAACTGAGTCTTCTTTACACTACAGAGAGCAGTTTATAAATGCAAAAAAAAAAGTGAAATGTGATCTTGCTGGAATGGGGATGTATCCAAAAGAGCTGTGCTTCGGGTTGTACACCCTTCACAAGGAGTCAGAACAAATATCCAGACTTCAATGTGAGACCAATCAGAGTTGCTCAGCCCCTTGGGAGATGAGATGTAGAACTGGAGAATGTAAACAGATGTGGAGACATTTTGATGCATTTCTGAAAAGACGAATGATTTTTGTGCTGCTATATTTGAGAGTTCACTCCAGCTTCTCATCAAAAAAGCAATGCAAAAAGCAATAGTCACTTCATTTTCATTTCTCAATTTGTCTGGAGAGCAAAAGGCAGAGTCATCTATTAGATGAGGTAACAACAGTGCCTAACAGCTGTTGGGAAAGACTTGGAGAGATTAAGACACTGAAGAAAAAGGAAAGAATCATCAAGAAAGTAAGAGTCTGAAGGAAATCACTGTGATAGACTGAGATCTTGAAATAGCATGCATTTATTTATTATTGCAGGCAGGTTGATTATACATGAGAGATTACAGCACAGCCTCATCCAGCTGGAATAGAGAATGCAAATGATGAGTATCCAACTAACTCTGTATGGATAAGAAGATTCCATGGAAACAAGAAACTATAGGATACAAAATAGGTGGAACTTCAGCTTGCTAGTCTTTTCTCCCTTTTTCTGCAGGGGAGAACTACTCTATGAAAAAGGTTAAGGCTGGAGCAGTAAAAGGCTAGAATATTCTCGGCATCTGTGGAGCTGACTTCTGTGGGTGGACAGAGGACATGCCAACAGCAAAGAGCATCTCTATGGCGAAGGGTATTGAAATGGCAAGGCCTGTTGTTCAAGGATATCTCAACCAATTTCAACTAACCAATGTGGCCTGCTTAGGCCAATGTTATGGACAGCAATAAACAAGAGGACACTGTGTCTCATCAGTCTCATGAATATAACTTTCTGCTTACAGCTGTATTCGGCAAAGGCCTGTAGGTGGTTATGGACTTTGAGTCAGTGGCTGGGCTTGGATGGAAGCCTTCTGGCTTACAGTCCTGCACTCTAACCATCTAATCTCTCAGCCCAAAGGAAATTGTGGTGTCCCTGTGGGCTCTTGGTAAGACACCACAGCTTTGTTTGTTGAGTGCTTAGATTTTGATGGGGATATTCGAAGGTTTCACAGATGGCAGTCAGTGACTCTGTTGCCTTTTTCTACCTGGAGGCTGCCAAAGGATGGCAGCAAAGAGGCAGATGTTAAACGGACACCAGGACGTGACTAGAGGGGTATGTGCAATAGAGGAAGTGCTGGAATTGCTTTTTCTGTGAAAGAAAAGCATACCATCCTGGAAACAAACTGTCTGGAATACAATACTTTCTGCAGTTTGGTACTGCTAAAAAATGCTGTACTGGCATCTCTGCAACATGATACTCCAAAGCAAGAATACAGTTTGTTATTACATCTGCGGCTGGTAGGACTTCATGGTGGTGGAAGAGACATCCTCAGCTATGGCTGAGTGTTTAGTTTCCATGTCCCTTCTGTCCTAGAACGGCAGTCAGCAATAATCACTTCAGTGGTTTCTACCCTGCAATTCATAAGCTCTAGGGACTATACACAGCTTCACAAATTCGTTCCATGCGAGCCCCTTCTAGCAGGATGATGACTTCTAGTCTCTGCTGAACTTGATGTAGGTTCACGTGGGAAAGCTAGAGAAGAAATGGCAGTTCACTGAAGTGGCCTGTGCCAGGCCAGCTTTCTGTAATGAGCTTTCAACATTTGGAAACAATACTGAACTGACAGAGAAACAAACATAATGATCAATCCAAGACATATGATTTAATGAACTACCAGCCACCAGATCTAGACAGCTCTAAACTGATCACTGGTAATGACTGTTATGCACAGGACTATTAAGAATATCTCCTGATTACACAAGAAGATGGGTCTGTGTCCTTTAAATCTGTTCAAATTCCTGTTATCTAAGCATGCTTTTCTGCAGAATGAGAGAAGAGGCACTTTCTTTTTGTTTTCTTGTGTAACAGAGCTCCTGTGCCTGACATAATCTTTACACTTTCCTCCCCAGTTAAGTCTCTTTTTTCTTTTTCTTCCCTGGTGTTTGCCTGAACTTGCTGAACCCTCATCACGTGTGGCAGTGTTTATATTTGCACAGGCTGTTCTGCGTGTCTCTGTTTGTGTTGCCACCACATCTATATGGCTTGGCAGCAGCCCCACGGCTGTATTTCAGCTGCATATAAATCAGCTTTCCTCCATCCCCCTGTGTTTCCATCTGTCTGTCTTCCCTGATTGCTCTGAAATGTTACAGGGCATGGAGGTTAGCCCATGGCTGAACCCTTCAAACTGAGATGGTAGAAAATAAAACCTGAGCTTCTGCTCCACAAACTCGACTTATCAAGGTATGGAGATGTGGGGTGTTTATGTTTTTGAAGGGAGAGAAGAGGCCTCAAAACAGGAACTAACCCCTGCTAATATAGTTTTCAGGTCTGTCATTTCCCCAGAAAAGTTGGTCCGGAAACTCTGAGGTTACCACTGGACCGTGGAGCGAATCATCCCTTAGATCCTCATTACATGAAGATCTCCCCTTCCTCATACAAATTTAATTTCTGCTCTTTCATTTGTTATTGTCTCTAGTTTCATTAGTTATAATACCATTAGTTCACTTCTTTCACTGGAGAAGGAGATGTGACATGGGTCCAAAGATTGGTGGCCCAGGGAACTGGCAGTACCTGGTCATCCAGGGAAAACGGTGTCAGGCAAAAAGAGTAGATGTTGATACTTTCCATGTACATAGACATTTCTCCAGAGATCTCCTCCCAGACAGAGTTCACAATGGGGTTAATCATGTATGCAGCTGGATGAATTGCTGTGAACACTGAAAATAAACTTCTAGCTTATGCAAAGTGTCCATGCTTATCTCTTGGCTGTGTGTCTTCTCTCAGGGAATGGATAATGAAGGGGAAGAGAAGATGGAGCGTGTTGCCCTTTGGCCATTGGCACTAACTGGCCAACCCTGTAGAGATGACAAGGACTAAATGGGGATCTCTCAAATATAGAATAGCCTATTCCAAGAAAACTGAGAAACACCGATCGGACAAAATAGGTGGGAGAGGACTAAGACCTCTCTGTTGTCTTGGTGTACTTCAGTCAGGTGTTGGATCTAAAGCGCAACATTTTTTCACCATATTTATATTAGTTTGGTATTCTTGCTTCCTTCTGAGCATAATGCTGAAAATAGGCTCTTCCATTTTACATGTAAGTGCTAGGAGGGCTTTGCATGGATGCTCTAGCTCTAGAGGCAAGAAAGTACCAACAACCTAATCTCAGAAACATTGTAGACTAAGTGAGAAAACTACTGGATAAACTTGAATTGGCCTCCCAAACCACCCAGATTCTACTTCACAAAGGAGACAGTGTTTATCCTTACCTAGGACAAATTGGTTAAAAATCATCTGTGACTGTGGGTTCATATCTCTTTCCAGCTTTCTCTCAAACTGGGAGATGTTTGGTCTTGGTGCTTTAGTTTTGCTTAGCTCTCTGGCTCCAAATAAGATATCTTCAAAAGTTATGTAAAGTTGTGTCTAATGCTTAATTTTAATAGATTCCAGAGAATGACGAGTAATGCCTGTTTTGCTGCACAGAAAAATCCTTAGTAGTAGGATTTATCCTACTACTACACCTATCTAGTAGTGCTTAGTTACTAAATCCTTTTTGGAGTGTGGAGGCAGCTGTGATGTCATTTTTGATGGGAGCAACTGATTTAGAAATTCAGAAAAGATGGATATCACTGTGACGTGAATGTTCCCTCCTGTTGTGCTGCTATCTCAAACAGAGAATCCCTAGACTGCTTTTCAATATTGCTGATGTCCCACCTGCATGTCTGAGTAGATGTCATTAAAAATCAGACTTGCAAGAAACATTGGACAGTATCTATCCATGGAAAACTCATAGAACCTGAGTGGTTTTAATGTTCATCAGAATATTTCTGTGAAAATTCGTAGGATGGCAGGGAAAGCATTGACTGATCACAGAAAACAGATATGAGACAAATGCATGACAGCATTTATGTGTTTTTTTTTTAGGGAAAAGGTGTTAAGGATCCAGCTGAGAACCATACTGACATATCTATATTTACATATTTTTTTTAAAAAAAGCTGGATGGTAAATTT
>Ga0181612_175403_pt1 | contig 13568 bp, 19 predicted proteins | sample HoacroProtozoa21_FD_119630 | JGI IMG/M metagenome (GOLD analysis project Ga0181612, IMG submission 119630) | Hoatzin crop microbial communities from Cojedes, Venezuel. Combined Assembly of Gp0051906, Gp0051904, Gp0051908 | reverse complement strand
TTTTGGCCTGCCATTCCCTCATCCACTGTCACAGGGGACTCAGGTGCTCCCAGAGTAGCATCAGTGCCAGTTGCTCCACCGCTTCTTGCCCTCCAGCCAGCCATAGGGTAGTACAGACAAGCCCACCTCTGCAGAGCGAGGTCCGCTGTCACTTGTCCCCATCCATAGCCATTCTCTTCTGCCTAGTGGGCAGGCTGCAGGTCAGCAGAGCTGGAGGCTCTGGGTCTTCTGCTGAGGAGGAAATGATTGAGAAAGGAGCCTGCAGAGCCAGAGAAGATGCCTCCATCACATCCCCTGGAGAGGAATGTCTGCTCTGGCTGGGCCTCCCAGGATGCATGAAGAGAAGGGTGGACTTCAGTTGCCCTCAGGAGTTTCACAGGGTTTAATCAAATGCCCAGAAAGAAGGAGGGTATGTGGAGCATGTCACCTAATTAATAACAATAAGAGGAAATAAACACTGCTGAACACTTTCGCTCCTTTCTCAGACCAGCCCATAAGAAGTAAAGCAATTCCAGAGTATGAGGCTTCCTCTAACTCAGTCGGCTTTTAGGCAGAGAGCCATGCTGGGAATACCTGGGGAATAGGCTCCCCTAAGGACAGGTATTATAGGGTAGGTAGTATATATAGTAGGTAATATAGGTATTATAGGGACTCCCTAACAAGCTCACTGGTCATTAGATTGGTGAAAAACAACCAAAGCCAGTAAAATCCAGGCTTAGTGCAACAAGTGCCAGGGATCAACACCTGGAAAACCTTTACTCCTCACCCCACCAAATTGTGTCCTCCAGGTCATCCTGTACCTGAGCACCCCAGTGCTGCTTGTTCTACACTTTTTTACCTTTTTGAAAACTGCCAGTCCTAGTTGGGAGTGACAGGCTGGAGAGAAAGGCAGGATTCAATTATGGCAAAGTTTGATTTAAACCTGGAATCTGGCTATGCAGCACATAAATTCGGTCAAGAGATCTTAAGAGCAGCAGTTATACAGCCCGGCTCCACAAGAATGCTCCGAGCAGCCTTTCACCAGCACACAGGACCAAACCAGCATCCCTGGCTTGGGCTGGGAGGACAGGGTAAAGACAGGCTCAGCTGGTGCATGAGAAATAATTATTTTGAAACATACAATGGACTGACTCTAACATGGAGGTCTGAATCCAGTAGCCGAGAGTGGGGCCACTGAAGCGGCTCCCATCCCACCACTCAGGGGTGTTAAAATGAGCAGAGAAAAACGAAGCATGAGACATGTATTGTCTGGGCTAATCCTGGCCCTGCAGTAAAGTGCACTTAAAATGACCCTTCTTCAAATTTCATCTCTCTCATTCGATGTTTCTCTGGTTTGAGGATCTTTCTGGCTGCAACATCTATTTCTCTGTCAACAACCCTCAGTATAGCTCTTTTGCTATCTTTAGTCTCGGTTTATTGATCCCTCATTCCTATCTGTCCTTCTGATTCTTTTGTGCTTATTTCTGCCTATCACTCAATTTACTGCAGCACACCTGCCCTGTTTTACAATGGGCAGCTCATGTCAGCCTCCTTTTTTGTGTCTCCCCTTCCCCAGTGAGGAGGGACTCCAAGCAGGGATCCCAATGCTGCCTCTGAATCTGAAATACCAGCCACACCTTGGAGATAAGGGCATCTTTGACAGCAGCAGCAGCTCTCTGCGCTGGCTGGATCAGGGCATAGCAGGGAACAGGGAAAGGCAGGTGAAAGGAGAAAAGAAAGACTGAGAAAAGGGGGAGGATGGAAGCATGCCCACAGAGGTGCTCTTGTTCTATTTTTGCCTTTCATGTCTTTAAAGGTGAATTGGGAAAGAGAGAGGCCAAGAACAAAGCCCTATTACTTACCCTGGTTCGTTAACTCATTATCGTTAATGTGGGCCATGCTATGGCAAGCAGAACAAGGGGAAGGAGAAGGATTTTCTGTCTCAGAGCAGGTGAATAAAGTCCCTCCTTACTCAGCAGGCAGCCACTTCTCAGAGGACTTGAGCTGATGGGTGCCCAGATTGCTTGGCCATCGCTCCCCAGGGCTTGGCAGGGCTGAAACCCTCGCAAAGGGTCTGGTCCATATTCTCACACATATTTAGTGTGCATGTAGGAAATCGAGAGTGACACGAAAACCATTGTGACATCCGACTCTCATGAGGGCCATCAGGGACTGGCTTACCCTCTGCTGAGGAACTGGGGTTGGAGCACTAACAGAGGCTCAAATTCATCAACAGCCACCACAGCTAATCACGGTGGATGAGGTGGGGTTGGAAACCAGACCGTGGCCAGAAGGTACATCTGGATCCTCAGCGAGTGTGTACTCAGTGTCTATCACAGCTTTCCTAGGGATGGCTCCTAACTGTAAAGCACCCTGTTGTTCTTCAAGCAAATCTAAGCAAGTACAAATGCTCATGCACGTACAGAGCATGGACTCACCTGGAAAGCCAGCAGAAAGACTCATGCCCTTTCTCAGTGAGGCTGAGGCCTCAGGAAATTCCCGAATCCTGACCCCATCAAGCACTGTGACATAATTGCTCCCAGGAGTACTGATAAAGGCTGAAGAAAAGTGGGAACATGCAGCTCCATGAAATATGGCCAAAGGAAAACTTCATGGGTTTTCACTGAAGGTTTTCCTGCAGGATAGTATCCAGGAGGACAAAGCACTGTAGACGTGTCCTGAGTCACAACAGTCTTGAGCAGTAGAAATCCTGGGGCTAAGCCTTGGTTTACTTCATGGCCCATAGCAGCTCAGGGACAGAAAATCTGCTACTTCCATTTCTCTGTTTGAACTACCAGACTGCCCTTGCTTGGGCCAGCAACAACCAAGACACTGATGCAAAGACCATTTTTTGCCCTCCTGCCAGAGCCAGGAATGAGAGCTGAGGAAACAACCTCCAGCAGCAGAGATTGGAGAAGATTCATGTCTCAAATAAAAACTGTCCCCATGTTGTAGTCCCAGCACTTCAGCTGGAAATTTCTTTCACAGAAAAAACACAATAACAGTAAGGCTATGAGGGTATGTCCTTAATTAAAAAGCCCTGTTGGGTTATTGAGAAGGTCAAAAAAAGGGATAGGATGCATAGAAGGTTTATGCTCTGGTTTTGAGTACTCTAGTGTAAGACTGCAGTCCAGGGCTTCAAAATCAGTGGTTGAAATTCTTCCCATGTTCTTTGCAAGCTGGTGGGCTTTGAAAGTCAACACTCGTGCTTCCCATGCAAGAATCTCACCACAGCACTGCTTGGTGCTCTCTGACATGCTCCTGGGCAGGGAAACTGAGGCCTGGCTGGGTAATGGTGACTGCAGTTCATCACTGTCCCAGAGCGATGCTCCATCCAGGCTGCCGTGGACTAGACAGCAACAGGTACTCCCAGTACCTCCAGCAGGAGCCAGGCAGTCACCAGATCCCTCTTCTCATATGTCCTTCCCCCACCTCCAGCATCAGAGTGTGGTGAGAGGAGCCAGATCTTGCCACGCACAAGTTCAGGCTCTCCTTCCTTACCTGACACTGAGCATCTTGTTATTGCACTTTTCTGCTTTAAGCTCATTGGCACCTCCAACGTTGCCGTGTGCTGCAGTGGAAAAGCTCTACAGCCTTGGGCCATGAGTCTTACTTTCTCAGACACATCTCACCTTCAGTGAAATGGTCCCAGCAGCTCTTCTTCACTCTCCTGCCTCCCAACTTCACACTGTTAAATGCCATGGTTGTCACAAGTAATCTCAGGTTTTACTGTGGTAGGGAAATTCTTCCAGGAACCCCCAAATATACCAGCTCTTGTCTGAACTAACCACTGCAGCAGCCAAAGGCCAAAACAGCCATAAGTCTGACCAAGGCAGTACCAGGACCCCAAAAGTCTGTTGCTTTGTAACCAGCCCCAGGAAAAAAGCAGGAGAAAAATGGGATGAGAATAGGAACAGAGCAAGGAGGCACAGACACTTGCCCCCCTGCCCCCAGTGCTCCAACCCAGGCCATGGATGGTTCGTGACAACCAGAAGACCCAGGCTTTGGGGCAGGACACATTATGGAACTAAACGCCCATCCACACTCCAGAGAGAACAGAGGGAAGGGAAGCAGGAGTGTGGCAGTAATTCAGTCTTAATTAGCCTCATCAAATATTCATCTGGTAATTTCTCTGAATTTACAGAGAATGTGAACAACATCAATACGATTCATTGACTCCTTGAAGATCCCACAGCGTAAAGCCATCCCACTCCAAAAAGAGTGAAGAGACTGGGAAGGAAGGGCACGGGTTTAAGCAGGCAGTGAAAGGCCATGGGGATCGGAGGCCCCAGGCAGTGGGATTTGCTTTGGCAGGGCCTTTGGAGATGCCGAGCTTAGCTTGGGGCCCTTCAGCTGTCACGACACCCCTCCCCTGCACCCCAGCTGTGGCAGGCACAGAGGGACACGGAGCCATGAGGACACAGGACCAGCCAGCAACTGGGGACCATGGTAACACCCAGCATAACACTGCATGGCAAAGTCACAAGCTGCCATGGCAGAAAGCAATGCAGAATATCCCATACTGGAACAAGAGGGAGAGCTTGGTGGGTCAGTGCATGGCAGCCAGCTTGGGCAGGTCACTGGAGTGCTTACCAGTCCTGGCCAGACCTGGGTCTGGAGGTGGCAGCTAAGAAATTTTCTGAGCTGTTGCTTGGGTCCTGAGATAACATGGCCTGTGTTGATGAGCAGCTAGGAATCATCTCAGGTAGGGTCTATCAGCAGCAGAGCCTCGCCATGCTCCTGCTCTAGGATCAAGGTTGGAGAAGGGAAAAGGAATAACAGCCAACTACTCCAGGCAAACAGGTCCATAAGTTGGAGTTCTCACAGAAAGCACAAGCTATGCCCTTCATGTCTGACAGAAGGCAATCAAGCCAAGGCCAGCTTACAGGGAACCTTCGCTGTTGCTTTGCAGTAGAAAGATTTCCATAAACTGCTGGGTGTTTGTTTTTTGGGTTTTTTTTTTTTATGAGACATTTTCCCTCAATTTGTTTTTCACAAAAGGTCATTTTTAAAGACAGCAGCCCACTGGCACCCATCACTCAGAGGCTTTGACAAGCCAAAGGAACTGTCAGACGACATTCTGCCTCCCAGCTACATTCAAGGTTTTGCATTCAACATGTTTATTTTCCTAATGGAGTTTTCCCCCTCCAAGGCCAGTGCACTATCAGAAACCAGAAAGCACTAGCACAAGGCAGAACTTCATGCAGGAGAAGTCTTACAATTCAATTTACTGCCGGGGACATGCTGCAGTAGGTGGCCACAGTAGAAAGTCTCAAAGCAGACATTATCCAGGTAGAAGAATACAGAACAGTCCTGAATTTAGGAGCATCCAGATAATGGTGAGATTTGCAGGGATCACAGGAGACTGAATAAAAATAAGACTCACTGTGTCCCTGGTGAGCAGGCAGGGCAGAGCATCGTGAAATGGCAGGGCTCCGGAAGCCTTTTCTCAAGGAGGCCGTATCTCTGCATCACCTGCAGACTGCAGAGCAGGCAGGAGAGCCTGGTCGCTGGGTACAGGGTCCTACTCCAGCCCTGAGCACAGTGAAGAAACTCCATGAGGAACTTGTTCTGCTCCTGACAGTCTTTCTGGAGCATGGCACCTGAGCAGGGACCACAGCTGATGTGACCCAGACCAAACCCTGCGCAAGCCAGCTTCATGGGTGTCTAGCTCCAAGAAGAGTTTGTATCAGCACAAGTTATTAAGAAAAATCATTTACACTTCTCTTTCACTGAGGGGGCTAGGAGGCAGGCACAAGCCATGCCTGGGTTCTGCTACTAACACCAGCCCAGATTCATGAGTCCACTGAGGATGCAAGGGGTGGCTCAGGGACATCTGCTCGGGACAGCCATCAGCCCAGGACCGGAGACCAGGAGAAGGGACCACCAGGGCAGGAGGGGAGCAGAGAAGGCTCATTGTGGGGTGTAACACCTGTTGTTTGTAGCTGTGATGCAGATAAATTATTAAAAAGTCCTTAGTTGGGGTAGGGTGAACTACTGAAGGCCCTAGAATAAGCTGCAGTGGCAGCATTACGAGCCCGAGCCTCGAAGATGTGGGCACAGATGATGCAGAAGACCCCAGGGCTACCCACATCTCAAAGATGGCAATGCAAACTTGGGAGCTGAGCAAAATCCCTCCCAGGGGTACCAAACGTCAGAGAGCAGATGTCCTGTGCATGTGCAAGGCACCAGATTAGTTAAGTCAATGCAACACAGACTCGCAGACCAGGGCAGAAAGAGCAGCACGTTAGGCTGGTTGGAAAACACATAAAACCAGCCCCAAGTGGACTCAAGCAAGAGGAGGAAGAAACCCCCGCAGTGAATGGCACATTGCTCCTGGCAAAGAGCTGAGGAGGGTGATGGCTCGTTGCCCCCACTGCCTGCACTCCGAGGTACCTGGGGGGCCCAGCGCCGGGGGCACGGGAGAAGTACCGGCTTTTACTTGCACAGCAGCTTGTAACTGCAGCGCTGGTGATGGCATTTGTTAAGTATCGATTGCAGAATCGATAGCTGTCAGTGTTAGCATCATTTTAACCAGACTAATACTAACTGTTCATTGCATTTTTGGTTATATTGTTAAAAGCTTTAATTAGACTAACAACAAATCCTTGGTTTGGCATAAGAAGGTGTGTTTGGCTTTTGGTGGGTAACATCCCCCAGCTCAGTTAACACATCTCTGTCCTGCCCTGCCTCCCGGGGTGGATGGGATGCAGGGGGCTGCCATCCTCCCGACGGCTCAACACCACCCGCTTCACAGAGACCCTTCTCGGGGCAGTGAGACCTAAAGACTTGCAGCTCTCCCCCTTGCAAAGCAACATTTGTGGGTCAGGGCACAGACTAACTCACCGCCTCCACCTTGCACAGTGGCCTGCCACGGCCGTTGTGACTTCAGAAAGCCCCTTCAGCAACCAGTCCCTGCCTTGCCTCAAAGGCTTTGGCACATTAAGGCATAGCAGCAAAGCACAGAGCTTTGGGGGAGTAGGTTAAGGGGACAGCAGTGACTTGGTGACATCAGCCGTGCTCCAGGTAGCTGAGCACATCCCCAGGAGCAGCCCAGGTCAGAGGCAGCAAAGAGAGACTTTAAATCTCTGCAAAGGACACGTCTGCCCACAGGAAAGCATCTCTGTACTAATGCAGACAGCGCGCTGTTACCGGTTCATATAAGCTCCTGAGAGCATTACACCACGCTGAGCCCCTGTAGCAGCAGGGAGCCCTTTGGTTCCACACATGGGCATCACAGGATCCCTTTTGTGGGCAGAGGACGTTCCCCTGGGGCTTCCCACCTGCAGACAACACAGATCTGACCACAGCATTAACTTGGCTCTGAGCAGGGCTGGAAGGATGATGAGGGGCTGAGAAAGAGCTGAGTTCAGGGTATCTGCCAGCAAGCACGTTCTCAGCCCCATACCAGCCCTGAGCAGGGTCCATCCCTGTTTGCTCATCTCCTGCAGCCTCCCCCAGGATGCTCCTGGGGGCAGATGTGACAGGTACTGTCCTGAAGGCTGGCATGGGGCTGACAGCCCCCCGAACTCTGCTCCACTGGGCAACACCAAAACTTGGCGCTGTGTGGGGCTGCTTAACCCTGGCAAAACCCCTCTGTGTGCCCGCGCCACCTGCACCTTCTCAGTCCAGAGGCTTTCCCCACCATGAAAACCAGATGGAGGGATACAGAGGAGCTTGGCCACCTGGCAGAGAGCTGATGGCCCCAGGTCCCTTGTCTCAAGCACGGGCACTTTACCCAGCTTCCCCCAGCATCCCAAACAAGCCAGGCATTTATCCAGCTCCTTTGCATGGCCCCCACATCCCTTCTCTCACCCCCTGTCCCAATGCCTGGCAGCCTCCCAGTCCTCCCACGGACAAGAAACAGCCTGTGCTTACAGCCCACCCAGGGTAACAGTTCACCACAACATGCTCACTTTTAATTTGCTTATCCAAGCAATAAAGCAGAAATGAGGAATGGCAGCTAATTAAAAGTATCGATTCATGTGGCATTCAAAGCTATCCAGAGAAACCCAGAGGGGAAGGAGAGATAGGAGTCTGGAAGAAGAGGAGAGAGAGCAGGGCTGCAATGCTCCAGATGGGTGTATCCTTGCTCCCTGTGATTTCTTACCATGGGGAAGACTCTTGTGCTCTGGCACTCCTGCTCCCACAATGCACTGTCCCCAAGACACTGGGTCTTTTCTTTACCAGAGATGTCTTCAAGATTCCCGTTACATCAGCTCTGTGTGAACCCTCACTGAAGCTTGGCATGCCCCGTGCATTTTGAAGACTAGCTGATGGTAGGCAAACAAAAGCTCTGAAATGGCGGAAAAGCACAGTTGGGATGTGTTTCTACAGCAATGGCACAGCACACTCAAAGGTTACCGCTTGCAGTCGCCTCTGACCTTCACATCTGCGAAGCCATACGCAAACACAGAGAAAATGTTGTCTTTGTGACTCAGGTACATGCAGGACTAGGAGAGTGCTTGGGGCTGGCAAATCCAGACAACTTCCAGTCTAGATGATCCACAGCTCATCTGCTCTGCAACACCACTGAATCCTCCCTGCTACAAAAAGATAGGTTTTTGCACCAAATTCCGTGCCTATAGCTCGCATGGGAATGGGAGCGAGGGAGATGGAGGCCATTACCAGGGACTCGGGTCCCTGCCGTGGCTAAGTTTCTCTCAGTAGAAACACCCAGTTCATTAGATGAGGAAGGTGCTTGCAACAAGATGGGAGCTGAGAATGGCTGTGCCTGGCTGGCATGGGTCTGTCTGGAGGGGAAGGTGGCTGCTGAATCCTCACTTCTTAACAACACCAAAAACTTTGTGTCTCGAGACAAGCCAAGTGAAGAGCATCTAGAGAGCATTCTGCCAGTGATAGAGCTATGAATAGGCTCGGAAGCACACACAGCCATCCATGAGGTGAGAAACTACTGCTCTCTTGCTCCGCATTACCCATGTCACCATCTCCCTATCCCTCTGTCTTGTGTAGCTGCTGACAGCTGTCCTCACAGGGTTGGAAAAGAGCCAGACACTGGGACTGAAGGCTTGCTTCCCTATCCCTCTGATCACACACACCAAGCAGATGCCACCATGGCCTAGATTACAAAGTGAGCAGGATAGCCAAGTGAAGCATCACCATCTGAGGACTCAGAAGCAAGGATGATCCTGCAGGCAAGGACTTTTGGTCTGGACATGCTCCAAAAGCTTCTCAGAGAAGTTCCAGAGTACCTTCAAAACTACCCTGGCAGCCTCCTCAGCAAGGTTTATAATCCACATGACGGGCATAGGCCCTGAGAGGATCTTCATCCTCTGCCCAGTGTGTTACCAGGGCTTCCTCTGAGCTCCAGGGAAAGCCATGGGGGATTGCAGGCACACACTTAAGCTCCTTCTTCTCTGCTTCCTCCAGCCTATCTTGTTTTTGGCAAACTGCCGAAGTTACCCAAGCTCTTGCAGACCATCCCACCTAGCAAGACACCCAGGCAGTTCTGCCTAGAGCACAGCCAGAGGGCCCGCAGCCACTCCCTGGGTGCCCCCACCACCACACAAAGGGATCACAGCACTGGAGGAGATCAGAGGTCCTGCTACAACTGAAGGTAATCCGGCCAGGCAGGAATTCACTCTGTTGCAGACTTTATGTGGCTTCAAGAAGAATAAGCCTAAATTCTCTATTGAACTTCCCCTCCCTCCCCTCCAACCTCTAGTCCAGAAGATGTAATGTGACACGTGGCCGAGACCAAAAGGCACTGTTTAGGAACCGACTCAGGCAAAACGTGTTGCTTGGGGCAGGGAGGGGACAAGAGCAACTGAAGTCTCAGAGGAAGGAGAGGGGAGACCTGCAGTCCACAAACATCCCTCCTTGCAGACCCTGGCTCTTCAGGCTCTCACCCTAAACCAACTGCATGGAGAAGACATGTCTCCCATCCCAGAGGCTGGAGGAACCAGCCAAGGCAGATGTCCCCACAGGAGGTGGCAAGCTTACAGGTAACCAGTCCTGTGCCAACATCACCCAGTCCAAGTCAGGATCCCGGCTTCAAGACCCAGTTCAGACCCTACCACTGCAACCCTGCCAAGGCTGCCTGGCTCCAACACCCTCTGCTGCCCTGGCACAGCTTATCTGCACCATGGAGCTCCTAGCAATTGGCAGAGCCTGCCAGGCGCTCCAAAACCCCACCTTGTGCCAGCTGATTTACTGACCACCATCTCGGCTTGAGACTTTGCCCCGTGGACCACCAGGCCGGAGAGTTTCTCTTAGGAGACCACCTACAGGGCTGGACTGAGGAGGGCACCAGCGAGAGCCCCGTGATAGGGCGAGGAGGCCTCCATCCTCAGGAGCCACAGGCTGGTGGGTCAGGAGGAGAAGGGGGGTTGGCAAGGCATCCCAGGTTTTTCCCTCCATCCCTCCAAGGGAGATGGCCGAGGTGGCTTCTCCTCCTGCTCACCCATCGCCCTGAGCTGCTGTCATAGCAACACATGCTCCAATTCAGAAAGGAATGGGTACTTCTGCTTGTTTAACCAAGGAGGAGGCAGCACCCTGGCATTTTGAACAGGGAAGGAGGAGGGGAGCAAGTGAGGCAGTCCACACAAGAGCTCACAGAGAGGCTGATCTGGACCTGCACAATGTTTAGGTCTGCAGCCTCCTATCACCTGCAAGAGGGGTGCAATGGTCAGCCACTTCAACTCCGCTCTTCATGGCTGGGAAACACGCTCATGGGGATGGTGATACTCCCCCCACACCACACTGAGACCCCACATGGAAACAGGGGTGACAGAGGGCTTGAGCTGCACAGAACAAAACTGTGACTGGGCACCCACCAGTCTGTATGATGTGCTGGGTGCTCGGCATCAACCTTCTCCTCCAAAGGGCAGACCACACCTCAGTGAGTTAAGGCTCACTGAAACACCTCAGAAAGGTCCTCAGATACTCATCAGGGGCTGCAAAGAAAACACACATTGCCTAGCACCACCAAAACCCCTTTGGCAGTAGCTCCTATGCTGGTAGGTGGTGGCTGTCCTCTCCAGCCATTTCCCAGAAGCAGCCCCAGGACACAGCACATCCAGCATGGCCAGTGGACCATGAGAACAAGGTGAGCGTAGAGCCTTTTCTTTGAAACCTCACTCATACCTGCAAGATAAACAGGCAGTGCTTTGATTTCAGAGCTGTTGAATCCAAATGATCATGAGCAAGGCATCTCCTCTCCAGGTAGCATCTGCATAGCAGTCTGGTGACCTTCTACATCACCCCCACATCCCAGCCCCTGGAGAACGGGTGAAAATCTTGCTCACGGCAGCCCTCTACATGCAGTGCCTTGCTCCTGGGAAGGCAGCACCAGCAGCACACAGGCAGTCCTGGCTTCCTTGGGTGCAGAGAAGGCAGGAGCTGGCGGAGGCAAAGCCACCTCAGGAGCGCTCAGAGGGGCCCATGCTGGAGGGCTTGGAGCTGCCTCCAAGTTTTCCTGATTTTCAAGACACTTAGGTCCAGCTGAGTCCATAGGAGAGGCACAATGCGGTCATGAAGACAGAGCAAGACTGGAGCTTGCCCAGTGCTTCACCCTGCTGAGGTCGTGGCTTGGACAGCCAAACCCCATCTCAGCAGTGTGGAGCAGACTATCACAGCAGCACATCACTATGGAGAAGACCATCACCAAGTTCAACAGCACCAAGAGCAGCTGTACTGCTGCCCCTGCCATGCCACAACCACTGTTCTCATGATGAGCCATGAGCCAACCACCCCCACAACCTCTGCATTTCACACCTTGCCCCTGGCACCGCATGCACAACAGATCTTCTCACCAGGGTAAGCCTGCTGTGCTGCAAGACTCAGAGGCTTCAGACTTCATGCCAAACCCTGGGCTCAAAGCCAGGCCCAGTCTGCAATCCCCAAATCCAGTGGTCGAAACTCACGTGAATCCTGCTTGCAGCTTGCTGACCCAACTTACCTCTGGAGGAGGGGCAAAGCAAGATGGTATCCTGTGCTGCAGTCTCCAGCCCTACTGTCCACAGCCTAAGGAGAAGAGGTTATTTTGGGACTTGCTCACAATCACCAAAATGGCCTCTTAATGGACATCTTTAGAAAAATAAAAAACAGGCAGCCAGGATGCAGGAGTTACCACTGCTGTGTCCTGGCAAGCTCTCTCCATCTCCCCCAGCTGTGAAATGGGTACTTGTATTTCCCAGAGGCTGATGAGAGCTTTTTCTGGGTATCATCCAGCGATGATTATTTCATTCCTAGGAGTGGTGCTCAGAGAGATGGAGGACAACCCAGTACCACACAATGCATTTATGGCTGATTCACCCAAGAATTCCAGCCCTTTCCCTGCAGCTCTGGTAGAGGCAGGTGAGGTCTGAAGATGCCCCTTTGGTAGCACCAGATTTGCAGAAAATCTCTGCCACAGAAGTCAGGGGGCTTCCCTGGCTTGATGGTGCTGGAAGGGGTGCCTGATGAGGCACACATGTTTCCTCCTGGTCTGACCACTCTAGAGGTCAATATATTTGCTCCATATTTGATGTCTCCCACACACAACACCCAGCTGAGAAGGCTTCTGTTGTATAGGGGATTATTTTTTGCAATGGGAGAAATCTAAAAGAAGGAACCAATTGATAATCTACAGACAAAGCAGTTTAACGTATCGTGCAGGGCACTGAGCAGACGCTTACAGTGAGGACCCTCAGCTTTTCCTCCTCGATGCCAGCCCTCAGGAGCTGCCTTTGGCAGCCCTCTGCTCCCCATCTCCAGGAGAACCTTATGGGGCAACAGTATGTACCTCAACTACCTGTGAAATGGGCAGCAGCCAAATCTGTATCTGCTGTGTCCGCTCCACCGGGAAATTAGGCAGCCCGCAAGTGCAGCTGTGCCATTGTCTGCTTCTCTCCAACATCTGCCTGACCTGCTCACTGAAAAAATCATGGAGCTGCTGCTAATTTCATTAGCAGGGCCATCAAGCGGTTCATCAGTCTATGATTTCCTGGCTTGCTGCTGTGAGGAAACAAGCGGGATCTGCTCTGAATTCACGGTGCCATCCTCTGGGGTAATTTGTCTGAAGGCTTAAAATTTCCTGAGTGGATTATTGTCTCGGGTTAAAACTGGAGACGCAGTGGTTTTGCTGCTTTTTTTTTTTTTTTTTCCCCTGGAATAAACCAGAGTATCCCCTCAGCTGCCAGCGGCTCCCCAGCCCAGAGGCAGGAGCTCCTCGTCCCACAGACGGGCAGGGCCAGGCAAGAGCCCAGGCACCCACTGTACCCCCTGGCCAGCCCTGCTCTGCAGTAGCAGAGAAGCAGAGCCCACCACCTGCTGCCCACGGAGAGGGCACGGATTAGGTGCGTGGGGCAGGCAGAAGGGAACTGAGAAGCGCCGGGATGGTGGAAGAGGCTCCAACTCGCCATCCAAGGAGCTGCAGCTCCATCGGGAAAAATTCAGGGTTGCGTTGCCAAACGCTCGGCTCGCCGCACCCTGTGAACCCACGGCCCGCACGGAGGCTGCCGGCTGCGAGGCCACATCCAGCTCCTCCGCAGCACCCGCTCCCGCCCCTCGTCCGCAGGGACAGGGGCCAAGGTGGGGGCTCACCTGCCTCGGCTCCCCTGGAGCGATAAATCACAGGAAAGGGGAAA
>Ga0181612_159470_pt1 | contig 13568 bp, 15 predicted proteins | sample HoacroProtozoa21_FD_119630 | JGI IMG/M metagenome (GOLD analysis project Ga0181612, IMG submission 119630) | Hoatzin crop microbial communities from Cojedes, Venezuel. Combined Assembly of Gp0051906, Gp0051904, Gp0051908 | reverse complement strand
TGTCTGTAAAAATATAGTAACAAATCCACAGTGCGATTCTTATTATACAAAGAATAATAAGAAAATATAAATAGAAAGGGATCAATCAAATAGATTAATATTTCTATAAGATTGATTATACGTGAAGTATATGTTTAATTATATAAAAGGATATATTACAGAATATGGACCTAATTATATAAGTTTAGAATGTAATAATATAGGATATTTAATATATGTTAGTAATCCTTATGTATATAAAGAAGATATAGAATATAAAGTTTATATATATAGTCATGTTAGAGAAGAAGAATATACATTATATGGATTTAAATCTAAAGAAGAAAGGGATTTATTTTTAAAATTAATTAATGTTAAAGGAGTAGGTCCTAAACTTGCTTTACCAATACTTGCTAGTAATATAGATGGTGTATATGACGCTATTGAAAGAGAAAATATATTATATTTAACTAAATTTCCTAAGGTAGGAGATAAAGTAGCTAGACAAATTATCTTAGATTTAAAAGGCAAGTTAGTTAGAAATGATGATTTATTTAGTGATAATTCTTCTCTAGAAGAATTAAATAGTGTATTAGAAAGTCTTGGTTATAAGAAAGCTGATATAAAGAAGATTATTCCTAATATAGATGTATCTTTAACTATTGAAGAACAAGTAAAAGAAGCTTTAAAATTATTAACGAGGTAGGTATGAAGATAGGAATAGATATAGATGATACTATTACTTTAAGTAATGAAAAAATAGTGGAAGAAGCTTTTAAATTTGATAAAGAATATTTACAAGGTAAAGGGTTTAGAGATAAAGATGCCTATTATTTTAAAGATATGATGTATTGGAATGAACAAGAAGTATCTGAATTTTTAAAATATATTAGAAGAGGGATGTATTTTTATAATTTAGAAGAGAAAGATAATAGTCATGAAATAATTAATTATTTATATGATAAAGGTATCCAAATATATTTTATTACAAGGAGACATAATAGTAAGAATACTAAGAGTTTAACTAAGAAATGGTTAAAGAAACATGGATTTAAGTATCATAAAATATATTTTAATGTAATAGATAAAGGTAAGTTATGTAGTGAACTTGATATTGATTTATTTATTGATAATGAAGAAGGTAATGTATACCAAGCTTTAGAATATAATATAGATAGTTTATTAATAGATACTAAATATAATAAAAATGTCAGTGATTTAAAAAGAGTAAATAATTGGGATGAAATATTAAAATATATAGAGGAGGAATATCATGAGTAGACTTGTATCAGGTAAAAAAGATGATTTAGATAATATGGATCAAACTTTAAGACCACAAAGTTTAGAAGAATATATTGGACAGACAGATATTAAAAATAATTTTGAAATATTTATTAAAGCAGCTAAAATGAGAGATGAAGTACTAGATCATGTTCTTTTATATGGGCCTCCTGGACTAGGTAAAACTACACTTGCTCATATTATAGCTAATGAAATGGGGTCTAATATTAAAACTGCTACAGGTCCTGCTATTGAAAAATCTGGTGATTTAGCAGCTATTTTATCTACTTTAGAACCAGGAGATATTTTATTTATTGATGAAATACATCGTATTCCAAGATATATTGAAGAGATATTATATCCTGCTATGGAAGATTTTGTTTTAGATATTGTAATTACAAATCCCGATGGGACTTCTCGTAATTTAAAAATAGATTTACCTCCATTTACTTTAGTAGGAGCTACTACTAGAGCAGGAGATATATCTGCTCCTTTAAGAGATCGTTTTGGGATAACTGCTAAATTAAATTATTATAGTGATAGCGAATTATATGAAATTATAAATAGAACAAGTAGAGTACTTGGAATGCCTATAAAAGAAGAAGCTGCTAGAGAACTTGCTAAAAGAAGTAGAAAGACGCCACGTATAGCTAATCGTTTATTTAAAAGAGTTAGAGATTTTGCATTAGTTTTTGATAGTGATGAAATAGATACTGATATTACAAAAACAGCTTTAGAAAGATTAAAAGTAGATAATTCGGGATTAGATCAAATTGATATTCAATATTTAGATGCTTTAATTACTAAATTTAATGGAGGTCCAGTAGGTGCTCAGACAGTTGCAACATCAATTGGGGAAGAGACTACTACTATTGAAGATGTAGTAGAACCATATCTTTTACAGGAAGGATTTGTCAAAAGAACGCCAAGAGGACGTGTAGCAACGTTAAAAGCATATAAACATTTAAATATAGCTAAAGATGAGGAGTAAATGCGAGTTACTTCTTTTTTCTTTTGGTTAAACTATTCACAAATTTAAGAAATAATGATAAAATATATACATATTAGGTAGGTGTATGATATGGAAGATGATAAAACTGGCGTCTTTGATGTAAGTTTAGTTAAAAGAAAACTTATAGCAGATATGTTAAAAGAAGTATATAGTAATCTTAAAGAAAGAGGTTATGACCCAACTAATCAAATTGTTGGTTACTTAATTAGTGGAGACCCTGGTTATATTTCAAGTTATAAAGGATCTAGAGATTTAATTTTAGAATATGATAGATCAGAAATTATGGCAATAGTCTTAACTGATTATATGGGAAAGAGTAAATGAGATTACTAGGTCTTGATTTAGGTACTAAAACACTAGGAATTGCTATTTCAGATAAAACTAATCAAATAGCAACTTTTTATAAGGTACTAAGATGGGATTCAGAAAATTATGATTTATTATTTAAAGATTTAGATAATATAATAAAAGAAAATGATATTACGGATTTAGTACTAGGATTACCTAAAAATATGAATAATACACTAGGATTTGCTTCAGAAAGAAGTTTTAAATTTAAAGAAGCATTAGAAGATAGATATAATTTAAATGTCCATCTAGTTGATGAAAGACTGACTACAGTAGAAGCGGAAAATATATTATTAGAAGCAGATATTAGTCGTAAAAAAAGAAAAAAAGTAATAGATGGTGTTGCAGCCAGTATAATATTAGATACATATCTTAAAATGAAAGGAAAATAGAAATGAAAGAAGAAAAAAAAGGAGTATTTACAATAGTTAATGATAGAGGAGAAGAAGTAGAGTGTGAAATTCTATTTACTTTTGATAGTGATGAAACTAAAAAAAGTTATATAGTATATACTGATAATACACTAGATGATAAAGGATCTACTAAGGTATATGCATCAATTTATGATCCTACTGGACAAGATTCATCATTAATACCAATAGAATCTGAAAAAGAATGGTTAGTTATTGAAAATATACTTGCTACTATTCAAGAAAAGATAGATGAAGCACAAGGTGGTGCTTAAGATGAAAAAAGCATTAAAAATATTAATTGGTTTAATACTTTTTTTTGTCTTAGTATTTATTGGTCTTTTTGTATATTATGATAGTTCTTTAGATAGTACAGGGTCTTCTTCAGAAACTGTAGAAGTTCTAATACCTAGTGGTTCATCTACTAAAGATATTATTGACATATTATATGAAAATGATTTAATTAAGAATAATTATACTGCTTATTTTTATGTAAAAATACATGATATACCAGTTTTACAGGCAGGTAAATATACTTTAAATAAAGGAATGGATTTTAAAGAAATACTTGATTATATATCTAGTGGTAACGTAATAGATGAAAGTATTTCGGTTACTTTTGTTGAAGGTAAAAAGTTAACTACTTATGTTAAACAAATAAGTGAGACATTTGGTTATTCTGAAGAAGAAATACTTAATAAATTAGAAGATAAAGAGTATTTAAATGGACTTATTAATAAATATTGGTTCTTGACTGAAGATATATTAAATGATAAATTATATTATGCCCTTGAAGGGTATTTATATCCAGATACATATGCATTTAATAAAGATGATAGTATAGAAACTATTATTGGTAAAATGTTAGATGAGATGGATAGTAAATTAACACCATATAAAAGTGAATTTGAAAATAGTAGTCATTCTATTCATGAACTTTTAACTATGGCTAGTATTGTAGAACTTGAAGGTGTTAATGATAATGATCGTGCTAAAGTAGCTGGTGTTTTTTATAATCGTTTAGCAGCAGGTTGGAGTTTAGGTAGTGATGTTACAGCTTATTATGGTTCTAAAGTAGATTTATCAGAAAGAGATTTATATTTAGAAGAATTAGAAGCAGATAATGGATATAATACACGTATTATAAGTATGGCTGGTAAATTACCAATAGGTCCTATATGTAATCCTGGCTTATCTTCTATTAAAGCATCTTTAGAACCAGAAATGACTGAATATTATTTCTTTGTAGCTGATAAAAATGGTAATACATACTTTACAAAAACTAATGAAGAACATCAAGCAAAAATAGCTGAACTTAAAGCAGCGGGACTTTGGTATGAATATTAGTTAAGGTGATTAGATGAAAGAAAAAATATTAGAAATGGAAGAATATGCTAAAGAGCATAATGTTCCTATAATAGAAAAAGATTCAATAGCTTTTATTATGAAATTTATTAAATCTAATGATATTAAAAATATTTTAGAAATTGGTAGTGCTATTGGTTATTCTGCTATTCTTATGGCTTCTGTAAAAGATGATATTAAAATAACTACGATTGAAAGAGACGAAAGTAGATATATGGAATGCTTAAAGAATGTTAAGAAATGTAATATGGAAGATAAGATAGATGTTGTATATCAAGATGCTTTAGAAATGAACTTATCTGGAGTAGAATATGATTTAATATTTATAGATGCTGCTAAAGGACAATATACAAAGTTTTTTGAAAAATATAAATATTTTTTAAAACCTGGTGGTGTTATTATTACAGATAATTTAAAATTTCATGGACATGTAGGTAATAGAGATAGTATTGCAAGTAAGAATTTAAGACAACTTGTAGGTAAAATTGAAAACTATATTGATTATTTAAAAGAAAATAAAGAATTTGAAACTAAATTTTATGATGTAGGAGACGGCTTATCTGTAAGCATTAGAAAAAATGATATCTAGAATATTAATATATGTTAGTGATTTAAAATATATAGATGATTATAGAAAAGCGGGGATAGATGCTTTTCTTTTTGCTTTAGATGGATATGCTGTAGGTTATAAAACTTATAGTATAGAAGAAATAAATAAAATAGATGTTTCAAATAAATATGTTTTATTAAATAGAATTTTAGATAATAAAGATATAGATAAATTAAAAGATATATTACCTAAATTAAATATTAAAGGGTTAATATTTGAAGATTTAGGTGTTTTAATGTTATGTAAAAAATTAAATTTAAATAGAGAACTTATTCTATTTCAAAATCATTTTAATACTAATAGTATGTCTGTTAATTCTTATTTAAAAAGGGTAGATAGTTTATTTTTAAGTAATGAACTTACTAGAGATGAACTTAAAGTAATTACGGATAAAGTAAGTAAACCAGTTATTATTAATTTATATGGATATAATCAAGTAATGTATTCTAGAAGAAAATTATTATCTAATTGGTCTAAGTATTTTAATGTGCCTTATAAAAATAGTAATATTATTGAAGATACTGCTACTAAAGTAAGATTTAGAGCTATTGAGAATGATTATGGTACTGTAATGTATTCAGATAAGATATTTAATGGAAGAGAATTATTAAATTTAAATAATATTAAATATTTTTATATTAATACGATGATGATAGATAATAAAATTATTATGGATTTTTTAAAGGGAATAGATAATAAAGAATTAGAAGATAATGGTTTTTTAGATAAGAAAACGATATTTAAATTGAAAGTGAGGGATAAATAATGAATGTTGAATTATTATCTCCTGCTGGCGATTTAGAGCGTCTTAAAATAGCTTTATTATATGGAGCAGATGCTGTATATATTGGAGGTAAAGAATTTAGTTTAAGAGCTAATGCTTTAAACTTTAGTATAGATGATATAAAAGAAGCTGTTACTTTTGCGCACTCTTTAAAGAAGAAAGTTTATGTAACAGTAAATATAGTATTTCATGAAGAAGATTTAAAAGGATTAAAAGAATATTTATTAGAATTAGATAAGATAGGTGTAGATGCTTTAATAGTATCAGATATAGTAGTAATGGATTTATTTAAAGAATTAAATTTAAAGACTGAGTTACATATTAGTACGCAAGCGTCATCTCTTAATTATGAAACTGTTAAATTTTATAAAGAATTAGGAGCATCTAGAGTAGTACTTGCTAGAGAAGCAAGTAAAGAAGATATAATTAGAATAAAAAAAGAAACAGGTATGGAAGTAGAATGTTTTATTCATGGTGCTATGTGTACTTCATTTAGTGGAAGATGTGTTTTATCTAACTATGTTACTTTAAGAGATTCTAACAGAGGAGGATGTGCACAGGTATGTCGTTTTACATTTAATCCAGATAATTCTAAAGAAATATTTAGTATGACACCAAAAGATTTAAATATGGTTTCTAATATAAAAGAAATGATTAAGATAGGAGTTAATTCTTTTAAAGTAGAAGGTAGAATGCGTAGTATATATTATATAGCTACTGTTATATATGTATATCGTAATATAATAGATAAAGTACTTAATAATACACTTACTAAATGTGAAGAAAATTATTACTTAGATATCTTAAATAGATGTGCTAATAGAGATAGTACAGAACAATTTTTTAATAGTTTACCTACGGAAAAAGAACAATATTTCTTAGGAAGAGATGAAATAAGTAATAAAGATTTTTTAGGAATAGTAAGAGATTTTGATAAAGAAAATAAAATAGTTACATTAGAACAAAGGAATTATTTTAAGCCTGATGATATTGTAGAATTTTTTGGACCTAATAATGAAACAAAGACATTTAAAATACCAAAAGAAATCTATGATGAAGATAATAATATAATAGAAGTGGCTAATCATCCAAAGATGATTGTTAAGTTTAAAGTACCATTTAATTTAGAAGAAAATGATATGATGAGAATAAAAATGTTTGACATTTCAGCATATTTATAATAAACTTAGTTAAGTTATTTTTATAAAGGAGTTGTCAAAAATGGCAAAAGAAGAAATCTTACTAACTGAGCAAGGATATAAAGAGTTAGAAGAAGAATTAAATGATTTAAGAGTTAATAAAAGAAATGAAAATATAGAAGCTATTAAAGAAGCTCGTAGTCATGGAGATTTATCTGAAAATTCAGAATATGATGCTGCTAGAGATGAACAAGCTAAGATAGAAGCGCGTATTCAAGAATTAGAATATAAATTAGAACATGCTAAAATAATGAAATCTAAAAGTAAAAATAAGATTAATGTAGGTAGTGAAGTTACTATTTTATATGTTTCTGATAAAGAAGAAGATACTTATCAAATAGTTGGTTCTTTAGAAGCAGATCCATTTGAAAATAAAATAAGTAATGAATCTCCTTTAGGAGCTGCTTTAATTGGTAGTAAAGTAGGAGATACTATTTCGGTAGATGGTCCTAACGGAACATATGATATTAAGGTATTAAAGATAGCTTAAGCTGTCTTTTTTATATTGAATATAAAAGAATAATTAGATATAATAAGTAAGCGAAAGGGATGAAATTATGAAAAATGTACATGATATAGAAGTAGAAGTAAAAGGTAAAGAATGGGAAGATATTTTAGATACAGTTTTTAAAAAGAAAAATAAAGATTTAAAAGTAGATGGATTTAGAAAAGGTAAATGCCCTAAGAATGTTTATTTACAAAAGTTTGGTGTTGAATCACTTTATATGGATGCTATTGATGTAGCTGCAGGGGATGCTTATACTAAAGCTTTAAGAGATAATAATTTAGTTCCTGTATGTGAACCTAAAATGGATATTAAAGATATTTCTAAAGACCATGTAGAATTTACTTTTACAATTATTACTAAACCAGAAGTAAAACTTGGAGAATATAAAAATTTAGATATTAAACGTGATAAGGTAAGTGTAAGTAAGAAAGAAATAGATGAGGAAGTAGCTAGATTATCTTCAAGACTTGCAGAAATAGTTATTAAAGAAAATGGTGAAGTATTAGAAGGAAATACTGCTGTAATTGATTTTGAAGGATATGTAGATGGTAAAAAGTTAGAAAATGCTAGTGGAGCTAATTATCCTCTTGAAATTGGATCACATACATTTATTCCTGGTTTTGAAGAAGGTTTAGTTGGAATGAAAACTGGGGAAACTAAAGAATTAAATTTAAAATTCCCAGATGAATATACACCAGAATTATCAGGTAAAGATGTTAAATTTGAAGTAACTATTAGAGAAATTAAAGAAAGAGTATTACCAGAACTTAATAAAGATTTCTATGCTGATTTAGGTTATGAAAATATAGAAACTGAAGAAGAATTTAGAAAAGAAGTTAAAAAAGCTATTACGGAACGTAAAACAGAAGAAGCTAAAAACAAATATTTAGATGATGCTTTAGAAATGGCTTCTAATAATATGAAAATTGAATTAAATGATGAAATTATTGAAGATGAAATTCATCGTATGCAAAATCAATTTGCTGAACAACTTAGAATGCAAGGTATAACAATGGATCAATATTATCAAATCACTGGTCAAGATGAAAGTAAATTAGATGAACAAATGAAACCAGAAGCTGAAAGAAGAGTTAAATATCGTTTCTTAATTGATGCTGTTGCAGATAAAGAAAAAATTGAAATAACTGATGAAGAAGCTAATTCTACTGCTGAAGATATGGCAGCTAATTATGGAGTTAGTAAAGAAGAATTATTAAGTCATTATGGTGGATTAGATACTATTAAATATGATTTAAGAATGCGCCGTGCTTTAGAAGTTATTGGTGGTGAAGAAATTAAGTAATTGTTTAGCAATTACTTTTTTTATTTAAAATATATGATATAATATTTAAGTATAATAAAGGTGATTTTATGAAAAAGAAGAAAAAAAAGATAGAAAGTATTTCTTCGGAACAAGATAACTTAGAAAATAGCTCTCTTCTACAAAAAAGAGAAGACTTTAGATTACATGCTAAAAATATTATAGTAAATATTTTTAAAAATTTATTTAATAATAAATTATATTTATTTTCTTTTATTATAGTAATGTTATTTTTTGGATATACTATTTATAATAAAATAAATTCTTCTGAAGGATTATATTTTAGTAAAGCAAGTAATTCATCTGGTACGGAAGTATCAACGACAGTAGATTCTAATTTAAGTAATAGTACTAGTGAAGTAGATATATCTGATTATGTTGGTATTTATAGTAGAGAAATTAATTTAAATGAGGATATTACACTATCTAATTCATGTACAATAGATAGTTATGAATTAGTATATAGAATTAAAAGAGATAAGAGTATTACTAAGTATTTTTATAGTGAATGTTTTGGGACTATTAAATTATGGAGTGATACATTAAGTTATGATGATAGCTCTAATACTAAGTATTTAAGTGCTAATGATATTAATTTTTTATTAGCTAGTGGTAGTATTAAAGAAGTAGATGGAGAGACTTATATAGAAGATGATGATATTACTTCTTTAAAAGAAAAGACTTTATTAAAGAATGTTTCTTTAGATGTCTATGGTAATAATTTTATATTTTTAACTGTTACTAATATTATTCAAGTAAAAGGGAATACTGTTAATTTTAATTTAAATAGTAAATATATGAATAATGGTGGTTCTTTAGAAAAATATATTTATAAAAATGATAATACATATAAATTTATTATATTTAGTAATGGTGAAGATAATAATTGTTATGATAATAATAAAAGTAATTCAGAATTATATAGTATTTATGAAATAACTTTTGATAAAGATAAAGAAGAATTTGGGGAAGCTAAAAAGATTATTACAAGAACATATAGTGATGGATGTGATAATTTAGAAGAGGATTTAGCTACTTTAGAAAGTTAAAATTTTATAAATGTCAATTATATGTAATATAAAATCTATTTATATCGTCGTAAATAAGGGAAGAAAATAATTTTCTTCTTTTTTTCTTGTAAAATCATGTAAAATTCCTAGACAAATAAAGGGCTCGTAATTATAATAAGCTTTAATGTGAATCTTGAGGGAGGGAAGGACATGAAACAAACATTACCAGTTATGCTTCTTAAGAAAATTGTCCTTCTTCCTTCACAAGATGTACGTCTTGATTTAAATAATGATATAAGTTCTAAAGTAATAGATTTAGCTCTTAATAAATATAATGGCGAAATATTAGTTGTTTGTCCAACTGATCCATATGAAGAAGAACCATTAATAGATGATTTGCCTTCCGTAGGTGTTATTGGTTATATTAAAAATAAAATAGAATTACCTAATGGTAATTTAAGAATAGTAGTTAGTGGTTATAAAAGAGTTAAAATATTAGATTATTTTAATATGACAGATGAAGATAATATTTTATCTTCTAATGTAATGGAAATTGAATTACCTAAAGCTGATGAAGTAGAAGAGACTACTTTAAGAAGAAAATTACTTGAGTTACTTAATAGTTATATAGAATGTTCTTCTACTATAAGTAATAGTATTTTATCATCTTTAAATAATCAAACTGATTTAGATATTATTACCGATATTATAGTTTCTTTTGTACCATTTAATTTAGAAAAGAAATTATTATATATGCAAGAGATGAATCCTATATATAGAGCTAATGCTCTTGTATATGATTTATCTATTGAACTACAAGTTGCTGAACTAGATTTAAAATTAGATGATGCTTTAAGAGAGGATTTTGAAAAAAATCAAAAAGAGTTTTTACTTCGTGAAAAGATAGATGAGATAAGAAAAGAACTTGGAGAAACTAATTTAAAAGATCAAATTATTGGTGATTATTTAGAAAGAATAAATGAACTTAATTGTTCTGGGAAAATTAAAAATAAATTAGTAGAAGAAGTTAAAAAGTTAGATTATACTAGTGAAATTTCACCAGAAGTTAGTAATATAAGAAATTATTTAGATTTAATGTTAGATTTGCCTTTTGGAATATTATCTAAAGATGAAACTAATTTAAATAAAATAAAAAAATCTTTAGATAGTACTCATTTTGGTTTAGATAAAGTTAAAAATCGTATAATAGAATATATTGCTATTAAAAAGAGAAATAAGAATTTAAGAAGTCCTATTATATGTTTAGTAGGGCCTCCTGGTACGGGTAAAACATCACTTGCTATTGGAATAGCTAAAGCATTACATAAAGAATTTTATAAAATTAGTGTTGGTGGTTTAAATGATAGTGCAGAATTAAATGGACATAGAAGAACATATTTAGGTTCTTCTCCTGGAAGAATAATTCAAGGTCTTAAAAAATGTGGTACTAGTAATCCTTTAATATTAATTGATGAAGTAGATAAAATGGTTAAAGATTATAAAGGTGATCCAGCATCTGTTTTATTAGATATCTTAGATCCTGAACAAAATAATAAATTTATTGATAATTATGTTGAAGAAGAATTTGATTTATCAAAAGTTATGTTTATTTTAACAGCTAATTATGAAGAAGATATTCCAGATGCTTTATATGATAGATTAGAAATAATAGAATTATCTAGTTATACAGAATTTGAAAAGTTAGATATAGCTAATAATTATTTATTACCTAATATTTATGATGAACATTTAATAAGTAATAAAGAAATTAAATTTAGTAATGATTCTATATTAGAAATTATTAATCGTTATACTAAAGAAGCTGGAGTACGTGATTTACAAAGAAATTTAAGTACTGTAGTTAGAAAAGTTATTACTAATAATAAAAATAAAAAAATAAATATTAAAATAGAAAAAGATAATTTAAAAGAATATCTTGGAATACCTAAATATGATATTAAAACAGAAAATTTAAAAGATGAAATAGGTCTTACTAATGCACTTGCTTATACACCACTAGGGGGAATGGTAATGCCTATTGAAGCAACTTCATATATAGGTAAAGGAGATTTTAAGATAACTGGTATGCTTGGACAAAGTATGGAAGAATCTGTTAGTGTTGCTTATAGTTATTTAAAATCTAATATTAAGAATTTTAAAATAAAAAAAGAAGATATTTTAGATAAAGATATTCATATTCATTTCTTAGAAGGTGCTATTAAAAAAGATGGACCATCGGCAGGGACAGCAATAATTACTTCTTTAATAAGTTTATTTACAAATAAGAAAGTATCTTCTGATATTGCAATGACTGGAGAAATTTCTTTAAGAGGAGATATTCTTAAAGTAGGTGGCTTAAAAGAAAAGATAATAGGGGCATATAACGATGATATTAAGAAGGTTTATATACCAGAAGCTAATTTAAGTGACTTAGAAGAAATACCTAGTATAGTTAAAAAAGAAATGAAGATTATTTTAGTTAAAAATTATGAAGATATATATAATGATATATTTAAATAAAAGGAACTTTTAAAGTTCTTTTTTTTGTGATAAGATATTTATATAAGGTAGATGATAACATGACAAAAAGGTTTTATATTATATTATTTTTAGTATTTAGTTTATCTGCTATATTATTAGGTATTACTTATTCTAAAGAATCTGATATAGATATAAATGATATATTATATGAAGAAAATACTAGTGAAGTTAAAATAGTTTATTCTAGTGAAAATATATTAACTAAAGATAATAGTAGTTTAGATTTTAGTATTACTAATAAATCAGAAGAGAAATTATATTATACAATTAAATTAAATAATTTAAATGATGCTAGTTATAATTATGTTTTAGATAATTTAGAAAATAAATATACGACAGATAAAATATATACTGGTGTTATTAATAGTTATGGTACAGATTCTGATGTAGTTACACATACATTAGATATAATTAGTGATAATGATTATAAAGTTAAAGTAGATATAGTAATTAATAAAGAACAATTACTTATAGAAACTATTAAGAATAGTAAAGATATTTATGTAGATAGTGATAATAATTATCGATATTATGGAGAAAATGTTAATAATTATATTGATTATGATAATAGTAAATATCAAATTATTGGGATTATAAATAATAAAATTAAATTAATATCTACTAATTATGTAAAGAGTTCTTATAATAAAGATAATGAATATTTAGAATTAGAAGATTATTTAGCGTCTTTTAAAAATGAATTAATAGATAAAAAAGATATTAACAAGTATAAATCATGGCTTTGTAGTGATAAAAATTATTGGTTAAGTAGTGATACTAAAACAAAAGGAGATTTGGTTGACACAGAGGAGATTCTTACTAAAAATAAAAAAGAATCTTATTATGAAAGGATTATTAAAGATATTGATACTAACATTTATTATATAGATGGTGATGGTTCAATAGATAGTCCTTACGAGGTGTCTTATGAAAGTAAGTAATGAATTAAAAAGACAAATTATTATAGAAATATTTGCTTTAATATTTTTAATTTTTGTTATTATATATGCTATTTTTGCTATTAATAAGTCCTATAATAGTAATGTTACTAATCAAGATGGAATGATATTAGTAATAGATGATACTGAGTTTTCTAATTTAGAAGTATTATCTGATGGTAATGGATTAAATACTAAAGGTATTAAATATACAGTTACTAATAATAATTCTAAAGATGTTACATATAATATTATAATAATA
>Ga0181612_159263_pt1 | contig 13568 bp, 7 predicted proteins | sample HoacroProtozoa21_FD_119630 | JGI IMG/M metagenome (GOLD analysis project Ga0181612, IMG submission 119630) | Hoatzin crop microbial communities from Cojedes, Venezuel. Combined Assembly of Gp0051906, Gp0051904, Gp0051908 | reverse complement strand
GAAGTTCAACCTGAACATGAGGAAGAACTTCTTCACTCTGAGCGTGACGGAGCACTGGAACAGGCTGCCCAGGGAGGTTGTGGAGTCTCCTTCTCTAGAGATATTCAAGACCTGCCTGGACAAGGTCCTGTGCAGCCTACTGTAGGTGACCCTGCTTCGGCAGGAGGGTTGGACTGGATGACCCACAGAGGTCCCTTCCAACCCCTACCGTTCTGTGATTCTGTGATTCTGTGATTAAAACTACTGGGAATTAGGAAATGGAATTAAGTTGCAATATGCTACATATGAATGACTGACTTCTTCATAACTGATGAAAAGAAAAAAGTAGTTAGCCAGAAAGAGTACTAAACAAATTGCTTTTTTCACTATGAAAAAATTCTTTTTTCATAGTGAAATCCTTTTTTCACTATGAAAAAGATGCTTTGTCCCACATATATATGGGACAGTTCATAAAAGAAAACCGTAACTCAAGACTGATGTCATCAGAACTCTCTCTACTCTGAATCTGCCTTAATTTCCAGTTGCTTAATGTAGTTGCTTCACTCACTTCTCTTGGGACAGGATTTTAATCTGTGGCATCTAGTATCATTTCTGGGTCTCCTCTAAAATTCAAGTCTGGAGGAAAAATGAGGTTGATGATTTGGAAAACAAAGATTTGCACATAAATCTCCTCTAATAAGAGAACAAATAGATTTTATGTTTTCATGTGGCTCTTAAATGTGCAGGTACTAGGCATATAAATTTCAATCTGTGAATATGTAAGACTGTAATTTTTTTAACTCAGTATTAGGAAACCAGACATAGGCCAACAGCCTGTCCCTCTGCCTGGAAAACATTCCAGTCAGAAGCTCTGTGGTCAGGAGATGCCTAGCCATGGAGGGTTAGGCTTCAAACAATTTTCAATCAGATGAAGATCTGATTTTTTAAAAAATAATCTTCTCTTTTATTGTCAAATGTAGATTTTTATTAACACTAGACAATCTTTCACTTTAGATTTTTTTTAATTGCTGAGACAGAAGCTATTAAAATAGAAATTATTATCAATCTCAATACTTTTTTTTCTTTTAACCTTTGTTTTTTCAGCCTTGATTACCCCCTGAAACTGTATCTGGAATAGAACTGTTCTACTCTTGGGTACACCCCCAGATTCTTATTTTCTCAGAAATTAATCACTCCTTACATTTACCTCCCATGCTAGCTCCCAGTTTTCCCACAAAAAGAAATAAGACTGCATGCTAGCAAATTAGGATTTATATAGTTCTAAATTGCTAACTTTAAAATAATTTAATCCTATTTTATTCTATTCTGCTCTCAGGGCTGTGTTCAGACAATCAGGGCCTTACCAACCTACTCACCCCAGGAAAAAAAAAACAAACCACAACTGGAAAAGTAAAGGAATGCAAAAGTTTCCCTTGTACTTTTACATTAACTTAGATTTTTTCCTAGGTCTGGACACGCATACATTGCACTTTCATAGCTGTAGTCTATTTAATTTCCAAAACATTTTCAACTACTCCTGAAAAGTACAAAATTCTGAAGATCCTGATTAGTGCCACAGATATTAATAATTACTGACACTATTACTATTTCTGTAAATATAGTGTATTCCATTAAATTCAGCTTTATACCGACAGATAACTGGTCAGTGCAAAAGGGTACCTATAGCTGATCAGTTCATCATAATGGCTTTCAATGTACCATTCTAGAAACTGTAAAAATGCCCAGAGGAATTGGCCCCATCCCAAGGAGCTGGCACAGGTCCCAGTTCTGGCAGTGGATCTACATGGAAGCAATTCTTGTCCAACACACATCCTTTTGTGTAATTAAATCTATTTATAGAAAATACATTTCTGACATCTAAGGCACCAAGTTTCTGCTTTTTCTGTAATACTGTTCAGTAAGTTTAGCTATCTTCTGATTTACAATGCTATTCAAGGTTTTACAATAACATTAGCCATCTATGTTCAGTGTTGCCATTTCTAAAGTAAAATTCTTGGGTAGAAATGCAACGAAAACAGTAAATATCTGGGAAACCTGCAGAAACCTTTCTAACTTAAATACATATTTTAATATGCTACAGTGGAAATGAGTAAAATTTTTTTTTTTTTAATCCAATTAGCACAATATTGGATTATATATGGTGAGGAAGATATGCTCTGTTATGGACACAAGAATACCTGGTTTGGACTCTGGAAGTATATTGATTTAAATATATCTGATGTTGGAAAGAATAAGTTTATCGGGTGGATACATTTTATTCCTCTCCAAAATAATACCAAATTGAAAATACTCTGAATGAATTAGATGACTATATGATTCCATGGGATCAGGATCTCTTCCCCTATTATAGATCATTAAGCAGTTAACAATGTGAATGAACGTGGCTGCTTCTGCAAATTGTTTTCAATTAGCTGTTGAAATGGAAAACTCATCTGAGAAACTGCTCTAAAATTATACCACAAGTTTCCCAAGTGAGTACTTTACTACTGAACTAAAAGAGCAGTCCTGTAGCTTAAGCCATTAGAGACTGTTTATAATTAATGTCTAATTTTTCACAGGTGCATTTTTAATATATTTTGCCAGGGTATTGGCATTTCATAGCTAACTCAGATTTTGTCAAACTGAAAGTTGCAGTTTTAGTCCACACAGCATATATTAATAGAAGGTGTGTTGTTAAATTTTGAAGTCAATTCCACTTGGTTAACTTCCAGAACATTATTTTATTTAAAAAATAACTTTTTTGTCAATGCTGGTAACCTAAGTTGCAGCACTATGTGAAAGTCTTCTCTAGAATAATAATTCTGGACAGAAGGCTGCCTTTAAGTATCACTGCTCCATATATACCACTGCTTCCTGATATTCCATCCTTATCTTTCCTGAAAAGTAAAATATTAGGCTGTCTCAAACCTTCAAAGGGATGAGCTGTTTTTTACTGACTTGTACATGGCCTTTTTAAAAAGTAATTTTGGACACTGGCAGATCCGGTGAGTAATCCTGACTTGTAATAACAGATATGCACAGTGTTCACATTAGCTCAGAAAACATGAAAAAATACTGAACAAACATGAAAAATTCTGTCAAATTCAGAGAGGCATCTGCTTATTGTATAAGTTTATTATCTGTACTCCACCTGTCTAAACAAAAGCAGAGCCACTGACTTACTACATGAGGTTTTAGTTTCTTTTACATCTCTGGAGCACTGAGCAAAGACCATCTTCCATCTCAGTCATTCGAAATCTTTCTGTCTGCAGTCCACATACTAGAAGTGGGATACTAGAGAAAACTACTAATCATCTCATATCTTTTGTTTGTGACAATGAAATTAAATACAAACCACAGATTGTTTAAGGCTTCTGTGTTTTGCTAGATATTTAAAGGGTAGAAAACTTATTTTTTACTGCACACAGATTTGTACTAATATATTAGCACAATTAAGGAAATCACCTTGCAAATGTCTGCTGCAGGCACATAAAAAAATCTTGTTAGAGAAATATGTGGGCTGCAGAATGTTATGATCAAGATCCCTGAAAGAATTCTGTGCAGCTTTTCTTGCCTGTGTTGTTTGTTAGGATGGATTTTATTGTCATAGCATTGTTATTTGTGGTTTAATGATGCCTGTTCATATAATTAAAATTTATTTTTTAGCTGTTGTGACACCAGAATGGCATTTCTGCTGTCTGAGGCCACAAGAATTCTCAGCTGGTACCAATGCAGTACTACGAATCGCAATGTCATATGAAAATTCCAGTTTCTCTCTGTAAATCATCACTCAAAGATCAAAAAAAGCATCCCTGAAACTTCACCCTCCTATAACTCTCTCTGTTTAGCTCTACAATATTTTCACTAGTTTTATGCACCTATGCAACACTGGAAGCTGGGATAATAATAGGGCATATTGAGAAGAAATGCAGCACTATGGGGTGTTGAGAAAAAGAAAACAAAGATAATCAACCTGAAGTGAGGTTGGCACAGACATGACGTCTTCTCTTCCTCTTCCACATGCTGTGTAATGCAAAAATAAATTCTAGTTTGAGACTTGTGACTATTATTAAAGAATACTTGTAGGATGCAGAAAAGCCAGCAGAATAATTGTTTGTGATAAACAGCTAATAAATGTTAAAGAGGTGACAGAATGACACAGACTGTCACTTAGACTCTAGCTGTGCTTTGGGAGCCAACCCAGACTCTGACTGCTCATGTGCCACCCTTGCCCTCGGAGTTCAGGAGTCACTGCGATAATAATAATGCTTTCCCTGTGTTAACCCAGGTCTGTGAGAATCACAAAAAATGAAAACTGGCTCTTGCTTGCAAACTGATGGAAGCCACAGTTGTGGCATTCCTTACATCTCTCTCCTTGATAGAATGGGTGTCTCTTCATTCTAACTCTCAGTATGTGTACTCTCTACTGCGCAGTTATTTTTACAAAAATTTGAAGCTCTTTGTTACTTTAAAGGTGTATCTACCCTTTTATCAAATTTGTCTCAAATCAGCCAATGTGCTCAAAACCTATTAATGGGGCACATATGTGCTATAATTGCACAAATCTCCTCTCCTTATTAAACTAGGCTAAATACCTCTAAGAAGCCAAATGAAAGTTTAATCTTTAAGAAATGACTGTTTTTTTAAATCCATTTCTTATAGACAGTCCTACCAAATTTAATGTCATGTTAATACTACTACTCAAATGTACAGGAATAAATAAGAAGTTATATTCTTTATAAGAATTTTTCATCTCTCCTCCACATTTCCACATCAAAATATGATTTTTGGTCAAGCTGTTTAGAACACCTGAGATGTTGCACAGCAAATGATTGCCTTGTCTGCTTCAGAGCTAAATCAATATTAACACCAATGAAGTATGCATAACCATGGTGTTCAGATGGACTTTGCATTTTGATGGAAGTAAACACATCCAGGCTGCCAGACACATGTAGTCCAGGTAGGAAGCATGCATTCTGTTTCATAATTTGGCAAGGGAGCTACAAACTGGCTAACTTTAGTCAAGGACCAAATATTCAAGAATCTGAAGATGACAGAGAGCCTTGGCAGTATTAACTCTGTTTTAGAGTTGCTGCTCACAACTTTCTTTGTTAAGTTTTCTTCAAGGAGTACAATAATTCCTGCTACGAACACTATATGCCCAACATGAGGGAGCCTGAAGGAACGATAAACAAGTCGACTGCTGAATAATGAGGCAAAAAGGAAATAGCTGTGTAGATACAAGGGCTGTTGGACAGTTTCTGACTTTATAAATAGCAGTCAGTGGATCAGAAAACTTATGACAAAAAAACACCCCAGCACAATCTTTTTTTTTTTAATAAGGTTTTAAAAAATATAATTCTACCATTTTAAAGTTATCATTCTCATGCTACAGAGGAACTTTCTAAAACTGAACAATCTTTTAGAGACTGTCCTCAATAGCACCTGGCAAAAAAAGTAGTTTAAGGGAAGGCAATGATACAGTATTCACATGAAATAAATAGAATGTTTTAGAGAGGCCAACACTTTGTTTCGGTGGTTCCTAAACTTCATAAAGTAGTGTGAATGCAAAACCCTAAGACTTCACTGGCTTCATCAGCAAGAAAAGGAAGGTGGAAGTGATGCTGCCTTTCATCCAAAAGTCCAGGCACTAGTGCATTCATCTGCCTAGCTCCCTCTCCTGTTTGAGGAGATCCACTCACTCAGACTAGTAAGGATTTTGGGATAAACCTCCTTGTTTTGTTTCGTTTAAGTGTTCATTGAGTCAGAATGACTGAAGCCTGATGTGTAAACAAGGAGCTGGGCAGGTGGGGCACCCTTGGCTTTTAATCCCTGTTCAGACAGACATTTAACATTCTTAAAGTGGAACAGCTACATCAAAGAAGAGCACCCCAAATATCCTGCAAAGCTCTGATTAGATCAGACCCGTGGGAAGTGTTGATTCTAGGACTAATAAGGGGTCTCCCCTTACAGACTGTAAACTAATTGGCTAGTGGATAAGATAGCAATATCTCCATTGTTTTGTATTTTGTTATCCTACTACTTTATTTCCTTTCAGTTTGGCAGCCAATCTGATAAATAAATATCAGTTATTGGCACAGACTTTCTCAGATTTCATGGACACATTTTACAGATGTGACGATAATGCCAAAAAATCAGTTTCAGTTCTAGTTTTATGAACAGAAACTGCTAGGCGAGCACATGGTTACTTGTAAAAAATACAAAGAATCTAACAATCTAAAAGTGTGTCACTTTCTCCTTACAGTGACTTGCCCACAGTTGCTGATACCTCAGCATAAATTCTGAATAATATTCTGCTAGAGGAATATTACATTTAACAGATTTTCCTTCTTTATTTCTGTATTATTAGTTTGGTTCTTTTGGATGAAGAGAAAATACTTATTGCTTAGGACTTGACATATTTCTATGCTTACTCTTCAGGTATTTTTAAAATCTTCCTAATAGCAACTCATTGTCTCGTAAAGTAAGTTATTTCATGATTTCAAAGCAGATGCAAAATTTATCACTTCCAATACTATCTGCAATAGTTTAAAAACTGTGTTGGAGCATTATATTTCTACAGGTTTTACCTCACTATTTGGATCTTTTCTTTCATGGAAGGAATTATCCTCTTTTTGTCTGCGCAACAAAATGTGGTTTGCTTGTAGGATCCTTTATGAAGAATGGCAAATATTTTGCATAACGAGTTCATCAATTTTACAAATCACAACAAAAGGAAGCATCATAGGAGAAATTTTCACTTCCTGTTAACAGGGGCACATGCTGCTGAGTATCTGCTCACAATATTCTAATGAACTAGAGTATCTTGGCAAAGTAATGTACAACACCCTTTCTTTCTCCGACAAGACTTGTGAGAGAGAGAAACCAGTCTACTAGTAGGATTCTTGTGGTATAGCAGTTGTTGTCAGTATGACCTGGCAATTACTGTCAATAACACAACTTCTCCAAAAAATATATATTACAGAATCACAGAATCACACAGAATGTTAGGGGTTGGAAGGGACCTCTGTGGGTCATCTAGTCCAACCCTCGCACCGAGGGGTTACTCCCTTTTTTTTTTTTAAGCAGAAAATATGACTGTAAACTCTACCCAGTAGTGTAATTTTTCAACATGAGTCTCTGGGGCATATGTTGAGTTGGTATTCTGTCACTCTTCATGCTTTTTAAGGTTTCTGCCAAGTAGTATAACAATGTCTGGCATCAACCCAGTGGAACAATGTTCTTTACTACTGAATTACTTAATTGAGTAGAAGTGAACGCAAAGGCTAAACCAAGTAGTTACTTCCCTGGGTTTTCTTTACTATGTGGAGTACACACAGTAGTAGACCACTAGGACTGAATTTGTTCTAAGGTGAATCACAGAAACGAATCCAATAGACAAGGTGCATGCCCTGTGTCTCTGATCTGAGAACTGGACGAGCAGTTGCAATAGATAATAGTATCATTTTTCTAAAATCAATTTCTTAAATGAAAACTAAATTATTTCAAGGCTTATTTCTTAATGTTAATCAACTAACTTTATTTTAACCTAAAATCACCACGAAAAGCTTCTGGAAACAGAAATTTTTTTAAGAAATATATTTCTTTTGCATCCAAATAAACAAACTGGATTTGTTACAGCAATTGCTCTGTTTGTAGCCATCTTCACTCTGATAGAGCTCATCCATTTCAGACGTTTCTTGCAACTTCAAGCAGTTTAGAATGTGTTCTCATCTGATGAGTTTGTGTAATGTTGACAGGAGAAATAGACTGAGAGACACTGACTCTCATAGATTTTTTTTATTATTATTATTATTCTGCATGATGGTAAGTTGGAAGTGTTTAAAAACACAATTTATGGTTTGGGTTTGGTTTTTTTCTTAATTTACAGAAGCATACTTTTAAAGTCTAAAAGACTGGAAGCTTATGCTTTCTTCAGGGTTGAATGTTAGACTTTTCGTATTGTCTCAAAAAGGAAAGTATAAATATGTTATATATGCCTAACAAACATAAAATAACGTTATAAACAGATTAGATCACCCCTTAGTGTTTATACTTGTGCCAAATTCCCTAAGGTATGATACTGTAACAACAAACCACAGCAGACTAAACGCAATCAATTTTACAAGCATACCTTATGGAGTACTTGAATATTTGAGTAAACCATACATGTGTTGAACAGTGTTTGTTTTGCAGATGTTCATTTAGTATCTGTTTGTGCATTCATAGTTACAGGCTTCCCATCTGAACATATCCATTCTAATAAAATTTTGGCAGCAACTCCAATTGCAATGTCATGCGGGTTGGTACTTGCTGTTATGTGTGTAGTGGCTCTAAGAATAACAAATATTAAACAAATCCGTAACTTCAATGCTAATGAGCAAGACTTCCTCACTCTGCTGTAGATTTCTTACTGACATACAAAATCAGAACTAGACAATTGCACTTTGATTCCCAGATTACATTAAAATAGTGACCAGAAACAACATGGAGTCCTTCTTCAGCAGTGTTTAAAAAAAAAAAAAAAAAAAATCATTAGGTGTATCTGTCAAAGTCATTTAGTAGCATTTCCCCCAGTAGCTTACTAGCACTAAATATACCAAGTCTGCTTCTGACATGTTTCAACCTATTCTAGAAATCTTCAGTGATGGGGACTTCACAGTCTCCCGAGGTAACTCTGACGAAGTAAACTTTGATGTTAACAGTAAGGCAGCATTTTTTTAAACTCAAGCCACATATAAAATTTGTTTTCCAGGGTTCTGGTCAAGATGTTTCTGAACATACTAGAAAATTCTTTACTCTTCAACCACTCTTAACAAATACTAGTTTTGTTCCATAAATAGATAGTGAAGAAAACATTCAAAGTTCATTTTTAAATATCAACCTGAAAATGATATGAGATACTTCAGTATCAGCAGAGCAGAAGGGGATGTCTGATGAAATGCAAAGTTTTAATCTGTAAAAGTTCTGTTTTCCTAAAAAGTTTTAGAACTTTATGTTCTCCTAGTACTCTGCTTGTATTTCTGTGTAGGTAAATTCATAATCCCTATTTAAATTCTCTGTCACTTTCTTTGTATATGGCACTTTCCTTCAGCTGGAACACTGCTGGCACTGCTACACTGTCCTCCAAGTCCTATGACAGAGGTATCTGCATGCTGGTGGCAGCTTAATTGATCCCCATGTTCATTTAATCTATAAACCTATAAACTTGTAAGAGGCTTGCACAAATATTTTATGGTGACATCTGTCACTGCTTCAGTTAAGAAATGTGAATTCCCTTTTTCTGGATACTACCTCCTATTCGCCTCCGTTGTTTGTGGAGAGAGTTGGGGAAGTGAAGACTCTTTCAATCTATTGGTTAGGTATATTGGTTAGGTCACCATAGTAACAAAACAGATTTCCCAAGATAAGAATTTCTTTACAAATTCTTAATCCAAAGATAATGTAATTTGCAATGTATATCTGATTTTGTGAATCTTTACTGGCATGGTTAAAGGTTTTCTGAATCAGCCTGTAACTACAGATGAATAAAACACTAGCTTGTCTTATGATATCATGGTGAGAGGTAATGTGGTTTATATGATTTAAGCATACATTTTGCTGTTCTTGCATAGCAAGGTCTCTAAAGCATTAACTGCATTTCCTGGTTTCCCACTACCTAGCTCTTCAGTCTTCATCTGGAAATATAAAGCTGTTCAACCAAACTATTTGTGTTGCTAAAAACCTTGATGGAATGTTTGCCTTTTAGCTACATGTAGATGGGACAGCTGTGGTTAAACATCAGCAAGATCAACAAGTTAAAAAGTATGGTGCCAGGGTGAAAAATAATCTTCCAGCTTTTGCAGACATGGATGCATTGTTCAAAGACCTGCTAACTGATATAAAGATTTTGAGGATTTTTTTTTTCCCCCAAAAGCTTTTTTCCCATAAAAGAAAAATGGATGACTATCCTGAGAATTATTATACTGGGCCTTTCGGTTGCAGAAATCAATGACAGACATTTGCTTGCCTAATTCTTTTCTAGTCTGTATGAATCAATATGAGGATTTCTTTTTTTTGTTAACAGTTGAGCTGAAGCAATCCAGAGCAACTCCTGTCTTGCAACTGGCTTGTCTCTAGCTATTCATTACCACTTGAGAAGATATGCTTTGGTTTCCAATTTTCCCCCCATTTGCCTATCTCAACTGCAAAATCCTTGTGCTTAGCTGACTGACACTCTTGCCTCAAAATGCCTAAATATGATAAGCAAAATACGAACAATATGAACAACTGCTGGGTGATATGCAGAATACAGTCCATAGTTGTATTCGTAATTTCTCACTTATCGCACTTGTTCCTCTACCAGCACAAAGTCAGAGGAGTCAAGATGGGAAATAAGTTATACCCCCCAGTGCTGTGAGCAACACAGCCACCAGTTTCTGCTATTTCTTTACAAACTTCTGTATGCCCTGTCAAAACAAGACTAATGTCTGCTAATTCATCAGGGGTGATGTGGGTGAATAGACTCCTGGGACAGAGCAAACAATAGTGTAGTGGGCAATTTACAATCAAGAAACAGAAGTAAAAGACCTGCAGAGCAGAAGGGACAGATCACAGTAACAATATAGAGAATCTACACTTAGAATGAATCTGTGAACCAGTCACTGCAATTTTTTTGCTGGGTGGAAAGAAGAAGAATGGTAGTGGAGAAGCAAAATACATAGAGCTAACAGACTTTGTTTTTTGATTGGACTGTCAGGTCTAACAGCTTCCAGAGTTGACAGTATCAATGTGTCTAGTTGTCTACATCCATGTTAGTCCATGTTAGCAAGTGTCTTTAGTTTACAAATGCAACTCACTGTTATCTGGGGGGGGTGGGGTGGGGTGTTAAGGTGTAGCAAGAAATTGAAGCATTTTGGACCATTGATGGATATTGTAATCAATTGATTTCTCTGGCACACACAATGCTTTTGAGACAAAAACTAGAAACTGATGAGAGATTACTGTCAATAACTCTCAGAAGGGAAATGATTCTTCAGTAATTATGTCACAGGCTAGTAGTTCTAAGACAAAGTAATTCAGACTAGCTAGATTTCAAGCTCAGCTTTACTACTATAGCCAACATTGCACGCATGCTGCCTAACTGCACGAAATACAATTGTTCTCTGAAATCAGCTTCTGCTAAGTTTATCTTTCAGATTATATCTTAAGAGTATATATTGCAGTTTTCTCTGTAAGTTTTCAGGCATGGTCCTGCTAAAACCTTGTTACCATATCAGTACCTCCTTTTACATGTAATGTCGCCTTCCTTCACCGTACTTAATTCTGGCTGGCATCTCCAGAACTTGCACTTTTTTAGACTGCACTTGAAAGTACTGCATGTCTTCCATCATACTGGCTTCTGCTACAGGAGATATGAATCTTCCTGTGTGGTGCATCTACCTACTCCTTTCTTATTGCAGGGACACCATGGCGGAGTACATTCTTTAATTGTCTGGATCTGCTGGCTCACTTCAACAATTGCCAAGGACTAAATGTAGAGGGTAGGAATCCCTGTTTCTATTTCCCCCCACTCCAGCACCTCCCATGTCATTTCGTGGCTGCTGAGGAAAATTAGAAGAGCACCTGCTTTGTTGATGCAGTCTATGAAGTTTCACATCTCATTGCCAAGGAGACACAGCTCACCTATATCACAGTACACCGAGTTTTCAGTTTCTTCTTTATAAAAAGCTTTTTCAGATCTCATTAAACTTTCTACTTTTTCCTTTAGTTAATGACCAATTATTTGTTGCAACACAAAGTTTTACGGCTTTCTCATTAACTATCTACTAAGCTTAGCCAACAGGATCATCTATAAACTGAGGGACCCTTGGAAACAACTACTTTTTTGTAATTATGGGGGCTATTTACTCTCCTTCATTCAGGAGTTTCAAAGTTGTGAATGCTTATTAATTCTCATTTGGTAAACTTGTTTTCTCCTATGGTTTTGTAGGATGATGCAAAAAACATGATATTCAAACAAATTTGTCCAAGGACTTAGGCAGGCATCTTGCAGAATGGACAGTATGCAACTGTGCACTTCAGAATGCACAAATTTAATAAATTAAATACGCAGAGTTGATCTTAATTCTGTTATTTCACACTTTTTCAATGTTTCACCTTGTAATCTTAATATTCTCTTTATATCTATCTTGCTTCAGAAAGAACATAAACACCTGCAATGATTTCTCAGTAGGTAAATGAGTAATTGAAAATGTGTTTCAGATAACTGGACTATACCTCTCTCTTCCCAGTCACTTCTGTCTAAAATGAGTTCCCCTCTCTAGTTTCCATTCTTTTTCTCCATTTTCTACAAAATATCAACAATATTTCTTTTTTCCTCCTACTTTGTCAGGATGGCATAGTTTAACAAATGTTTAATTACTAAACTGTAATAACCAAATGATTTAATGGCATAATCACTAAGCAATTATTTAATTACTTCTATTGTTTACTTTCTTCCTTTGCTTCTTTGAGGTTCCAAAGTACTTCGGAAGCATCTCAAGGCTAAAGATAATATGAGCAGAATATTTTCCAAGCTAAACACAGTAGCCAAATCTTTAGAGCTTAAGTTCACAAGAACACTTCACTTGCTCTTCTGAAAAATACCTATATTTGAGAGAGAATTAATACTAAATAAACTGAGGATGTCTGAAGGCAGCTATGGCAGATGTCACCAACAGTAAGTTGTGACAAGCATGCGCTGAAAAAGCTGAGATACAGATTCCTTCTATTAAGTACTTTCCCATTAATAATCTTCAAATTTAACCAGAAATGTTGTCCTATTTTACTAAAGGAAAGATCACACTTTCTTTTTATTTAATTAGGGTAGAATGGACAGCAAAACTTTCAGCAAAATAAAGAGAATCTAAACTCAGGAGCATTCTTAGATGTTAGCCAGGGTGAGAGAGCCCTGTAGACAAACAGGTGTGAGGAAACCTGGATTTCTTAGTCACCTTTTGATTCAGACATTTTCATATGCAAATTCTGAGGTGAGTGAGAATGCGGCTCTTCATGGTACTGTGCTCCAGGGCTGTTTTCTCTAGTGACTGTGGCTTCACTGCCTAGTTAAGGCCCTGTCTAGCAGTTTTTCGATGTCCCACTGAAAGCAATGGGCATGTTTCATTCAGTGAAGGTTTGGAACAGTTAATCGTATATTTGATTATGTTATTTAACCCACTGGGTAAATGACTATGAAAAACCGCAATGAAAACACATGTGCACTATGAACTCCCAGTCTGAACAGCATTCGGTTTAGCATCATTGACTCCAGCAACACACTCTGCATTATATTCTCAGCTGTTTGTATTTAGTGTTAACTTTGGGTAGAGCTTTCCCTACCTTCTGTTTGGCCATATGGCTGCTTGGAGCTACTGGTTCTCATGATCGACTGTACCGCAAGGGACGGGCCTGGTCGCCTATCACGGCCTGCCGATAGCCACACCCGCTGAGTGGGGCCTACTCACGGGGCACGGGAGAAGTGAATGTGGCTCGCCGGTGCTCTCCGCGCCCGCCGCGGATCGGGCCGCGTCGCGGCGGGCCCTGTCAGCCCTCGCCAAGGAGGGGTCGGG
>Ga0181612_125102_pt1 | contig 13568 bp, 11 predicted proteins | sample HoacroProtozoa21_FD_119630 | JGI IMG/M metagenome (GOLD analysis project Ga0181612, IMG submission 119630) | Hoatzin crop microbial communities from Cojedes, Venezuel. Combined Assembly of Gp0051906, Gp0051904, Gp0051908 | reverse complement strand
GCCCCAAGTGCCCAGCGAATTGGCAAAACCATTATTCTTGGTAGTATAAATGGTCTTGACGATAATCGCCACGCAAATGTGAACCACACCCACAATCAGCGCCAAACCCATGGTCCAATCGTAGTCCGTTCCAGGAATCTTAGCCGGCAGCATCACCTTCTTCATCCATTCGGGAATGAAACTCCAGTTGGCAATATCGATGGAGAAGAAAGTATGGAAAATGAAACCGATGACAATGGTCGCGGCGCCAAGCGTCATGATGAGCGGAGCAAGCTTTTTCGTGCCCTCGGACTTCTTCATCAGCAGACCGATAATCACCAGAATAAGACCATATCCCATATCGCCCATGCAGAATGCGAAAAACAGCATGAAGAATATGGAAATATATGGAGTCGGATCAAATTCGTTATAGTCGGGCCTACCATACATATCGGTAAGAACCTCGAACATCCTCACGAACTTGTTGTTCTTGTACTTGATAGGAGGATTGTCCTCAAGAGTCGCCTCATCTTTGTACCATACCATATCCATGGCATCGAAATCCTTGGCAAGTGCCTCGGAATCCTCGGTAGGAGCGAAACCCTCGAACACACTGACCATGTCCTCAACCGCCTTGGTGGAACCTTCGCCAGCCAAGTAACGGTCCAAATTAGCGGCATTGCCCTTGTACTCCTTATCTATGTCAGAACCATATTTCTTGAGACCTAGTAGGCGTCCCTTAGACTCTTCAGCCTTGGACTCCAAGTCTTCAATCTTAGCCTTGACTTCCTTCACGGAATACTCCGGCTCCCTGATTTCTTTGGAAGGGGAGAGGTCAACCATCTCGTCACCATCGGAAGTGACGGTCACAAAATAAACATTGTTAGCATCCTCGGAAACCACCTTCAGAGCCACCTTAGAGGCCCATTCATCGGAGAATTTCTTGCGAGCAACCTTGTAATAACGAATCCTGTAGCCCAGCTTCTCAATGTCTTTGAGTGCTTTGGCATCGAATTCGCCCCAAGGCAACTTGTCAGCGAGGTCGCTACGAGCGGCATCCAGATCGCTATTGATCTCGGCCAACCTTTCGCTCTCCTGAAGAGTCTCAGTCGCAGGATCATCGGTGATAATCTCGACCGGCTTAGAATCTCCAAAAGAAAGTTTGCCAAGAATCTCACGAGCCTTCTTGAGGTTTGTCAACCTCTGGAGCATATCGGTGGACGTGCCGTCAATGGGCTTGGAGGAACGGGTAATATCCACAACTCCAAGTTCCTGAAGTTTACTGAGGAATTCTTCCTGTTCTCCCGATAGGAGAATGAAGGAATATTTAGTCATTTTATCAATCATACTCCTTCCTCCTCTTCTTCGGCGGCATGACGCGCCTTAACTATCTTGGAAGACGCTTTGGAAAGATTTTCCTCGTCTTCCATATATCTTTTAATCTTTCTGATGGCTTCTTTGTAGCCAGGAATCTGCACTTTCTCATAAAGGTTCACCTTCTGAGTCGTCTTCTTCCTATTATATTCCAGAATACGGCATTTCTCCCTATAGACCTCTTCTTCGATGCTTATACGAGACAATTCCTTGAGGATATTGACTCCGTCGGCGAACCATGCCGGCTTGGTGAAAGCATTGAATGGACGAATATCGTAGATGATGTCCTTGAGGAATGGAGTCTTCACACCGGCCACCTTAACCGTCTCAAGCTCAACGTCTTTGATGGCTATTAGGCCAGGATCGAACTCATTCCATAGGGAATAGAGATAGTCGTATTTCTTGAATGTGCTATCAAGTTCAGCCTCAAGCTGTTCCATCGTACTCTTGGCCTTGCGCACCTCAAGACGCAGAGCGGACTCCTTATTCTGTAGAGTAGGGAGCGCGTTCTGACGCATCTTCAGCTGCTTGCCGAGATTATTCAGGGACGTCTTGTTGTATTGAAACTTAATGGCCATACGCTAGTCTTTCCAATACTTGTCTATAAGAGCCTGTTTGATACCTGTTTCCGCCTTGGTGAAATACTTGCCGAAAAGCTCCCATGCGGTGTCGAGCATCTCTTCGATTTTGATGTTGACATCGATGGAAAGAAGCCTTGTGGCGTATTCAGTGGCGTATGCGAGACACCTACGGTCATAGTCGCTAAGGTCGAAACCATTTTCGAGTTTCGTCTTGGCATTCTGAGCATCGGCATACAGACGCACACCGGCATTCATGACCTGACTATGGTCCTCGCGGGTTTTCTTATTCTGAACCAGCTGTTTGAGTCGGGACAGAGAACGGAAAGGATCGATGATGACCTTACCGGAATCTGGATCCGCACGCAAGAAGAGCTGGCCCTCGGTGATGTAACCGGTGTTATCCGGAATGGCGTGGGTGATATCTCCATCATTCAATGTGGTAACGGCGATGATGGTGATGGAACCCTCTGTAGGCAACTGTACGGCCTTTTCGTAGATTTTCGCAAGGTCGGAATAAAGCGAACCAGGCATTGAATCCTTGGAAGGAATCTGGTCCATACGGTTGGATACGATTGAAAGAGCATCCGCATAAAGAGTCATGTCGGTGAGCAGAACCAGAACCTTCTGGTTGAGGTCAACGGCGAAATACTCAGCAGCGGTAAGCGCCATATCTGGAATCAAAAGACGCTCAACAGGAGGCTCCTCGGTGGTGTTGACGAAGCAAATAATCTTGTCCAATGCACCTGCGGCCTCGAATGAATGTCTGAAGAATAGATAATCATCGTTGGAAAGACCCATACCTCCCAAGATAATCTTATCTACGTCGGCTCTCAAGGCAACATCCGCCATAACTTGGTTGTACGGCTGGTCAGGGTCGGCGAAGAAAGGAATCTTCTGACCTGATACGATGGTGTTGTTGAGGTCAATGCCGGCGATACCGGTAGGGATAAGCTGAGAAGGCTGACGTCTCTTGTAAGGGTTCACTGAAGGACCACCAATCTGCCTTTCCTCGCCTTCAACCTCAGGACCTCCGTCGATAGGATGACCGTATGCGTCGAAGAAACGTCCGGCGAGCTGTTTGCTTACCTTGACGGTAGGAGGCGCTCCGAGGAATACCACCTCAGCATCGGTCGGGATGCCCTCGGTGCCGGAGAAAACCTGCAGGGTGACCATATCACCTTTGGTCCTAACTACCTGTGCCAATCTGCCGTGAACTACGGCAAGCTCATCATTTGAAATGCCCTTGGCTTTGAGAGCCACGGTGGCCTTTGTGATGGCTTCCAGATGGGTATATACTTTCTGATATGCTTTAGTCGCCATTGTTTTCTATGAGTTTATTGAGTTCATTGCGGTAATTTTCGAATCCTTCGCTATGGAACTCTGAATAGTTCATCTGACGCAGGATATTTATCATGTTCTTGAAGAAATCGCGGCACTGCTCGTAGTCTTCGTACTCGAAGGTCTTTCCGCAGATGTCAAGAACAAGGTCCAGCATGTATTTCTGGCGTTCGATAGGGCAGAGGCTATCTACCGGATCGAAACCGTCCTGCTGGAGGAAGCAATAGTCAATGAGTTCGGACTTCCAGAAAGTCTCATGGTAAGCTACCGGAACGCCATCGTCACCGAGGATGTTGATCTGCTCGGCGGCCTCACGTCCACGACGAACGAGAGTCTTGGCAGACTGAATCTTCTCAACCCAACCCTTCTCCACGGTATCGTTCAGATATTCCTGAATCTCAGGATACTCAAGATACTTGGAGTAGGACTCGATGGGGTTCACGGCGGGATATCTCTTCTGGTCCGCACGGTTCTGCTCAAGAGCATAGAAGCAACGAGCCGCCTTCTTGGTGGACTCGGTCACAGGCTCCTTGAGGTTACCACCGGCAGGGGATACCGTACCGATGAAGGTGACGGCTCCGCGCTGGCCATTGTTGAGAACGACCATACCGGCACGGGAGTAGAAGTTGGATATAATCGCGGAGAGGTCCACAGGGAATGCATCGGCGCCAGGAAGCTCCTCCATACGGTTACTCATCTCCCTAAGGGCCTGTGCCCAACGAGAGGTGGAGTCGGCGAGAAGCAAGCACCTGAGCCCCATGGCTCTATAGTATTCGCAGATCGTCATGGCAGTGTAGACGGAAGCCTCACGAGCCGCAACAGGCATGTTGGACGTGTTGCAGATGATGGTGGTTCTTTCCATCAACTTGCGTCCGGTGTGCGGGTCTACGAGTTCAGGGAACTCGGTGAAGATTTCCACAACCTCGTTAGCGCGCTCACCGCAAGCCGCCATCACGATAACGTCAGCCTCGCCCTGCTTGGCTATGGCATGCTGAAGCACGGTTTTGCCGCATCCGAAAGGTCCAGGGATGAAGCCCGTACCGCCTTCCGCGATGGGGTTGAAGGAGTCGATAACCCTGACTCCGGTCTCCATGATTTTGTCGGGCCTCGGTTTCTCTTTGTAAGCCTTTACGGCCACTTTTACAGGCCATTTCTGAGTCATGGTAACCTCGTGGTCATCGCCAGCCTCGTCGGTCAAAACGGCAATCACTTCGTTTACATTGTACTTGCCCTCAGGAGCGAGAGACTTGATGGTGTATTCACCCTTGAAAGCGAATGGTACCATGATTTTGTGAGGCAACCATCCTTCTTTCACTTCGCCAAGCCAGTCAGCAGCGATGACTTTGTCGCCGACTTTGGCTAGGGGAGTGTAGTCCCAAAGTCTCTTCCTGTCGAGCGGATCGGTGTATTCGCCTCTCTTGAGGAATACGCCTTCCATGGTGGTGAGGTCATTTTGTAGACCATCATAAATGCTGGAGAGAAGGCCAGGACCGAGGGTGATTTCAAGCATTCTACCTTCAAATTCCACGGTGTCTCCGTTTTTGAGACCGCGGGTGCTTTCGAATACCTGCACTGAAGCGTTGTCGCCGTTCACCTTGATGACCTCAGCCATCAATTTGGTCCCGCCAAGATTGATGTAACAGATTTCGTTTTCTCCCACAGGACCGTTAGTCTTGACGGTCACCAAGTTGGAAACGATACCAGTCACAATGCCAGTTGTCTTGTTGTCCATATATGTTATTTTTCGTTATATTCAACTCCTTTGAATGTGCCACGCACCTCGGAAAGCAGGTTCTTGAACATTTGCTCTCCGGTTTCTTCATTGAGATTCATCCATCTGGAAACGATGTGCAGCTTCGCTATGAATCCGAGGATTTTTTCGATGTCGAAGTAGTCGAAGGTTGTGATTTCTTCGATTTTCTTCCACATCAAATCGTCGAGTCCGTGCTCTCTGGCGAGGATATCGTCGGTCTGGAGAACTGCGTCCGCCTCCGAAGCGGTATGACCGGTCTCCATGAAAATATCCTGGCTTTCGGGCCTTCCGAACGCATGGTTGAGGTAGCGAACCTTGGCGTTGCGAACTTCCAGATCGTAGGCGAAGAATTCCTTGATAAAGCGATTCTTGTGGGAAAGGGCGGATCTGTAGAAATCCTCTCCAAGTGCGTTCTCGTCATAGCCCTTGAGAAGGGTATCTATGGTGCTGACGTCCTTGGAAGAGCACTGGCTCTTGATCCATTCCACAACATCGTCCACATTCAGAGAACCCGTTGATTTGGCGTCTCGGGTGATCTCAGGAAGGGATGCTATTATGTATTCGTAATTGTTCATTCTCCGAACAGAAGTTTCTTTGTGGCAGGGCTGAGATATTCGCGGATGAGCGATTTGAAGCTATCGTCCGTGAGGCTGATGAAATAGCTGCCGTCTTTGGGGCCAATGTTGAAGCCGCCGGCTAGTTTCTTGGAGAATTGTGCTGTGACATTGCCCTTGAGAAGCTTTCCGAGCTCATTCTTGACGAATGGCTCCAGTGCGCTTTTGAGAGATTCGGGCAGCACGAGGTTAAGGTCGACCGCTTCTTCCGCGTTGAATTTTTCGGCTACGGCTTTGATGATTCCCTTGATGAAGTCGGGAGCTGCCAGAGCGTCGCTAACCTGAGTGTCGGCTACTTTGGCTACGACCATGTTTTCGAGGTCGTTTCGGGTAGCTTGGAGGGCTTGTTCTGATGCCATCCTGACATCGCTGGAAGTTTTGGTCTTAAGATCCTCTGAGTCTTTTTCCGCTTTCGCAATAATTTCAGCGGCCTTTTTTTCTGCCTCAGCAATGATCTGTGCTGCTTTTTCTTTGGCTTCAGCTATCATAGCTTCGCCTTGGGCTTTTCCTTTTGACAGACCTTCGTTGTAGAGTTTGTCCGTCAGTTCCTGCAATTTGTCCATTTAGATATATCTTTTCTTTTGTTATTGTAATTCGTGGTTTCAATTTTCAAATATAGTGTTTATTTCCGTTAAAACCATATATGAATTGTTAAATTTTGTGAGATGCCCGAACAGGTCGGGCATGACGGGGAAAGGCAATCTTATATTACCGATAAAAGTTTAAAAATAAACAACCCCAAATAATTACCAACGGCATAACCCACGATACCAATGGTAAGACCAGGGATAAGCACATCCTTATTCTTCATCGCACCTGCAATCATAGGCACGAAAGGCGGCGAATTAATATAGGTCACGGAAGTGATAACCATCGTATCCGCATCGATTTTGAAAATCTTCGCAAAGATGGTATGAATCAGCAAAGAACCGAATACTATAAATATAATATATAGCAAAATGCCAATGCTACCGGTGAAATTAATCTTGCTCAAATCGGCCATAGAAGCCACTACAAGGCTGAAAATGCAAATCAAATACATGCCCACATCGAAGCTATATTTGAGATCTCGAATGGGCTTCACGAACGACGCCGAAATACCGAGAGTCGTCAGCATAAGGATGAAAATCATCATGAAAATGTCATCATTCACAAGACCATTCACCCATGTCGCCACAAAATACGAAATGGCGAAAATGACAATCGAAAGCCCCAAACCCTTAGCCACATAAAGCAAACCTTTTTTGGAAAATATGCCCTTGTAAGGATTCTCCTTCTGCTCAGCAATAGCCGCCTCCAGAGCAGCCTCATCCTCCTTGGTGAGAATGCTCTTTTTGAACGGCAGAATCTTGCGGAACATCTTGATTCCCACGGAAATAAGGAACATAAGATAGCAGAAGCAAACTATCATATCGAAGGTGTTGGCCAACACGAAAGTCTCCTCGGGCACCTTGAGCATCTTCTGAATCGACGCCATATTGACCGTACCGCCGGTATATGAACCCGTCAGCATGCCACCGATACGAGCGGCATATTGCGGATCATCCTCGGACACTATCATCTTGCCGAAAAGCAAATAACCCAGCACCAGCGCAATCACCACGGCCAGAAGGCCGAAAATCATCGAAAGCAACTGACTACGAGTATCGCTTTTCTTGAAATAGCAGCAGAAAAGCATCATCGGGATGGCCAGCGGCACCATTATATTATTCAATAGATTTTGCACGGAGGGCAGTTGTTCCGGAAAGAACTTAATATGGAAGAAGCCCAGATTGCCCACTAGCGCTCCCAGAATGTATAAAATCACGATTGGGCCCAACTTATCGAGAGCCGGATATTTATTGCATAGCCAGATGACCAGCGCTGGCATCAAGAAAAAGAAGAGCAAGAGGATAATAAAATTAACTGTTGCCATTTCGGTTCGGGTTTAATGCCGTAAATTTAATAATTAATGGTAAAAAATACAATATTTGGCCGTGCTGGCTATTGCAAGCCGGCTTATTCAAAATAATATTGACCTTTTGAGAAATTATCGCTATCTTCGTGGATACTAATAAACGACCGTTATGATTAAGAAAATCAATGATCATGTCAAGTACATCGGAGTCGATGACTTGAAATTGGACTTATTTGAGAGTCAATATGTTATACCGGAAGGCATGGCCTATAACTCATATCTCGTCAGCGACGAGAAAGTGGCCATCATGGACACCGTAGAAACGCATTTTGCCGACGAATGGATCGAAAATCTTTCGACAGCGCTCGAAGGCAGAAAGCCTGACTATCTGGTAGTTCAACATGTGGAGCCAGACCATAGCGGCGTAATAATCAGACTATTGGCCGAATATCCCGACCTCAAACTCGTATGCTCCGCAAAAGCAGTCGCCATGTCGGGACAATTCTTCGACGCCGCACCCCTAGAAGGCAGAACAATGGTAGTCAAAGAAGGCGATGAACTATCCCTTGGCGCCCTGACGCTCAAATTTATCGCAGCCCCCATGGTCCACTGGCCCGAAGTCATCGTCACTTATTGCCCCGAAGACAAAATCCTATTCTCCGCAGACGCCTTCGGCAAATTCGGCGCCCTCTCAAAATGCGGCTACTTCTCCGAAGAAGAACAAGACTGGGCATGCGAAGCGAGACGCTACTATTTCAATATTTGCGGAAAATATGGCGGCCCTGTGCAGACACTTTTGAAAAAAGCATCCGCCCTCGACATCGAAACCATTTGCCCCCTCCATGGACCAATCTTGAGAGGCGATTTGTCCGAATATCTTCGACTATATAATATATGGAGTACCTATGGAGTCGAATCAGAAGGCGTTTTCGTGGCCTACGCATCGATTCATGGCGGCACAGCCGTAGTGGCCGAAAAATTCGCCCAGATGCTAAGAGATAGGGGAGTCAAGAAGGTTGTACTTACCGACCTCTGCAGAAGCGACTTCGCGGAAAATGTAGAAGACGCCTTCCGCTATGGCACATTGGTTTTGGCTGCCTGCTCATATGACGCAGGACTCTATCCGCCCGCCTTCGAATTCATCCACCATCTCCAAGACAAAGCATGGCAGAAACGCAGAGTCGCCCTCATCGAAAATGGTTCCTGGGCACCATCAGCGGGCAGAGTCATGAGAGAAATGTTCTCCACGATGAAAGACGTCGAAATCATCGAACCCACCGTCACCATCCGATCCAGCCTCAAACCGGCAGACATTCCATGTCTCGAAGCACTAGCGGACGAGGTTGCGAAATAGCATAATAAAAGCCGACTGTTGAGGTCGGCTTTTTTATTTATCCGAGGAAGCTGAGGAGGATACCGGCGGCGACGGCCGAACCGATAACACCAGCCACATTCGGCCCCATCGCATGCATGAGAAGATGGTTGGAAGGATCAAACTCGCGACCAACAATCTCAGAAACACGAGCACTATCAGGCACGGCGGAAACACCAGCATTACCAATCAACGGATTAATCTTACGCTTCGGATCACGGATGAAAAGATTCATAAGCTTCACGAAGAGAACGCCACCCATGGTCGCAATCACGAACGACAACAAACCCAGCACGAAAATAAGCACGGACTTGCCGGTCAAGAACTTATCAGCCTGAGTCGAAGCACCCACGGTGAGACCGATAAGAGTAGTCACAACATCGACCATAGGCCCACGAGCAGTCTCAGCAAGACGCCTGGTCACACCACTCTCCTTCAGCAAATTACCAAAGAAAAGCATACCCAGCAAAGGCAAACCGGACGGAACGATGAAAGCCGTCGTAAGGAAACCGATGATAGGGAACATAATCTTCTCCTTCTGGCTGACCTGACGAGGAGAAGGCATCCTGATAAGACGCTCCTTCTTGGTAGTCAGAAGCAACATGATAGGCCTCTGGATAACAGGAACCAAAGCCATATAAGAATAAGCCGAAACAGCGATGGCACCCATCAAATCCGGAGCAAGCTTCGAAGAAAGGAAAATCGCCGTAGGACCATCAGCACCGCCGATAATACCAATGGCACCAGCCTCATTGGGAGCAAAACCCAGCAACAAAGCCAGCAAATACGCACCGAAAATACCCAGCTGAGCCGCGGCGCCGATAAGAATCAACCTAGGCTGCGAAATAAGAGCCGAGAAATCGGTCATGGCGCCGATGCCCAGGAAAATCAATGGAGGATACCAACCCTGCTTAACACCCTGATACAGAGTATTTAAAACAGAACCGTTCTCGTAAATACCAATATTGAGGCCAGGGAACATCGGAATATTACCGATGATCATACCAAAGCCGATAGGCACCAGCAGCAACGGCTCCCACTCCTTGATGATGGCAATAGTGATGAAACCAATACCAATGGCTATCATCACCAGATTCTGCCACGTCACATTAGCGAAACCGGTATACTGCCAGAACTGTTGCAAACTGTCAATAATCTGCCCCATACTTATGCTATAGTCACAATATCAGCACCCTCAAGAACAGAATCGCCCTTATTCACATGAATAGCGGTAATCGTACCATCCTTGCTAGCAGGAATCTCATTTTCCATCTTCATGGCCTCAATCACAGCCACCTTCTGACCAGCCTTAACAGCCTGACCCTCCTTAACCGAAACCTCGATAATTACACCAGGAAGCGGAGAAGTCACCTTCTCACCAGGACCAGCAGCAGCGGGAGCCGGAGCAGGAGCGGCGGATGGAGCAGCGGTTGCGGCGGCAGGAGTTGCAGCTACGGGAGCAGCCACAGGAGCGGCGGCGGGAGCATTCTCCAACTCCACCTGATAGGAAGCGCCATTCACGGTGACATCAGCCACCTTGCCTTCTATTGAGTTGATGGCAACCTCATAATCGTTGCCGTTGATTTTGAATTTATATGAAGCCATATTAATTAATTTTTATTCGGTAAATGTCTGAAATTTCTTCCTTTATATTTCCATCCGGACGCCTCATTGGGACGAATGGTAATAACGAAACTCTCGTTGTCATGAGCGGTATCCGCGAGGTAAAGATGAAGAGCGGTAGCGATGGCAGCATAAACTTCACCGCCATTCTCCATATTAAGAGCCATGGCAATAGCGGCTGCAACCTCGGGAGACATCTTCTTGTCGCCCGATTTCGCCATCACAGCAGCCTTAGGAGCCGATTTCTTATTAGCCTTCCTATCGAAGAACAGCCAGAAAAGGAACCACAAAATAGCCAGCGCTGCAAAAACAACCGCCACGGAAACAATGGTAAGAATGAAACCATGAGGGTCCTCGCGAGCCATCTTCTGAGCATTGGTCTCAGCATTCTGGTCGCCATTCATGATGCCAGGCGAAGGTTCGGTCGGAGTCGAAGAAACCTCCCAATCCATGCCCTTGATATCCTCGGCGAACTTGCTCACGGACATACCCTCAGGCAAATCCTCAGGAATCTCCAGAGAATCCACGATGGTACGCCCATCATTGCTCACCAAGTAGATAGTAGAACCTCTGCGAACCTTGAAACCGGCATAGAAAGTGCCGTCCTCGCCACGACCGCTAGCATAGAAAATCACGCTCTGACGCGGCCCTACAGTGGTTCTGAGGTCAGTCTTGGGAATCAGACTCTTCTTGAGGTCGTTCGGATCATCAGTAAGGAAGCAACCTCCAAAATTGACCGTTCCCTGAGAATTATTGAATATCTCGATCCAGCCATCCTTTCTGCCATAATCATCCACAACTGAATTCTCCCCGTCCACCATGGCCTCGGTAATAATGAGGTCACTGACGTTCTGAGCATTCAGAGCGAAAGCGGCAAAAAGCGCCAAAATCGTTAATGTAAATCTTCTGTTCATGCTACAGAGGGAGATTGTCATGTTTCTTTGCAGGAATGTCCTGTTTCTTGCCATCTAGCTGCTCCAGAGCCCTGATTACACGGAAACGAGTGTTGCGAGGCTCAATGACATCGTCAATGTAGCCCTTCTGAGCAGCCTGATAAGGATTGCTGAACAAATCCTCGTACTCTTGCTTCTTCTCAGCGGTGAACTTCTCCTTCTCCTCCGGATTCTCAAAAGCCTTGAGTTCCTTTGCATAGAGAATCTTGACCGCACCGTCAGCACCCATAACGGCAATCTGAGCGGAAGGCCATGCATAATTGAGGTCGCCCCTAAGCTGCTTGCAACTCATAACGATATGCGCACCGCCATAAGATTTACGCAGAGTCACCGTAACCTTCGGAACGGTAGCCTCGCCATAGGCATAGAGCAACTTCGCACCATTCGTAATGATGGCACCATATTCCTGCTGAGTTCCGCAAAGGAAACCAGGCACATCTACGAGAGTCACCAAAGGAATATTGAAAGCATCGCAGAAACGCACGAAACGAGAAGCCTTGCGGGAAGCATTGATATCAAGCACACCGGCAAGAACCTTTGGCTGATTAGCCACGATACCCACGCTACGACCATTCATATGGGCGAATCCCACAATTATATTCTTGGCGTAATCCTTATGAACTTCGAAGAACTTGCCATCATCGACGATGCTATTTATAATATAGTACATGTCGTATGGCTTGTTCGGATTGTCGGGGATAATCTCGTTGAGCGCATCATCAACCCTGCTGACAGGGTCATTTGTCGCTACGCGCGGAGCCTCCTCCATGTTATTCTGAGGCAGGTAGCTTAGCAATTCTTTGATGGTCGCAATGCCTTCCTCCTCGCTATTGGCAGCGAAATGAGCCACGCCGCTCTTGGTGGCATGCACCGTAGCACCGCCAAGTTCCTCCTGAGTCACAACCTCGCCAGTGACGCTTTTTACGACTGCCGGACCGGTCAGGAACATGTAGGAAGTATTTTTTACCATGAGCGTGAAGTCGGTCAGAGCGGGGGAGTATACCGCTCCGCCTGCGCATGGGCCGAAGATGCCGGAAATCTGGGGTACAACGCCCGATGCGAGAATGTTGCGCTCGAAAATCTCACCGAAACCGGCAAGAGAATCGATGCCCTCCTGGATACGAGCTCCGCCCGAATCATTTAGTCCTATGCACGGGGCACCGTTTCTGAGGGCCATGTCCATGACTTTGCAGATTTTTTCTGACTGCGTCTTGGAAAGAGAACCTCCTGATACCGTGAAATCCTGTGCGAAGACATAGACCAAACGACCGTCAATGGTGCCGCAACCGGTCACCACGCCGTCTCCGTCAATATGCTGTTTTTCCATTCCGAAATTGGTGCATCTATGCTGCACGAACATGTCGAATTCCTCGAAGGAACCTGCGTCCAACAGCATCTGGATGCGCTCGCGTGCGGTTTTTTTGCCTTTTTCGTGCTGAGCGTCGATTCTTTTCTGACCTCCGCCGAGTTTGGCATTCGCCCTGCGATCAACAAGTTTCTTGATGTTTTCTTGCTGTATGCTCATGATTCTATTTTTAATTTATTACAACTTACAAATATAATAAATTTCTCCTATTGTAGAGATTGCAAGAGGCTAAAAATCGCATTATTAGGCATAAAAAATGGGAGGACTCAAATTTTCGAGACATAATTGCGAAAATAGTATTAACTTTGAAGCCTATGGCAAAAGTTGTAACATTCGGAGAAGTCATGCTTAGACTCTCCACCCCAGGATTTTTGAGATTTTCTCAAGCACATCAGTATGACGCCACTTTCGGTGGTGGCGAGGCAAATGTGGCCGTCTCTCTGGCCAATTTCGGACTCAATTCTACATTCGTAACTAGGCTTCCGAAAAATGATATCGCAGACGCTTGCGTAGCAGAACTGCGTGGCTTCGGCGTGGATACCTCCAATATCGTCTACGGAGGCGACAGGATAGGCATCTATTTCTTGGAAAGCGGAGCCGTGGCTCGTGGCAGCAAGGTTGTCTATGACAGGGCCCATTCCGCCATTGCCGAGATTGAGAAGGGGATGATCGATTGGGAGAAGGTCCTCAAAGGTGCAGACTGGTTCCATTGGACCGG
>Ga0181612_180932_pt1 | contig 13569 bp, 8 predicted proteins | sample HoacroProtozoa21_FD_119630 | JGI IMG/M metagenome (GOLD analysis project Ga0181612, IMG submission 119630) | Hoatzin crop microbial communities from Cojedes, Venezuel. Combined Assembly of Gp0051906, Gp0051904, Gp0051908 | reverse complement strand
GAGCTCCGAAACTTGCCGAGAGACCTCAGCGGAAATTCGTACTTCCCACAGTGTGCCCCGGGGGAGCGGAGGATCGGATGGAGCGGGAGAGAGGGAGGACGGGGGGTGGGGAAGGCCAAGCCGGTCCTGTCTCGGCTTGGCCCCGGCAGCGAGCAGGGGCACAAAGTGGGAAAGTAGGAATTGGAACCGGCTGCGGCTGCCTCCCCGCCCCGTGGGCCGCAGATAGACTGCTCATCGGGGAGGGGGGAGGGAACAGGAGGAAACTAGCTGTCGACCGCCGCTCCCCCCCTTTTTTCCTGCCTGCATTTAGAAACCTGCCAAAAGCAATAGTTACGGTTTACCACGGATTAAGGACTTTGCCCATTGCTTAAAACGAAACAATCAGGGGACTAAGCTACCTGTAAGTACAGCAAAGAATTAATTCTCGTTCTTTCTCCGTACCATCCTGCCCAGTCGGTTCCTGAGAAAACTACCAGCGAAGTTGAACATAGCTCCAGCTGCACGAGGGGCTCGTCGGGGTGATGAAGGTGCTCTTTAAAAAGATTTCCCGTTTTAAAGAATCTTCTGTCTCAACAGCGTGCAAATTCAGAGTGAAAGGACAGTGTTGGAAAGCTTGCTGAAATCAAAATAGACAGCGTACCCATCCGTTCAGTGACTTGCCTTTCTTTCCTGTTGGCATTTTTGTTTTCCTAAGATGTCGCCAGTGGTGTAAAGAAGGTGTCTATGGGCAGGAGAAAATGCCTAGAAGTGTATATAAGGCTGTCAAGGATGATGAAAGAAAGAAGATAATGCCCAATAGATCGTGTTGCAAATTTAATAAATACATTGGAAACTGTGTTACCGTGTGATGTCTTATCCAACTGCACACACTTTGCATACGCTTCTGGACTAAAGCTGTGTACAAGCCATGCTCCTTTCTCTCACCAGAAGGCAGAATTTAGATAGCTCTATGTGGAAGCTTTGTTTTTCATCGTTGTGCCAACATGAGCAGGTGGCATGATATGGTAGTTTGTGCTGAGCCCCTGTTGTCTGCTTTGTTGTTACTTTGAGCTAGCTCTGATTTGGTCCCGCTTTTTAGAAGTTAGAGAATATGAAGTGTCCAAGCCTGCTCTGGAGCATGAAGCACAGTGTTCTGCATGGATGTCATCAACAGATTCGCTTCAAAAGCACACTGGCAGTCTGAAGAAACCTTGAAGAGAAGGGATGAGGCTTGGCTCGGTCAAAGGAACATCTCTATGAGAGTTCTCATTCTTAGCTTTTGTAGTTAGCTGAGGCTGGGCCTTATGAAGAAGAATCTTCTTGTAGTGGTAGCTGCATTATGCTGGTGTTGGAAGTCATATTTGGGGCAGGAGAGGGATATTTTAAATAATCTGGGTGAATTTTGCAAGTATCTTCTAAAATGAAGTTAGCAGCAGCTCAGAATTATATAACTTGCTCATTGGGAAAACCCAATGTGAACAATAATGTGCTGGAATATGGTTATGGCAAGGTGAGCTGGTTGAAGGGCATCACGAAATTTAAAGCTAGAGAGTTTTTTTGGTGAGAAATGGCAGTTGCGTAGGCAGTCTTGGTAAGCTAGAAGAGTAACTGAAAGATGAGGTACTTAAAAATCTGCACACAGGAAGGCACTATAGTATATTGCGTCAAAAATTTGGAAGCAAAAATGGTGGAAATCAAAGTTGTCCGATTCCAGAACCTGCTGACTTCTGCAGACATGCACTGTCTTGTCATCAAACAAGCGTGTTCTTAGATTAACTTGATATAAAATTGTGTCCTAAATTGTCACTGTATTGTTTTCTGAGGACAGACAGAAGTTTGTCCACTTCTTGAATGAAGTGGAGAGTTTCTGTTTTGATTATTTCTAACTGCTTTACTTCGAGCAGTACGTGCTTGATTAGTAAGGCATTTTTTTCTGGAAATAAATGAGTAAGTTTCACAGGAGGAACTTACTGCTTGCCTTTTTTCTTCTTTTCGCAAATTACTGAAGAAGCCTGTCCAGCATTTGTTCATGATTTGAATGTCCATGGGTTAAGAATCCAGACCTTTCAGCTCGGTCTCTTCCTTAATATGTTTTCACTTGCCAGTTTTTTCTTTTCAGTGTCTATCACATCATGTCTAATATTCGGAACAAAGTAGAGGGATTTTTTTCACCCTACAAAGACTGTGTTTCTTTGCTCATTCCCAAAGCCACTGCAGTGCGAGGGAAGACATCCTGGTTCTCAACGTTTTCTTTACTTCTGAGCAAAGCCTAACTGGCTAGTGACTTTTCCCCCCAACAAATTTCCTTCACTGTGGTATACTTTAAATACTGAAATTTTGGAAAACCATTCTGTATAATGGTATGCTTACTTTCTGTTGCTTTGGGTTTTTGTTTTGAAATATGCTCAAGCTTATAAGGGCAATTTATGAACTGTCCTTCCTGTAGAAGCACCATAGATCTTTTTCTAGTCATGTGTCATTGCAAATACTAAAGGTTTAAGTCAGATTGTGCCTTATGTATTGCTTTTGAGTTATGCATTCTGACACTTAGCCAACATTATTTTCACTAGGTTTGGGGAATTGTAAGTGACAGAAATTCAATTAAAAATTTTACTAGTGAATCTTAAGAAGAGAATTCATCACACACTTGTTCTCACACTGGAAATATTTTATACCAGAAACAAATACAATGGTGTTTTTGCTCTTTTTTTTTTTTTAAATTAAAGTAGGATGTTATTATTCAAAAGACATTAGGAACACACCTGCTCAGATGAAAGATGCCACGGTTGTTTTGCTACTTTGGAATAGGAACTTTCCAGCTGCAGTAGCTATTGTTTCCTTATCCAAGAACACAGTGAAATTTTTAATGCATAACTGAAAAATAATAATCTTTCTTACCCCAAACCAAAAAATCGTAAATCCGACTATGAAAAATTGAGGATGGGGGGATTAAAAAGTAGCCTATTCTTAAAAGCTGTAAAGGTTATCTTAAAATACACCTTCATGGTTAAGATTTGAAGCATGAGGACTTTTAAGGACCAAGAACAAAGAGCAAAACCAGAAATACCATCCCTCTGCTGATATGTATCTATTCCTGTGATGATTATGAGAGAATTGAGCTTAAGTAAGGTACTGTTTCATGACTAAATAGTATCCATATGTTTGTGATACCAAAGACCAAATACCTCTGTGATTCTCTTTTTTTTTTTTTTGTTTTTTCGAGAGATGTTATCTAGGCACTTATCAGAGAACTGGGGGTTGAAAGTGTTGAACACATATTAGTAGGCAGAATGCAAAATGGAGTGAAAGAAGCAAAGTGGTCAGTGGAGCCTATCCCAGCGTGTACTGGGACTGTGGCAACATCCCCATGACAAACTTCCATTAAACAAAATTACTCTTTCTTGATTCCAGAATAAGAGAACAGATGCTGAACTGGTAAGTTTAGGGGCTGATATCTCATAGCTTGATGTAGTTACTGGGAATGGTAACTAGTTATGTGGAGCTGGAGCTTTATCTCAAAAGCAGAATTTTTCATTGGTCTGTACAGTTCTTCTGCCCACTGCACATCACAGGTGTTTTCATCTGGATTTGTACAAGATATTTCTAGAAGTGTTAGCTTTAAACTTTATTTCTCACTGAGCTGTCTGGCTTCATAGAAACTTTAAACCATTCAACTTTAGTGTCAGAATTCCCTTTTAAAACAAGACAAAAAGCTTCTCTAAGTTGATATATCAACGTGTTTAGTTGTTAGAATATAAAAACTTAACTTGAAGTTATTTGACTTACACTGTCATTGGAAGTTGTGCTGTACATGATGACTCCATGAGTCATGCTAAGTTCCTGCCAAGTAAGCATAAAGGAAAACAGAAAGATACTACACCATTCCTATTTTCTAGCTGATAAAGTGTCACTGTATGAATTTATACCTTTGTAGGTATCTTTGCTTTTTGAAGAGATAAAAATATTGTGGAGCACGGCGGAGTATTAACAAAACAGTTCGTACACCATCAGAGTCTTTGGTAGCAGCTCCTGCAGCTCATGGATTAAAGCAGCTTCTAAGTGGTCACCAGTTTTGGTGCTATTCTGTATGTCAGTGCCAGTAATGCAAATACCATAGTGTAGGAAAATATGAGAATTCTAGTGCCAAAAGTACTATTTTTTTTTTGCTTTGAAATTGCACCAACAGTTCACCTATGTTGTGTAATGTGCATTGATTGCATTTACTGTAGTAATTAACATTTGAAGTAAAACTTCTTCCCAATACGATGGTTTGTGTTCATTTGTAATGAAATGTTGTTTGCCATATCCAGTTCTTCAGAAATAAAGCATGACTCCCAGGCCAGCAGTTAATATCGCATGTGCCTGTTCTGCTCTGTGGAACGAAAGCTACCAGACGTTTAGTAGGTACCTGGTCCCATCATCCATAGAGGTCTGCGGCCTACAAGGCTCTGCTGATTGCACGTATCTTTAAATCTTTTCAGAATTAAACATCTGAGTAAAGTATTTGTGATTTTTTGACATATGATGCTAGTCTAGACATGCTTTTACCATTGTGTACATGCTCTGTCAAACAGTCAAAACCCACTGAATTTCACTTAGTGTAGGCTGTGCCTCTCAGACTTCCTCTGGGCAGGCGGTTCCAGGACTTCATGTGGATTACAGCAGTTGGTTCCTTGGTGCATATTAGTTTACTGCCCAAGCAATTTCAAAGCTGTTTTTTTGGGGTTTCCCTCTGTAGACTGCGGGAAACTAATTGTAGCTGCATCCACAAGTAACTGTTTTCACGTGTTCTGTCTGCAAGTGAAAAATCAGCCAGCTCAGTCTATACAATTAAATGCAAATCAAGTAATGGATGTTGTTGCTATAATATTAGTATTTCATAGCAATAAATGGAGAGTTAGGTATCTGTGTTCTTTTGTGTAGTGATCTCTGCCTGTATGGATCACTTAAAAATTGGCTTTCGTCAGTTAGATTGACTGAATCGTACTTGCAAAAGTCTAACAGACTATTTAGCTGATGTATTTTGCTTTACCCAAGACTTACTTCCTGAGGGGGAAACTCTTTAATGGAAGTACATACTTTTTGTGTAGTTCAGCATCTGTGATGGTAAGAGAGAACCCTACTTGTGTCAGGATAACAGTGGTGTAATTATGTAAAACAAATGCTTATGTCGTTTATGCAGGGCCAATTAGCTGTTGCAGTGTCTGCAATTCTTTCGCATGATTATCTGTTTATATACTGATCTTTGCAGTATTGTTAGACCAGTTTTTCCATAATGGGGTAACAAATCAGGCAAGTGTTCTTGAAAACATTTTCTTCTTCTCTTTCTCCATAAAAGGATATGTGTACTTACCCATTACGAAAGAGATTGCCGTAATAGACTCTTGCCATGTTTTTAGTGTGATAGATGCTCTTTTCTATTCCTATCATCCCGTAATTTGGAGAGTCTGTAGTAGGAAAAGATTAAACAAAATACCACTTGGACCAGGACTTCTATTACTAATTGGTAAAACATGTTCTGATAAATAGAAAACACTCACTGTTTGATGCTATTGACCTGTATCATGTTAGAAGGGATCGCTCAGCGTCATTTAGTCCAGCCTCCCAACTAGATCTGACAGCTCAGGGCTCTGTCAACTCTCCGAGGATGGAGGTATCACAGTGCATCCCATTAGTTAGCTGAAGACACCAAAGGTGTCTTATGGCTAAACAAATCCTTTTCTTTCAGTCCCTCCTCATGCACCGATGTACTTCAGCCTCATGAAGCCTCATCTGTGGCCCTCCACGGGACTTGCTTCAATATGTCAATACTGTTCTTGTGCTGGGACAACCAAAACCCGATAGCTAAAACCCCAGGGCCACTAAGATGATTAAGGGACTGGAGCATCTGATATATGAGGAATGGCTGAGGGGACTGGGACAGTTTAGCCTAGAGAAGGCTAGGGAGCTCTCATCAAAGCGTATAAATACCCGAGGGGAGGGTGCAAAGAGGACATAGCCAGGCTCTTTTCAGTGGTGCCCAGTGGTGAGACAAGAAGCAGAGGGCACAGACTGAAACACAGGAGGCTCTGTCTGAACATCAGCAAATACTTTTTCACTGTGAGGGTGACCACACACTGGCACAGGTTGCCCAGGGAGGTTGTGGGGTCTCCGTCCTTGCAGATATTCAGAAGCCATCTGGACATGGTCCTGGGCAGCCTACTCTAGGTGACCCTGCTTGAGCAGGCAGATTGGACCGGATGACCTCCCGAGGTCCCTTCCACCCTCAACCATTCTGCGATTCTAAAGCTGGGCACAGTGCTTCCATGTGCTCACAAGTGCTTAATAAAGGGGAGTAATCGCTTTGACTTACTGACTACACCCTTGCTAATCCAGCCCAGTGTGCTGTTGGCCACGTTTGCTGGAAGGGCACACTGCGAACTCATGTTCATTTTGTTGTCTGTGAGGTCTCCCATGTCATTTACAGCAAAGCTGCTTCTTAGCCATCTTAGATCGTACTGTTGCATTGTGCTTATACTGTCCTCTGTGCAGGACTTTGCATTTGCCTTTGATCCATTTAAAGAGGTTTCAATTGTCTCTTTTCTCCAGCTGGTTGAGGTCCTTCTGAAGATCAGTCTTGCCCTCCAGCATATCAGGTGCTTCCCCATGTGTTATCATCTATGAAGCTGCAGCATGTGCACTCTGTCCCATTGTGCCGCTTGTTAAGAAGGGTGTTAAAGAGTATTAAACGATGTTAAAGAGTGGGTAAAGATCCACTTTTGGTTCTTGTGGGATGCCCATAGTAACTGGCTGCCAGCTGGACTTAGAATTAATGATCAGAACCCAGTGTGTCTGAGAGTCCAACTGAGTTTCCATCCCCTTTATCCACTTACTTAGCCTGTGTCTCACTGATTTTGCTATTGTGGTATTACAGGACACTGTTGAAGGCTTTGCTAATATCAAAGTAAACATTGTATTTTGCTCTCACTTTGTCTGCTGAGCCAGTCATGTTATCACCAAAGGCATTTAGGTTGGTTAGATGCAGTTTGTCCCTGATGAATCCACACTCGGTGTTTTCAGTCACTGCTTTGTACTTTATGTGCTCAGAAATCACATCTTGGAGGACTTACTCCATAACCCTCCTGGGACCAGAGGCAAGGCTGTGTGGTCTGGATCCTCATTGCTGTCCTTGAAGATGGTCTTTTTCCAGTCGTTGGGGACCTCACACAATTCCCATGATCTTTTGAAGACAGTAGAGAGCAGCCTTGCAATGAAAGGAGCCAACTCAGATGGAGCCTATCTGGGCCCATGGACTTGTGTATATCCAATTAGTTTTAGTGGTTCCTGATTTGATCATTGTTGTGGGTGATGCTTCACTCCCACAGACTCTGCTACTAAGATGAAGGAGCTGGGACATCTGAAAAAAACCCCTACAAATAAAAACAGGGACACAAAGGTGTTTAATACCTCAGACTTTCCCACTTACTTTATCATTGGGTCCCCTGCCCTATTAAGCAGAGGTCTCACCTGTAGTCATTTTTTTGCTGCTGGTATTGAAGCCTTCCTCATTTTTCCTTTTCACATCTCTAGCTAGTTTTGGGTTCAGCTGGGCTTTGGCTCTTGTGTCTGCAACCCTGCATGCTCAGGCAATATCTCCCTTTCTTCAAGTAGTCTGTTTCTGTGTCCATCTTCTGTGGTCTTGTGCCATACTTGCTTGTTTTCCTGAGTGTCAGAAAGGACCAGTCTTGTGCTTTGATAAGGTTGTCCTTGAAAATCAGACAGCTCTTCTGGGCCCCGTTGTCCTTCATGGCAGTATCCCATGGCTCGTGCAAAGCAGATCCCTGAACAATGCAAGGTCTGTTTTCTTCAAGGCCAGGACTGTGATTTTTATAATTTATGTTGCTCACTTGACTCAGGATTTTAAACTCCACAATGTTACGCTCATTGCAGCTAAGGTTCCCTTCAACTTTCACAACCCCAGCTGGTTCTTGATATTTCATGGAAGCAGGTTCACCAGAGCACCTACTTAGCTAGCCAGTCCCCTGTATCAAAAAATTGTCATCAACACATTTCATCAACATGTGCTCCCAACTACTGTTTCATAATTGGTATGCGTGAGTCTTTAACAATTGAAAACAGCATGCTGAACTGTAAACTCGAATGCCTCAGCGTACCTTTGATGTTAATAGAGCCATATGCTCATGTGCTTTCAGCCAAAGATCTGGCCTCAAGTCCTAGAGGGTTTTTAAGAAACCGTTTAAGCACATGACTTATGTTTTGATTAGAAAGACTGACTGGATCATCAGGTTTAGTCATCTGCTATCAGCGAATGTCATATGAATCCATTCACATCCTTTTGAGAAGTTATTTCAGGGTTTTTTTTTTTCTCTTTTTGCTGCCACTGGAAGCATCTTTGAGAACATTCTGGCTGTAGTAGGCAGCTTTATAATTTCTGACATAACTTCTTTCTGGTTAGTATGCATTTCTTCTCGGGGGTCTAAATTATCATTTAATGTAAAAAACTCTGCTTATCTTTTGGCATTTACTGTTCTGATATTTACGGAGAGCCCAGTCCTATCCCTTCAGGCTGTTTTGCTGTGATAAACAATCCAAACTGGTTTAAGCTGCCATAGGCAGATAGACTCTTGATTCCCCTGTAGCTGCCAGTGTGTCTCATCTCTGTTTTAATTACTCTTTCATGGATATGAGAGATAGAAATCTACAGATAAAATCTCTTTAGTGCCTGAAGAGAGTTTCATATGCTTAAAATTGTACTCAGTTTGAAATCACTTAAGGCCATTTCATTCAACCCGCTTCGCTAACTTGTACATTTCTGGTCGTATGTCAACAGTGACACCTCTAGATTTGATTGAAAAATCTGTAAAATTTTATCACTGCTTCTTAATAACAAGTTTTTGCTATATGTGGCAATATGTGATACGAAGAGTCGTATTTTTTAGTGAAAATCGGCAGTAAGGCAGTGTTATGTACTCCTTCAGTCTTAAGCACTGAGCATTTCTGTATAAATTGACCTGTGGATGTATGTGTATTTAGGGGGACAGACATAAACATTCTGTCTTTCCCTTAACGCTGCAGATAGTGAGCCTTTGAAGCAGAGAAATACATGTTTTTAATCTTGTATTAGGGATTGCTCTGTGCAGCCACTTCATTTGTATAAGTACCTTGATAAAGTGTTTGTAGAGTTTTTCAAAATATTTAGTAGTTAAAATGAGAGGACCTAGAAAAAAGAAGTAGAAGCAAAAGCATTGTAGCCTTTGCATTCTTTTATTTTTATAAATATTTGCATTTTGATTGCACTGTACTTCATACCACATGATGAAACGTGATATTGGATCAAAGCTGTTGCTCATGCTGTAGCTGAGACTTGTTTAAAATGGCTGATTTATTGGTAGGATTCCATTATATTTTGTAATAATGGGTTACAAATTGCTGTAGCTGAATATAGCAGTTAGCTCCAAAGAAGAGTACGTGGTATTGTCCGGCATTGTGGACAAAAGAGAGGCTTGCTATAGTGTAACATATAGAGCTGGTGAGGAAAGAGTTAGAAGAAGACCTAACATAAATAAGAAGTTACTCTGATATTCTCAGGGTCTAAGTGTAGACTAGATGATAATAGTGTAAGGTGGGGCTAAAAGTGGCAGGAAAATTTAAACCTGATCTGGGTTTGTAATTACTCTAAAACTTGTTAGGTTTATCAGCTTTGGTTCTGCAAGGATTTATCCTGTGTCTGCTGTGCATTATTATCTGTCATTAAAAATCTGGATGATGGAGTAGAGTATGCTCATTTGATTTGCAGGCAATGCTACACTGAGGAGGAGCTGCAGAAGGAGAGGGAGAGTAGGGTCAGAGTTCAAAATTAACTTGACAATTAAATGGTCTGAGGAAAATAGTAATTCATTATCTCAAAAAAAGGATATGGTGAAGGGGAGAATGTAGACAGGGAAGGCAGCAAGGATGAGGAGTGCCACAAGTGGCTTTGATAGTAGGAGAGGATATATAGGCTGGTGGAATGTGCATGTCTGTTGTTTTCGCCACTATAAGTAAGAAGTCTTACAGTAAAAACATGCTGGTGAGACAAGGAAGTGTTACTTTTATTTTTGGGGTGGTTAACTGAGGAACAGAGCTCAGTAATTTTTGAGTGTCTAATTTGAGAGGCTCATCACCTGTTTTATACACATTAAAATGTGTGTAGTATTTAAATATTTAGTATAGAGCTTCTGCTAACTAAACTTGCACCTTTAATTTAGAGGTCACTTCTTTTGAAAATCAGACTTCCCAGATGTTTCAAATTACACAAGTCATGAAATAAATGACTCTAAAGTTATGGGGGCTGTCGGTTGATCTGCGATAGAGACAAAGATAGAATCTACTTCCCTGTGGCAGCCGTTAAGTATCTGGGCTAAAGAAATGTTTTTCTCCTTAACCCTTCCTGTTCTTGTCTTGTGTACAATTTCAGTCTCGTGTCCTGCTGAGAACAACTTCCTTGAGCCTTTGAGTTTCCATGCCACTACCCCAAGATCCCTGCTCATTCATAAAGAATTATGCAATACTTAATATCAGAATGTATTTTAATATATGTGTATATACATGCTGACAAGGTTTGATGGCAACCTAAATTATAGAATTTCTTAATAGCTAAATGTTTAACTTCTAGAATCATAGTATATTTTAATGTGATTTTTACATATTTTTAACTAAAGTTCTTAACATTTTAAGTACTCTAATACTCCTGTGAACTATGGTGGTACTATATTTTTCTTCATACGTTATAAAAGAAAATATCTAAATATTGACTACTTTTCCATATCAGACTGTGAAGAACAATCCTCACCTGCTCCCAGGTATCACCATGATAACTGATGGTCCTGCTTGAAAGTCACTGTCTTCTGGGAAGTCTGAGGTTACCTGGACAGTGGATGCTGAGTTACGTTCTAAACTGAGTGTTTTCTTTGATTAAGAGCTCTTATGTATTTCGCATATAGCACACCAGATTTAGAATGTAGATTTCTATAGTCATACATAATATGGTTTTTATTTCTGTAGCCTTGTATAATGTGACTAGAATCACATGTCGTAGGGTCTTGAGAGGGCTTGTGCCTAGTCTTGTTCAATTAGCCACTGTAAAATTAAGTGTCAAAAAGGAACTATTTCACATTAATGCTGGGTGTTTAGATATCTACATCAGCATTGTTCTGTCAGCATTGTTTTAACTCACTCTTACTTTTTTCCACCTTCCCACCTCTGTTTGTTTAATATGATGGGTAGTGTTTTTGCACAAAATTGGAAAAATAAGTCTGTACCAAATTTAACATCCTGAAAGTAATAAAACGTAATAGAAGCCACATTTGTGATGGACTGCTTGTTAACAGCAATATGTAGGATCAGTGCGAATGTATCATGTTACAGGTATCTTAATCAAAATATGTTCAGAAAGTTAGTTTCAGAGACAGAGGAAGGGAATAGGAACAGAAGGGAGAACTACAGACATGAGGGAAGAATCTTGTTGATTTCTATTTTTTATTATTTTCAGGTTACTTACAAAGGAATTCAGTCTTTCTGATCTGATGTTTATTACTGTAAATGGCTTTTGATTATCCTTATTCTTTCATAAATAATTTTATATTACAGTGAGTAGTTATAGCTGACCTACTGTTGATTGTACAGTCCACGTGAGAAAAGAAAGTAAATGCTAATGTCGCCAGGATACTTGCATAACACAAGCCAGTGCTATCCAGCCTGAAAGTAATGGAAACTGGTCTGTAAAAAAATAGTCAATTTAGCTGGAATCTCTAATGAAACAATATACTTGTGTCTGTGGTATAACATACACGTACTTTTCCTGTAAACACTGTAAAATCTTCTATAACCTGGAGAGACTGATTTATGTATGAGGCCAAATTACCATAAAAATTAAATGTGTCCAACAAAATAAGTCTTTTTTTTTTTCTAGTGATAATATTACTGTCTTCAGAAGCTGAAATATAATAAGAAAGGTGAAGAAAGGATAGTTGCAACTTTTCAGTTATAACATCCATTTTGTTCATGATGTAGAACAAAGGTGAATCTGAAGCAGGTCATTCACTGAGGACTTCACCCTGTATAATAACAGGGTTTAACATTCAGTGTGAATTATAGTGATAGAATATATACACACATACAGAGCATATAGTGATAGAATTGTTTAAACATGTTATTAAAGTTTCTAATAAAAGATTTAAGCAGTGAGGTAAAAAACCTTTTCTCATTGCTCGCTTACTTCAACGTTGTAAGCAGAGAAGTTCCTCCCCCCTTCTCCAGTGGTGCCTGCATTAAGAACAGCTTTGTCCTCTCCAGCCTTCCTCCTTCAGACAACTTTACCTGAAATAAGTAAAACCTTCCTCCATGGACTGCTGCTTGTTATTTTCATTCTTGAAACATCACAGGAAATATGATTTGTGTGTTGAAGAACTGTTACACCTTTGGGATATGATCCTTCTCTTTTGCTGCTAGTAACAAACAATGAGATTTTATATTATGCCATCATTAATTGTGAATACCATAGATTTAGAAATTTGCAAGTTTAAATTAGAAAGCTCAAATATCAGTTCTCAGAATAATTGTATAAACAGGTCAGGAAATAAGTATCTGAAGCAGAAGGAGTGGAAGAATTCTGATCAGTTGCCACTTGGGCATGAAGGCTGTAATCTTCTTTGTCTTATCATATGAGAAGCTTTCAAGCTTCCTCATCTCAATGAAAATTGATTTTTTTCCCATTTCAGAGTTGTCAAGTCCACCAGCAGCATAAACACAAAATGGGATTCTTGGAAGGAAGCTTGGAGTACAGGTGGGACTCTCTTCTTTCAGCTTTAGGACTCTTGAGTAGGAAATGCCGGCGGCAATGGGGTCAGTCCACCCTCTCTGGCTTAATCTAAGTGAGAGAGAGTCTCTGGTCTTGCTTCTATTTTGAAGGCATGCTTCTGGCAGCCTTGGCAGGCTAGAGAATAAAATACACATTAAGCCCACTGCTATGTTTGTGTTTAAAATACATGTGTTTTAAAAAATGGAATAAAAATACGCAGACTTTAGTCATTTGACAAACATGACAATAATGACCAAGTTACTGAAAGAAGACATGCAAGGAATAAGATTGTAATTGTACACAAACGACTTTAGGTCATAATTTCAGTTGAAATAGGTTATTAAAATTCCAACACTTTAAAAGCTGTACCTGGGTAAGGAAATACAGGATTGAAGACTTCTGCTGTGGGCTAATCTGGCCTTATTGTCCTCACACGTGACAGTGATGTCAGTGTATAGGGAGAAAATGGTTTCTGAGGCCAAGCCAAGGCCATGTGCACAGAGTGGTGGAGTAAGGTTGTTGCTCTACTCTCCAGCTTGCCTGGCAGTTGGAGACAGAAGCGAATTTATTGTGTCACAACACCGAGGTAACAATAACAAACTAAAAACATTGCAGAGAAAGGTGTGGAATAACCTATCCTACTATACCCATGAATGTCTCCTCTTATTCACAAACCTACCTCTCTTTTTTCTTTTTTTTTTCTTTTTTTCTTTTTTTCTCTTTTTCTTTTTCTTTTTTCTTTTTCTTTTTCT
>Ga0181612_117044_pt1 | contig 13571 bp, 8 predicted proteins | sample HoacroProtozoa21_FD_119630 | JGI IMG/M metagenome (GOLD analysis project Ga0181612, IMG submission 119630) | Hoatzin crop microbial communities from Cojedes, Venezuel. Combined Assembly of Gp0051906, Gp0051904, Gp0051908 | reverse complement strand
CAACACGTCTAGCTTTATATCATGAAATATCGGTTGGTTTCCAGCTCTGCCACAAACACACACGACTTGCTGGATAAGCTTTGGAGCAGCTTTCCCAGCCTGGGAGCCAAAACTCCGCTCCCGCGCTGGTTGCAGCCTCCCCTCGGTCCGCAGTGCTACTGTGGCTTTGTCTCCTCATCTACTGTTCTGGAAGAGGAATTCTTGATGTGAATACGTATGCTGCCATAAACTGGCAGAGCCATAAATCCCTAGTGAATCAGCCTCAAAACGGCTAGATTTATCCCAGTAATGACATTTTAAAGCACATTTAAAACACTTTATAGATCGATTTTTTTAACTTCCTTTCAGGCCAAACTGTGAGGATGTTATGTTTGCTTAATTGAGCTGGTTTAGATCTGTTCCAGTACTGACAACAGGATCCTTTTGTCCCTGCGCAAACTGCCTCTGTTGCTGCCAACGTTCATATAATAAAAGATAATGACTTAAGTAATTTTAAGATTTCTGATTTTTATGGAAGTGTCAACTCTAAAGCCTAAAACCAGAGAGGGAGAGCAGAGCTCGCACAAGCGCAGCTCAGAGGCATTGCCAAGGGCGGCAGGATTTCCTCTGCTGTTCTGTTCAACCGCTTCAGCCCTGCCTGCAATGGGAACAGACACTTTCTGGAGAAGTAAAACCAAGAAGACTTATCTTTTGAGTTCAGAATTTGCACCGTCGGTATGTTTCCATCCAAATACCCTGCTTGCTGACTTCCATCGGTGCCACAAACACATTCTCTGTATTCAGCTGTTGCTTTGGAGAGAAATTCTGCCCAATTAAGCTAAAAAAAAAGGAGCCCGTTTGAAGTTTTTATTTATCAGGTAATGATTGACAAGACCTTGAGGCAAAAACTAAGAGCACTTTATACTATGGTCATTCATTACCCAAGTACAAAAGCAACACAAATGGGTTGTTATGGCCACTTTGAATTACTCTGTTTTAAATATATATTCCCTTTTTCGGCTTAACACGGTAGGATTTGTATTCCTACACCAGCAGCTAAGAAATACCAGAAGTTTTGTATAACACACATTTAGTGCACGGATTTGTTTCCTAGCATGCACCCTGGTTTTCTTAGGGTCTGATTGCTAAGCAGACTTCTAAATTTTAATGTTACAAGAGTTATTTTGATGTTGCGAGGTTTGCCACTTTGGGACAGATCTGCCATTTTCTCCAATTAATAGAATCCTGAAGTTTGAATTAATTCCATAAATGAAATGAAGACAGCACAATCTTTAGCCAGCTTGAGTTTGGTTTTATATTTGGAAGAAAAACAGGAGAAGTCATAGGTGGATCCATCAACTTCACTTTTTTTTCCCCCCCATCATGAAAAAGTACTGTGGAAACTAGGGGAGAGCAGGGGGCTACAGCCTCAGTCCCACAAACCCTTGGAAAGGTAGCTTTGCATGTGAGTAATTTTTTCAGGCATGGTTTAACATTTAACCATTTGCAGGATAAGGCTCTGCATGAGGCTGCTTGAACAAACCTCACCCTCCAAGAATCAGCTTGCTTGTCTGCAGTAAAACCCAGTCCCAGGCCAGTCAGCAGTAATTCGGGGAACGGAGCATTTGTGTCTGGACTTGGGAGGAGGTGCGTGGCTGTATTCACTGCAATGTCCATGGGCTTTACGTAGTTGAAAACATGCACTTACCCCCTCTGAGTGGAAAGCTCCCAAGTTAGCAGCTCTGTGCTGCTGATAACTCTGGACTAATGGTCTTATTTTAAGCAGCTTTTAAGAAAAAGGCAGGGATGCCAGTATCTCAGCAGATCTGTTGTGCTTTAGCATGTCAGCACCTGTAGCTCAAGCCCAGGACTTCATGTTTATGCTAGATTTCCCAAGAAGCACTTACCGGTTTGGGATGGCGCTGTGGGTGTCAGACACAAAAAGCCCCACAGAGGCACTGGGAGCCTTTCGACCTGGCTCCCCACCTTCCGCTCCGTTGCATGATCTTTCTGCTAAGGTCCAGAGCAGGCAATGGCCCTGGTAGTGGCCAGACACTAATGGTGACACCAGCAAGGTGACCTTTGGCTTGGCTAATGAAGGCAAACTGCTGCAGGCTGCTGGATTTATTCCTGTTTTATTTGTTGCTGCTGTCTCAGGTGCTTCATATAAAATACGTGGAAGCAGAGACATTCAGTGTCTGGATTCAGTTACGAAGGGTCAGAGCTCAAAGATATCATTTCTCAGGTCCCACCAATTTAAGCCATTTTGCTCAGCATTTATAAGCTGTAGACAAGAGCAGAGAGGTTGATGGCTCTACATCTGTCTGCCTTGGGCAGAAGTACTAGTCAGCCTCTTTAAAAAAAAAAAGACATTTGGGCAGTTGCTTAATGAGAACAAATTCTTCCTTTTAGCTTCCATCTTTGACTATATACTAAGCATACAACAAAGGAGCACAAACCAACATACTCAGCTGATCCAAAACTGATACATGAAGAGTTTTGCTTCCTATTTGTTTATTCATTTCTCACAGGGATCTACTGCCACTACTGACCTATATTTGGCTCCTGAAGCTAGAATCTAGTTCTTAAATCCACCAAATTGAGTTCATCCTTAACGGGCAATGACCTGGCTGGACCACAGTTTTAGGACTAGGTCAATTACTCCAAGGATGTATTTGATGAAACCTCAGGGCTAAATTTTGGAGTGGACAGAAAGCAGAGGTAGGGCCAGGCATTTGTGAGAAGAAAGCACGCAGCTACTCACTTTGCATCTGTACAACCAGATGTTGAAATCCATCTTGCATGGTTCCCCTGGAAACCCAGCCAGTGGTTTTGGGGAGAAGGAACATGACACTCACAGAGGTTGGGCCACCATCAGCTTGAAGCAACTTTCATCAAGCTATCTCTTTCCCAAAAGGAAGGCAGACTTCCCCCTCCCCCGCTTTATTAAATTAGAGAAATGCACAAGTGATTCCAAGTTCAGCCCATCAGTTGCTTTGGTTTCACATGACTACTGAGAAATCAACTGTAAAAGCTGGTGCAGTTATATACACACATACCATACACAGAACGTGAACTATAAATACTGGCAGGGAGTCTGGTTTAAGAAGCCACAGTTAACATTGTGTCAGAACAGCCCTTGGAACCCCCATTTCCAGAGATTTATATTTCAGGGGGTGGGGAGGGAATAAATCCGATTTTGCTGGAACATTGCCTACAACTTCTCAGCCATAAAGCTTTTATTTATGGCTGTTACACGGCATGAAGGATTCAATTTGTCCTTTGTTATGAATTTCAGTGGATCATGTAACTGTTTATTTCCAGATACTTTTTAAAAGCTGGTATTTTTGGTTTTCAGGAAAAAACAAAGCTCTTCATAGTCTGTACTAGTGGGGATGTGCTTAGACCACACTTAGAGACAGTGCAGTGGGGTCCCAAAGCCCTGCAATTTCTTCCACTGGGTCCACAAGGTAGTGAGTGAAGGACTTTCATGAGGTTGATTGCTTGGGGATGAAGTCTAAGCTCTAAGTTAAAGTATTCCCCACCCCAGCCTCCACCACCTCAGTCAGTCATAATCTTTGCAACCATTTTGGTCTTTCGTCAGGAATGGCAGCCAGCTCCCTCTGAGAGCTGCTGGAGGGACTTCTGCTCAGCAGCAATAGCTCCAGCTTTACCAGAGTAGGTGGAAAACCATAAACAATTCAAGGTACAAACTGTATCAGCTCTTCCCAGCTTTAAGAGATTTCCTGCTTCGAGTAGCAGCTGACAAAAAGATGCTCAATTAAAAAAAAAAAAAAAAAAATCACAACCAGAGAGACATATGTGTCCTCAGCAACACACTGCACTTTGCAGCCTGATTTCTCTGCAGTGGCAATGTGGAGTCGCAATGACAATCCTATTAATTAGCACTTGCAAAGCACTCTCTCTTCAAAGTGTTTTTATTGGTATTAGTTAAAAAGGAAGAAGATTGTATTTTGCATTAATTTATTTCATGTTTCTCATCTGGCTCAAGAACAAACCTTGGGAATCCTGTTATTTGGGCAAGAGGCAACAGCCTCAAGTTAAAAGAGATGGAGACTCCTTCCTGGGAGATGTGAGAGACTGACAGCAAATTAAGCCCACAGGTCAAATATTATGTTCTCCAGATGGGAGTGACAGGCTTTGAGGAAGCAGATCTGGTTTTCTGCTGCAGCACCTCTCAGAAAATGAAAAGAAAAACATCTCCACCAACACTGCAGGGTACTGGAGCTGCTTTTGCTTCATTTCCAGACCGTGTGTCAGACATACTCTGATGTCTCCTCAGATACGTCCTGCTTCCTTTTATGAAAAGGAGGTAGAAGACCAGGGAAGTATCGAGTCCTTGATCCACCTACCTCCTCCTGAAAGATGCTCCGCAAATGAAGAACTGAAACAGAACATGAGGATTGTCATCTTCTAGGTCAGACCCCAGGTGATCAAACAAACACAGGACTGATGCTCAGTTTGTAACAGCATGGCACAGATATTCTGTGACCCTTACCACAACATCCCTCTTCTGCAGATACGCTGGGACAAATTAAAAACTTTTAGTGCAGACTACCAAAGAAGTGTGTAAGGTACAAGCTTTCCAGAGGAGACCTGGGATGCTGATGTCCCTACAGCACTTAGTAGACAGAGACATGAACGTAGCACCCTACATCTGGTGGCAGAGTAGTCCCTCTTTATCATGAGGGCAACTGTTCGTTGAGTAGGGCTCTGAGGCTGAAGGCAATACTTCCTATTTCTCATTAACAGAGCAAATATTAATGAGCTTTGCTGTTCCCACTGCTTTTTGATGGCAGCAGGGTATAGTTCTTTCATTGGTGGGGAAAGCAGTAAACTTGGTCACAGAGTACCAAGCCTCTAAGGCCCTTAACAAAACTCTGACTGCATCAAAGATCACACTGTCAGAGAATGAGCCTTGCAATGTTGTTTAGAAGAGAGGGGATTTCAGATGGTACAGAGGTCTGCCGGACACAAGCAAGGAAGGAGACATCCAAGACAGGTTGATGGGGAGACACTGACTGTACTGGAAGGTTGCAGAGAGAAAGACCAAACTCTGGGGAGGCAGGCACAGACGGTTTTTTAGCACTTGCAAATGAGCTAGGTCCAACCCTTCTGATGTTTATTTTCCAGCACTAATTTCAAACTATCTTCCTGAACTGCCTGATTTTTCCAGCTGTTAGCCTACTTTGGCAAGTCCTCATCACTGCTTTGCTTCGGATGTTCTTGCAGCCATATATGTGTATGCATTTACATGTTTCTAATACATACGTGCATGTACGTACAACTAAGAAAAGCAAGGTAGCTTGACTACTGCCCAAAGAACTGGGGAGTTGAACCCCCATCGACGTTTGGAAGAGGGCTGCAAAACCTACTGCAGCTTCCAGCAAAGCCTAGAAAGTAGCAGAAGGAGGGGGAAGAGGAAAAAAAAGCAATAAGCACGCTGTCCCTTTGCCAGACAACAGATTTCTGTGGATCACATTGAGTATTTCTGCTGATGGGGCTAACCTCAAGTTACACACTTATGGAGAAAGGTGGAACATACCCAACATCTCTTTTGTTTTGTCCTTAACACAGCTTCCACAGCACTTCATTGCTTACATGTACAGGTACCACAAACAGCGGCAATTTGGCCCTCACTTGTCCTGCTGTCACCTGGGCTTTGATGCCTCTATTAAGGCTCCCTGGTTCTAGAGCCAGGTGACAACAATATTGCATTTGATTTAGCTTTCAGATCTCTGGAAAGTGGCAGAAACAACGCTATACATAGGTTACCCCCAAAGAAAAGTTGATAACTGAATCTCTATTTACATATAGATTCTGAATTCAGCCAGATCTCAAAGAGGTGTTATTGCTTTACAGGGAACGCACAACTTCCCATACACACTGTGGACACAAACTCATCCTGGACGCGACGTGCTGTGTGCTCAACAGCTCCTTCCTGCAATCTTCAATGTGCTACTTTGTCACAGAATATCAGAGAGACTGCTTTTACTGCTCAAGACTTAAAAAAGTGATTTTGGTTGATTTATTGTTCGTATGACAATACTGACCTCAAGGGCTTGTTCTAGGCTCAAGATCCCCCAGTTTGTCAGCATCTAGTTGAAAATATTCAGGTTAATTTGACACAGGCATGGCACACCTTTCCACCTCTGTTCCCTGCCTCTGAAGCAAGGGTAAGAATGAGCAACTTGCCAGAGGTCACACGCACATTTGCAGAAGAGTTTACATTTAATCAGCTTCTGCCCCTCCCAGCCTCCTCTACATACAAGAATCTTCTGGGAAAAATAACAGTTACTTGATCAATACACAAGAATATTGAGTTACAGTTCTTCCCTCTTCAGTCAAATGAAGGAGAGAACTTTTCTGTACAGTGATGACTGATAAACACCATGCCCTATAATTTAGGTCTTCATTGCTGGTCCCTACCTTAATTTCTGCTTCCCATTTGCTTTGGCCTCTTCTCAAAGCAAGCAGCACGTATAATTACACACCGAGGCAGATGTCTGCCTCTGATCTGTCTGACCAGTTTCTTCCAGAAGTAATTTAAGAGCATCTCTGTTGGTAGTAGACTTCACCAGCAAATGAGAGCAGCTTTGGGATTTGGCCATCTTCCCAAAACTGAAGGATTTTCCCTGTTCAATAGGATGTTGTCACATCTGGCTGCCAAAACTGTTTATTGTGCTGTGACTTGTCAGCCAAAGTGAAGCTCAACTGTTGCCTGCAGTTGTACTCGTTGAGGCCACCTTATTTTTGAGAGGAAACTGCCATACCCCATCTCAGCTGTTAACTTGCAGGGAGCAGACATGAGCAGCACAGAGCTTGGTCAGGTATCACCAGTGTGTCCCTCTGGGGACAGCCCACCCCGCACACCCTGGGCTGCACACCTCTGTGCCAGCACCTCGGGTTTCTCAATGTGCCCTGGCCTGCTTCATCTCCATCCAGTCTGCTTAGCTCAGGGGAAAAGTCCAGCATACTTGCAACCATTCAAGGAGGAGATGCTGCTGGCACACCCCCAAACCCCCAAGCTGCCTGGCAATACAGCCAGCTGGTGCCCACTGCAGCCTGCCAAGCTCACCCCTCTGCCCCCTCCTTTGTCTTTCCCCATTTATTTGATTGCATTTAGATGAGGTGCAACATCAGAAAATTTTTGGCGATGGGACTGGAATTTCTCAGTTATTTTAACACATCTAGAATGCTAGATATCTGCTGAGCTATATATAGAGACAGGGCTACATCCCTAAGACTGAAAAAAAATAAAAAAGAGCCCTGTACTTCTGAAAGCCACAAGGCCACGAAGATAGATTATCTGAATCACTGTCATTACCAAAATTGCTAGCTAAAGAAGAAACTTCCAAGCACCATGCACGGCTCTAGCAGTTTGACTACAGGAACCACTGTAATTACAAAGTATTTTAAATCACGCCAGTACAAACAAGATCTGGAAATGGAAAATACCATGCTAGTCATTGCATCTGGAAATTAATGGCTGGCATGTAAATGCATGGAACTGGTTACTCATGCTGAGCAGTGGGCACGGTGAAGTCATGTCCACCACCACTCCCGACTACCTTCAGCTACAGGCAAAGGTTATTTCCACAGTCTCACCCACACCAGGTTTGGCAACCTCCAAATCCAAGTTCTGCTGCTCACAGGGAGAGCTGGCATTGCTGTTAGGGGAATCTCAGCTCACAGCCTTCCCAAGTGCCAAGAAAGGTGCGACATGCAAGGGCCAAGGGGCAACAGAAGCCACCTCAGCCCTGCATCAGGCATTAAGTCGGTGCCCTTCACTCTGTTGGATAGCTTGCCCGGAGACATAGTAGATTCCTGGTAAGGACCCATGCTTGGAATCATGGTGACCCATGCTCAGAGATCATCCATATAGAATATTTTTCATCCTCTCCAAAAGCTTTGAGGAGAATGTGGAGCTATTTTCCTACTAAAAATATGTACATCCAACAAAGTTTTTTTGTCTATGCAGGAAGCCCCAAATCAACATTACCAAAAGCATCCATCTTGTGTGGATGCTGTCATTCTCTCTTTCAACACCAATACAACATTTAAGTCAATTAATGCACAAAGTCATTTGAGCAAGTCTATTTGGAATAACAAATTTTAAGAACTTCTTACTAGAACCTTTCAGAGAATAGTCTGTAATCAAGTAATTTCCATCAAAAATGGAAAAATTAAAATAAAAATAAAAAATCTTTAAAAATGGCTTCCTGATTCAGCATACATGCCCCAGGTTTAACAGGCAAGAATAGCCTTTCTCCCCAGTCTCCATAAGAGGAAAGTTGTGGATATACAGCAGAGACACAAAGCAGATCATCCATTTGCATCACACCTAGCATGCTACAGCCCTGCCACACAAGCGGACAGCTTCCTTCCCCGACCCCGCTGTCCCAGCTGCAGGTGCGCACACCAACAGGACTCCCTCGCCTTTATAGGCTGCGCTCCTTCATTGTGCAACATCCTGAGGACTAATCTCCAAGCACGATCAGCCCGGAGAGTGGCTGTCCTTATCTATTGCAGAGCAGCTGTTGTGGGCTTCTGTCTACAAGATCAAAGGAAAGCTTATTCCAATAAGCCAGCATTACTCAGAAAGCTGGAATCAGCACGCTCTGGGATAAAGCTCACCACATCCCGCCCAGAACTGGGGCGCAGACCAGCAGCATCACTCCAGCCAGAACTGCAGGCTGTGCTCTGCTGTCCCCAGGACAGGAGCAAAGCAGCTTTCAAAGTCAGAACATCACTTCCTACTCTTCTCTCTGCGCTCCCTGTTCCAAGCAACGCTTTTGGTCCCTTACAAGGATAAGGCAACACCCACTCTTCCTTAGAGGACAAGCTCATGCTACAGCAGCAAAAACTCAAAAGTTCAGCATTATTTCATTTGTCAGGTGGGATGAGCTGGCAGGAACCTTCCCCCTACTCTGCACTGTACTCAGCCCTAGCAGTGAGCAGAGCAGAGAGAACAGCAGTAGATCAAGGCACAAAACACGCAGCCAGTAAGGACATTTTGCTAGCCACAGCAAGTGAGGCAACTGCCTAACTTGTCTCTGTACATAACCAGCCCCAATCCTGGTCATAACCAAGAAGAAGATGAAGACAGAGCAAATCAAGCACTTAAATAATAATTAAAGTAACATCAAAAACACTGCACAGAAACTCCTCTCACAATATTTTAAGCTGCAGTCTGTTGAGCGATCAACCCTTGCATACCAGCGCCTCCGATTCCAGACTCACAACCAGGATGGCCAAAGACCAACAGATAGGGGTAGAAGATAGGGCTGTTCATCTGCTGCGTCTCACACAGGACAGCAGCTCTGCCCAAGACTGGCCTTGTCCAGACCCCAGCTATGCCCCCATATCATCCACGCTACCATATTTCTCAATCATTCCCAACTACTATATCACTTTATTTAGGACTACAAAAGATAAAGCTTACCTCTCCAGTACCAGAGGTCACCTTTTTCATTTCCCCCATGCAAATTCTTCTCAAGAGAAGCAGGCTGCAACATCAGGGTAGCCCCAGCACTTTGTTCTTCCAGGGAAAAGGGAGGGCACACCTTCCTGAAGTCACTGAAGCACAAGAGGCCATAAGCTTTTCACCTCCTCGGGACAAACCCTATCCTCTCTAACCAGACCTACTAGCACCAAGCTCTCAGCTCAACTTCTCAGAGACTGGTTCAAACTCCTGTAACTCAGTCTTATCTGGGAGCTTCTGGTTTTCACCTCATTTGGTGATAATTTACCCATCAGGTTTTCCCAATCACAAGGCATTATTTCCCCTCCCCCAGGTGGCATAGCTTAAGTATGGAGGAGCCTATATCTGCCCTTCTCCCAGGCTCCAAACCCAAAGAGCTTGCTAGTGAAACAACCACCCGTTTGCTAAGTGTGTGCTGCTCACCTGCACCTAATTGCACCATGCCTTTTGCACACTCCTTTGCTGGCTGCAGGAAGCCACCTGCATGCCCGGACCCATGGTGGGGGGACTTTCTGCACAACATCGCTGCGGGGATGGGGAGGAACCTGCCTCTGGCCTGCCTTCCTCTCCTGGGGCTCTCATGGCCAGGGCTGCCCTGACACCGGCAAGGGGAGGCAGGGGGGCCTGGACTTGGGCTGCGTCCACATGGCCAGCCAGGCAGCTGGGGTGCTTCCAGTGAAACCACGGGTTCCCTAGAAAGCCTGGTGTGAAAAAGGTACATTTTTCACAACCCATGGCTGGTTTGTAATAAGGCTTTCTCCCAAGACAGTCGTCTCCCAAGCTGGCCTGGAAGGTTGGGGGCCCCACATCTGCAGAGTGGTTGGGAGCCGTGCCCATGCGTGTGGGCGTCTGAGCGTGGTCCCCCATGCCCAAGGCTGCACACAAGGAGCTCTCTTAGAGGCACACAAACCTTTTCCCCATCACACATCATTTGAAAAAGCAATTGGAGGCTGTGGTATCTTCCCCCCAGTCCTGTATCAGCCTCCCGAGCGCTTCCGCATCTTCCTCTAGAGCCATAGCTTGTATGATTAGCATGACTTTAATGTGGCCTTTGTTATTTTTGCATCTGGGTTCCACATTTAGGAATTCAGCACTTTGCAATGCAGCGCGGATAGAGTGACAGTGGACTGAACCACTTAACTGGTTGTTTACCAGTTCCCCTGTTTTCTGCATATAGATTTTCCCTCAGTTGAAACTGGTAGGCAGTGCTTCCCACACTCTCACAAGGCTCTGTTTTAACAGAGAATTTGTGAGTCTAAGGATTGCGTCAAACCACACAATGTCTTAACACAGCCCTTCCTATATCTTAAATAATTAACACAGAGTATTTCAGAGCCTACTACAGAAAAAGTCCCTATATTGAACTTTGATAATGGCTACAGGATGTAACCCCGTATGGTCTGGAAGGAGTTGGGTCTGGAGTTTTGATCTCTGACTCTCATCATCCACTGCACAACTTCGGGCAGGAGGCATCACCCATCAGTGCCTCAGTTTCCCTATCTGTAAAATTTTTATTTTGCAGATGTGGCAGACTTTTTAAAGGACCTGATATGATGAGACTGGCTGCAAAGTATGCAAAGCCCTGGCACTGCGTACAAGAGAGCACGGTTTATGAGAAGAAGCCTGGTGAGAAGTAATCGCACCCAGTGAGCAGACAGGCATGAGGGCAAGCACTGAGTGGTTGTAGGTCCTGCCCAGTCCACCTGTCCCAGACCAGTAACTGGACTGCCTGGGATGGGTCACTTCCAAAGCAATAACAACTAGGAATACACATAGCAAGTCAAAAATTGGAAAGTGTTTGGCTCCATCCACCTGTCCTCACATAGGCAACGAAATTGCTTTCTCTCTGCTGCTTTGTTGAATGGAAAATTTACCCTCTCTGGATATTTGTGATGTGTCACATCTCACAGCCTGGCGTAAAGCCGATCTGCCAGCTGAGGATTTTATAGTCCCAGTAGGGAGAAGGGAGTGAGCTGATCCCATGGCTATGGAGAAATAATTAAGAGGCTTTGTTGAGTAAGATTCAAAAAACAAGAAATGTCTGTCTTCACTGGAATATATTTCAAATTTTCTGTTTTATCAATAATTTTCTTTTTTGCCACTGAAAAACACCTCTGAAATGAAAAAAAAATCTGTGAAAAAGGGCAACACATAAATAAAAGACAGTTATCAGACATGGGGAAGAATTATTTTAGGTTTAAACTTTTTTCAAAATTTGCAGGAAAGCTGTGTGAAGAATTTTTAAAAACATACTCGTTTTTATCAGAATTTTAGATTAAAACTTAGTTGCAGTGTTTCAGTGTGTTCTCCATAAGAAAACAAATTTGAACTTCCCCAAACCTGCAGTTTCCAGAAACCAGGTTTAAGCGTAGGCACAAGGCAGTTCCAACGAGCCAACGGCGAGGCGGCTGCTTGCAAGAGGGAGCGCCGAGGGGCAGTGGGAGCCCGCTCTGTCAACGGGGAAGGCTAACACAGCAGCTATTTCAAACTGGTGTCAGTTTAAAAACAAAGCGTGTGTTCAGCTGACTTTGGGATGGAAGAAGATTTTGGCTCAGTCCTTAAGTGTTTAAGGGATTCACTGATTCACTCATTCGTAGAAAACATGGTCAGCGAGTTGAGAAACGGGGGTATCCCCGCTGGCTGCGGGCAGCGATGCTGGCTGCAAGTGCAGCTGTAATGCATGGAGCCGGAGTGCTTGAAGCAGCACCCAGAAAGGGCCGAGTATTTGGCAAAATCAAGAACAAAGAGGGCTAAAGAGACTGCCGAGTGGTGCTGGGGAGATCTGAGGATCCAGCGGGACTTCTCTGTCACTCCTTTCCGTGTTCACACAACAGTGATCTGGGACAGATCTAAATCACCCGCATGGTTTGCCACTGCCTCGTACGCGCTCCTGAGTTCAGGTTTCTCAAAGAAAGTTGATGCTACTTTGAAAGATTGGCTTCTTTTCTCTAATTCAAACCGGAAAACACTCATACTAATACCAACAGATACCGCCCACACGCAAATCAGAAAAATTAAAGGGCATTGCAAAAGTGACTGTTTCCAGTGGTCAGATTAGCTGCAGACGGAAGCAATTCGAGCTGCATTAAAACTAACAGGCTGTAATTGTCCAGAGGCATTGTCTTGCAGTGCAACACTTCTCTTTGGCTCTTCAGAGAGATATCTTGGAATTTTTTCAGTCACTTTTCTGCTTCAAATATACGCTATGTTTTAGATCTTTTCCTTCCATGTCACAAGAGAACAAGCTAAAAGTTCATCAACAGCCTATGGCAACATCTCAGCAGAGAAAGTTGAAGTCATTTCTTAATGCCATTTCTTATTAGCTATCATTATTGTGTAAATGGTGCGAGTAGAAGAGCGCAGGAGGTCTGCTGTTAATCATTACGAACCCTGGTTTCTCCCTGCCTAGCAGTTAAACCTTCAGAATCATTTCATTTCTTTAAAATATACAGAAAACTGGCTTCTCTGAGACCCCTGGGTGTCCTAGTCAATAGTACCATGAACTTAGTTCTCAACCAGCTTTCTTTAGTTAGCTAGTTAGTTAGATCTTCTATTTGAAGATAAGTTCCATCCCACCCTTCTGCAATCTGGTTATGATTACTGGTTACTGCCACCCGCAGACTGATAAACTTATAACAGCTGCATTGCAGGAAATCACCTCCAATTCAACCCTGATGTTGTATGGATGTCTTTAGTTAGCTTAAATAGGCTTTTAACATTCATTTTTTTTGTGTGCAAAACACCTATCATTAATTCTGACTCGAGAGATCAAACAGTTAACAATGTGTTGATCCTAGCTTACTTTCAAGTGATGTATTGTATCATTTCTGAGAATTATGAGGGGTTGATATTTTCTTTTACTAATGCATCAGAGTCGATAAGTGAATGGGGCAAACCCGCGTCCTGGGAAAGGAAGCTATTAACAGCTCCGCTCGGAAGGTTCTGAGGGCTACATTGCGTCATAGCCCTTGAGTTTATTGAATGTTAACTCTTTTTTTTTTCCTTAACCAAAGGAAATGAGTTTCTATAATCCTCTGCTTTGAGCTGCATCCTCAGCGGGGTAATGAAAAGTGACCTACGCCATTTG
>Ga0181612_154974_pt1 | contig 13572 bp, 4 predicted proteins | sample HoacroProtozoa21_FD_119630 | JGI IMG/M metagenome (GOLD analysis project Ga0181612, IMG submission 119630) | Hoatzin crop microbial communities from Cojedes, Venezuel. Combined Assembly of Gp0051906, Gp0051904, Gp0051908 | reverse complement strand
TGGACAAGGTCCTGTGCAGCCTGCTCTAGGTGACCCTGCTTCGGCAGGGGGGTTGGACCAGATGATCCCCAGAGATCCCTTCCAACCCTGAACATTCTGTGATTCTGTGATCTGAGAGTTCCTTACTACTTCTAAGGAAGGAGAGCTGGAATACAAGCCGAAAGCAGCTTTACTCGGATTCATCTTTAAAACACCTGATCCTCTTACAGAGATGGCACAAAGCTACAACAATAGAGGACCTGGAAGACTTTGCACCTCATTGGCAGAGGTGGACTAAGCTTGAGGAGAAAGTCACTCCATTTATAGCAGTATCATTGTATGAAACACTCCTCACTAAGCATCTTCAACTGTCCTGGCAAGAGTTCAGAGTGCAGTTCTGCTGCAGCATAAGTCCATCCAAGCTGTACCTGCCGTAGGACAATCCCCACCAGCACACCACGCTTTCACTGGTATAAGCAGGCAGTGATGGATGAGGAAGAAGCTGTCTCAGAGAAGCGGTCTGGCCAAAGACTGCATCAGCTCACGTGGTAATCACACAGACACCAAAGCACAGGGAGAAGCAGAAGTGTGCAGCCAGCAGCAAAGGGGAAGCAAAGCTTTAGCATCTACGGATTTCAGGCTCTATTTCCATGGGGATCTACTGGGACAACGGTGCTCTTTTAAGCAGCCCTGTCCTCTGCCCCAGTGCTCGTTCCCATATCTGCATCATGCCAAGTGCTTATGTACACATGCAGCTGATTTAAAACAAACACACAAAAAAACCCCTAAGCCCAAAAACAACACCCAGAAACAAAATCAAAACCAGCTTCCCTAGCTGGGTCAGGTCATTGACATAGTTTACTATGTTGCTGCACAAACAGCTGACCTGGCGCAGTGCAAGAACGGGAATAAGCAGTTGGGCATTGCCACTGTATGTGAACCTAGAGTGCTTGCAAGCACCTCTGATCTGATGTTCTAACCCACACAGTACTGTCATAAAAGACAAAAAATGCATCAAAACTGCGTGCAAGACTTGTAGTATTTTCCACTCTGAGGACAACACTGTATGGTAAAAAAAAATCTTTCAGAAAAATTTTTTAGTCATACAGTGTAATTCTGCTATAGAAGATAATTTTCTAACTAAACTATTTTCAAATTCAGCAAATTTGCAGAAGCCTTTCTAAAGCTAGCAAGCTTTTGGTTTTCTCAGCATCACACAAGCAGCCCAGAATATGACCCCTCACTTTCTTGCTAGTACTTCCAACATGTCCCATGACTCCACTGAAATTTATACTAAAAATGCTCTTGCATTTCCCTCCCTTTGCTCCCATATAGGTCTCTATTATCTCTCCAAAAACGCACGAGTAACTCATTTACTTACAGATAGATGTTGTCAAAAGTGCCATCTTTTTCACAGATGTTTAAGACATGATTCAACATTTTAGTTCCTGCCAAAAGGTAAAGAGATACTTAAGAAAACCAGAAGTGCAATATCAAGTTTGTACTTCGCTCAGGGCTTTCTTGAGGAGAAGCAGGTTAACTGTAGGTAGGCTAAAGTGACAGATTTGTAAGAACTAGGAAAAGCAAATAAAACATGGTATGTAAGTATTCCACTCTCTTTCTGATGGCTCACAAAATTTAATTCATTGTTTTGGGTTTTTTTTCTCCAAAGAAACAACCGCCCAGAAGCATACATCTAAAGCAGCTTATTTAAACAGTAGCTTCCAGAGCTAAAACTCACCTCAAAATATGGTCAAAACAATGTATAAAGCAGTGAGAGCATGGGTAATTTTTTCTAATACAGACCTAGCAAAATAATTTAAAATAAAGTTATTTTTTCATTCCAGTTTGTCAAAGCAAACAGGTTACTGTAAGGTCTTGGACTAATCTGGCTGATGGATTTGCAACATGAGGAAAAGAAGTAATTGCAGTATAGACAGAAAGCAGGTAGTACCCCTAAGCAGCAATAATCAGTAGAGATAAAGACAAAATGAATAGAAAACCCCCTTCATTTAGAAGGGTGAAGAGATAACCCAATGAAGGAATGTTGTGTTCTACTTATACAACTTGCATACTGGCTGCATACCTCTGACAAATTATTTCATATCTCTGTGCATCAATTTTCACATCTGTAGAAGCAGAGTATTTACATCACAGTATGATAATGTGATTAAGGTTGTTTTAATCTGAAACCCTGAAAGTTGTACAAAAAATCAATTTCTGAAAGGCAGGAAAAAAAGACCACATCATAAATCATACTCTTTCCCCAAAGTCCCTTCCAAAGAAATCAGTGGTCGAAAAGTGCACTATCTTGGTTAAAAGCCAGAAAGAGCATTTACAAGGCTGCACAGCAATCTGGTTTCTTTGATGACTCAAATACAAAACAAGATCCTCCTTACCTATTCCTAGCCTTCGGTAGGGTGCCAGGCATCCAAGTGTCATGATGTACAGTCTCTTCTGGTTCTGGGAGTGATCCACCCTACAGCACACTGCTCCCACTGCAATATCATTGAAATAGGCTGCCAGGGAGGGAAACAAAGAGTTATCATCCACAAGTCTCAAACTGTACATACAGCTCATTCATTTACGCCCTAATATCTTCCTTCCTTCCCTCTTGCTAATTCTCCCATCCAGATGAAATATCATACATTGTGGCTTAACACTTGGAGTCAAGTTACCAAAGGTGTTCTGGCACAGTGGTTGGCTTACTAAAGTTCAAATCAACTAGCAATGACATCAGGAGGTAAGCTGGCAGGACACACCTTCTCAAGTTTTCTGTTGTAACAGAAAACATGCCTATTCCTAGTAAAATGGAACCTATTTAGAACACAAACTCTCTGAGGTTGGGACTGCGGCTTTTTTGAGGTTCCCAGTTTATTTTTCATTATGTAAAACAACTAAATAGAAGAATCTGATATTCAAAACCATTATGGATAGCAATGATGAGCACTTCTGCCACCATAGCCCACAAATACCGGCAAGAATATTTGTACCTAATTTGGCTAGCTCGCCAACCTCCAGTACATCCTTGTAGAACTTGTCATTGTAGCTGACAGGAAAAATGACCTGGTTTAGCCTCTTCAGCTGCTTAATGTTGTGTGGCGTCACATCTCCCAGCTCGATCCGGCTACTGGAACAAATCAAAACATGCTTAACATCTGAAACACTGCAAAATTTCTAAGGAAACAGAAAATTAATTATTTTATTTATGCTTAGAGAACTGTCCCACCTAATAATCCGTTAAATACATATTTGAACTGCAAAGTTCAACCCATACAATTAACATTGTCTGTTGGTGGCTGATTTAACTCCCAAATCCAATTTCAGTTGGCACTATACAGTCAGAAGTTTCTCAGGCCACACCTAACACTGATGTACCATAGTATACATGTGGTTTTACTGGGTGGGAGACAGGAGAACACGAACCTCTGTAGGAGTATTAGCTTTAACTTTATCCAGTTAATTTTCTCACTGATCATCAAGCGAGATGTGGGGGTGGGGGAACAGATGGGCGGGACACGAGGCTAGAATAGAGACCAAGAAAATGAAGCTCTTATCCATGCTTCAAAGACAGCCTCAAGTTTACCACCTATCAATATAAAGCTTACACTTAAGAGTAAATCATTACTGGACATCTGTCTCTAAAAAGCAACAATACTGTGTGGAGCAAACTCATATTAAGCCTGTTAACATGCAAGGGTGCCACTGTCAAGGTGATATACGCCTCTATTATGATCATCACTGAAGTAATTCTGTTGACTGAGAGCAGAATCACAGCCTTAAAATACCAGTACTGCACTGAATTATACTGAGAAGAAACAGACCAAGCTTCTCCCTCTTCTAAGACTAACTTGCTGACAGAAACACCACATATACAGAAGCAAATAAAAAAAAAAGGAAGGAAGAAAAAAAGATACTAGTTGTTCATATACCCCAAGTCAATTTCTTGTGTGTGTAGGTAGACAGTTTTAACAAGGACTACCGGAATGAAAAATAAAAAACAAAGATAATCAAAATCTTTTTGCAAATGATCACCAGAATATGTAGGGAGGTACAAACCCAATGCATGTTGAGTTAGAAATGCACACAGTTCTAGGTTCATCTCAGGTTTGTTTTACTGAATGCATATGTGCAATCAGATTGTTTTCTGTTTAAACATTGGTAAAGATACTGTTTGACTTGTTAAAAAAAAAAAAAAGGCAAATTCTGTTTTCAAAAAATGCAGTTTTCAAAGATCCTTTTACACCAGGCTTCAAAATTCTTTCTAGTAACGTGCAGTAGCTGCTTTCTATCTCCAGTGCCTAGGCAGCTTACTTTTTCATATAGGTTGATGCCCAGGACACAACAGCACAGATTAACTTAAATAATACAGTGAAACAAAGATAATATACTAACCAACAAGTCTTTTCTTCAAGAACTGTACCAAGTAATATGGAGTATAATCTGTCTCTGCTTTATTAACTGACTTATATAACATACCAAAAACTCTTAAACAATTAGTACTCCAGATATCAGTTTTAGTTATCGCTACCAATGATGAGTTATAAATATACAATACTTTTTAGGCATTGTACTGCAGCCTGCAAAACTATCAGAAAAAACTACAGGAACTGAGCCTTTAACATTTACTTCAAGACGCAAAACTTGCCTTCACACCCACTTTCTCATTTTCTTTTGCAGCAAAGAATACAGTCTTCAGTTCTGCAAAGCTATCGAGGATCACCACTGCCCACCCTCTGGTATGGCACAGATCAATCTCCCCAGTGAGCCCTACAGAAGCTAAAGAATTTCTAAGTAGGGCCTACCTTTCAGAGAACCATCTAATATTACCTAATGGACTACTGATGATTTTGTAATTCTCAGATTGATGTTCCAATTAATTATTCTAACAATTGAGAATTAATGGATGGAATTTACATACTGAACTTAGCTGACTCCAAAGTCCAATCTTTTGTCACACGTTTGCCAAAGAGATTAAAAAGCCCTCTGGTGTCACGCATCCTATGCCAGTACAGGTACTTGCAATTTCTTCCAGTCAGCTCCTCATCTTCCCCCTACCACACAGAACATGTCGATCTTTTTCTCCCCTCACTGCAAGGGCAATTCCTAAGCCACAAATCCTTGTATTTTGCCCCTGAGATCTGCCCAATTGTACAGCAATCTCAAGAGACATCTCACTAGAATTGGACAGCATGTTCTCCAACAGCGATCCCAAGAATGACAGAAGAAGCAACAGTCTCCATATTCTTGGATCTCACCCATGTCAAGATACCCAGGCATACTACAAGCAACAGCAATGGGATATATTTCTAAAGTTTCTATCTATAAACCACTACACTGTGCTGAAATTGCCTGCCATATCTCTTATCTGTGACTCCTGCTGCCACCAGCCCTTTGTTTCACAGCCTTTTCCATCTTCTAGATTATTTTTGCTCTCAATATTAAGCCCCTTTGATAATTACATTCCAACATAAAGTAAGTACTGAGCTAGTAAGGAGGATCTCACACCACAGCAGCACTCCCACTGTAAACAAAGCATTACTAGATGGTGGGGTAACTGTAACACTTGTTTTATGCCCAGCTAAGGACAGCTGTTCAGCCTAGCACGACAGGGCTTCTTCAGGCACACAGAAGGCAAGTTGCACCCTTCTCTCATCCCAGCCAGCCAGCAGTGCTGCTACTTTTTCTCACAAAGCATAGGAAAAAAAACTGTGTCATGTGGGTTCCCGGGTATATCTGTGCATCAGTAGATCCAATCTTCAGCAGATCAGTAACACTAGCATGAACTCTCACAATGAACTCACAGTAACGTTGTTATAGAGCAAGTCCCTCTTCATACTTGAGCAAAAATCTGACAGACTGTTATCAGGTAGTGTATTTTCTAACATTATTTTTAAATTGCCAGGGCAGCCACGACAAGATGGCCGAGAAAAGGACTGTGGCCAGAAGACGGACGTTCACCAAGAAGGTTTCAGACAGGGAATTGTTCAGACTGGAACAGTTTGCCCAGGGAGGTTGTGGAGTCTCTTTCTCTGGAGATATTCAAGACCTGCGTGGACAAGGTCCTGTGCAGCCTGCTGTAGGTGACCCTGCTTCGGCAGGGGGGTTGGACTAGATGACCCACAGAGGTCCCTTCCAACCCCTACCATTCGGTGATTCTGTGAAGACAAAGCCACATGGGCACTAGTGATGTGAGCACTGGTGAACTTTGAGCTTTGGGACAGTGAGCTCTGATCCAAGCTCTAGTCTAACATGATTCCTAATGGATCTTGAGAGATCCTAGCCATAGGATACAAAAGTAGTTCTTCCTGGCAATTTTTTATACCCATACGTGTTTATCTAATCAGTCTGCAAAATAAAGCAGCAGTCTACCATTCAGTACTATACAGTATGTTCATGTCCATCTTATTTGTACCTCAAAGCCAGTGTGAAAATTGGCAGTACTTAATAATCCTGCAAACACTTACCCAGAGAGGTAAATGCACTCATATGAACAGTTTTATTGGCTATAGGACAACCACCCACTTGAATTTGATCTAAACACGCACTTTCTTTGCAAATTCAAGACAATTTCCTTGGGTCCCTTACAACTGCTATTGTAATTCTATGAAAGTACTTTCATAGTGCAGACAGATAATTCAAAAACACATTCATGAGTTACTTTGCTACCAGTGCCCTCCATGAAACATGCTTCCTTACATGTATACACGTACTACAATCATTCTGATAAGATTTCATAGTGAAGTCTTCCTGGTCAGCATAATGGCTAATGAAATCTTTTTAAATCAAGTAAATATCCCATTCTCATTAAAACTATGCATTCTTTAGCATCACATAAATAATAACATGCAACTGAAAGCAAAAATCTTGCATTTAGCTAAAGATTCACAACATACTCTATTAAATCAGGAAGACCTTTGTAGACATCTTCATCATCAACACTTTCTTCTGTAGGGAAGGGTCTACAAAAAGAAAAATATCGCAAATTATGGACAGTACTAGTCTAGTCACATAGGGGGTTCTTGTTTGGTTTCTGAAATTTTCACACAGATCACTGGATGTTACTGTATTTGCACGTTCCGCTCTTTCTCTGATTAATAGTATACATGTATTTAAAATTCTGTATATGATTGATACTTAATATAATAAAAAACCCTACTGGATGGGGTTGTTATAAATCACCACTAATACACATCATTGTCAGTTTTTCAACTGAGAATATTAACTACTCTTTTTAGCACAAGACATGGATTACAGGACAGGATGGGAAATTTTGTCTATGTTTTAAAAACATCATCCATTCATATACAACTGCTAAATCTAACCATTCAAAAAGATGGAGAATAACAAAGCATGAAGTCTTCCACCATCTCTCGCAGCCCACAATTATCATTCATGAGATTAGGTTTGGTTGAGGGTTTTTTTGTTTCTTTTTGAAAACGAGAATCTCAAACTTGGCAGTTCTGCCGATTTTTCGAAGGGAAAAAGAAGAGAAAACCCATTCACCTTCACATAGATCAGCACTGCATCAGCCTGACCTGCAATCCAGGTGTCATAACTACAACACAAGTTCTGTAACACTAACTGCTCATTTGTTCAGCCTGTGTTTCAGCATGAGAAGTACATGTAGTTCAGGTACTTCAGTAAGTACACTAAGATAAACCTGGAGACAGATATCTTTTTCCTGATCATCCAACCTCCTGTTAAAAAGCTCCATGTCTGCCTATACTGCCTCTAACAACTCTTCCAAGGAGCATCATGCAAGAGGCATTACCCCCACCGTTCACTAGGGAAACAACATACCTTATTCCTGTGCCTATTGCAATAGGAGTGCGAGAAAGTTTTGAAAGTGTTTCTATCACCTGGAGAAGAAGAACACAGAAACCATGATTAGTTGTAGAACAGAAGTAGGAATTCACTGTTGTTTAACTATCTGCAACACCATTTCACATGGAATTATATAAACAGATACAGAATGTCGCTGTGCGAAATACTGAATGCACTGAACCTCCACAGATTTCCCATGAGCTGGTCTTCAGTGGTTTTGTACTGGGGGATGTGATGGGACCACAAAGAGAGGAAATCCCTTATTTACAAGTTTCAGCACAAGTAAAAGCAAATTTAAATGGATTTAAAACCAGGTCATATATGTCACAAATTGGACACTCAATTTGCAGTTGGATCTGGATGCAATTGTAATCAAATTTTATCTTACAGACTGCTCTGAAGACTTTTTTTGTTGTAGCTCCAGAAAGAAAATCTGCATTTGAGCTTTTCCAAACACCGACCAGAAGAGGGAGCCAAACGCCAAATCAGCAACAATCCACCTTTCTGGAACCGGCTTGCAAAGGAACTGTAATCTCTTATAAATCAAACAGGAAAAGAAGCTGCGTATTTGAGCCCATAAGCTTTGTTTATTTTTAGAATATGGCAGCAATCTGGAAGATCTCATTCTACGAAAGCATATCCTGTAAGTGCTCAAAGTCATACAATAAGAGAGGGAGAACATTAGGGAGGGTAGAATATATGTACCTTTGGTCACATACATGGAGTCATTTTGCTGTCAGCTGTAATACTACAAGACCAACTTTTACTCTGCCTGGCATGTCCTCTCTACCACAAATATCTTCTTTTAAGCATTATCAGATTAGCAAGTCTTATTTGCTAGAGATAGAAAAACAGCCAAAATGACATCCTGTCTGAATTTCCGTACTTCCAATGACAAGGTTCCCCTGAACTTCCCAGAAGTTTCAGGTTGGGTCTTTACAACTTAAAATCCATATTAAGCTGAACTTCCAAAGAAGGTTTTTATCAGTAGTATCAAAATTGAGTATAGCAATTATACATTACATGGGCACTTGATATGAATCTCTACCATTAAAATCGTTTCTTTTTGAAGTTCTAATTACAAGACTAACCTGACCATAAAACAGAGCTAAAAGTACATCTCTCAAAGGAAGGACAATGACATGTTCACACACGAGAATGACAAAGCAAAAACCACAGAGAATAATCACCAACTACAGAGCTTAAACTGAAGTTACAAAGCCATGAAAGTGAATCGGGTCTTACATGCAGATGAGCAAAATTCAGAATGAACTAAGTTATACTACTCCTGTGAAAGGAACATTTTGGGTTCACTTAAACTGCTATGAAAATTAATGCCACAGAAAATCTGATTCTGCCTTACATAAATGTCAAAGAATAATAAAAACACATAAATATGCTACGAACATGATCAAAGGTGCAGGCACATTAATTCCCCTATGAACAGAAGAACTGCAATACAGCTTGGAGTAAGTTCTGGAAATTGTGAATAAAAGTTGATTGAACAAGCCATAAAGTTAATTAAAAACTTTCACATTAGTCAAAAGATCAGAAAGGAAAAGAATTCTTTAAAAAGTCTTGCTGTGCTGGGGAGTTCTGGTTTCTGTACCAGACAAGAACTTTCACCTGCACACCTGGGAGAATCCCACTGCAGGACTGCTAAGCCACATGAGACAAGACACTATGGGAAATTAATAGAAAATTCAATAGCTGGCAGAATTATGTGTCCAGACAGATGGGTGAATACTGATTGTCAAAATCACAGGAAAAGTGGTTTAATGATTATCAACACGGGGTGGGGCAAGTCCGGTGAACTAAATATCCCTTTCCTGTTTCAACATGTTACTTCCTAGCACACAGAAAATCTTTTGCAAACTACTGCCACCCACATAAACCTTTTTCCTCAGAGGGTTTCACACTTCTCTAGCATAATCAAACCCAGAAGAAGCATGGCTTACTCTTTACAGCTAATTAAGCTTTCTTCAAGCTAACACAAAAAAGATATGTACAAAAAAAATTACTGATTTTAGGAAGATAACTCACAAATGTTATTCCCAAAACATACGACCAAATTACATTTTACAGTTATCAATACAAACACAAACAAAACCCAGACCTACAAATTAAGAGGAACAGAAAAACTTCTTCAGAAACTGATGTGAAACCTTCGTTTAAGGGAAGGAAAAAAAATTCCCATACACTGAGGAAGCCAGAAAAGTGTTTATGAGAACATGTAAACAGAGAAAAGGAGAGAGAAAGGAACTATATGACTAGAGACAACAGAAGACTACTAGTAAATTTCACTTTTCTTAGAATGGAGAATGTCTGGCACTGCAGGAAGAGCTAACTAACATACTGGGAAGTAAACCGGCAGATTTCTGTCAAAAACTGAACACTGGATAATCCTCTAAGAAAATGGTAATGATCACAACAGCAGTCAGTATCTCGGAGACACACTGTGCTCTCCAGAAGTATGGGATACAGCACGGCCACGCTGGCATTGCAAAGGGGGAAAGGTAATGGGCAGAGATCACTATTCTTCTATTTCAAAACAAAACAATTTAGAATTTTTGACCATTAACCACCCAGTGTGTATTTAAGATTAAAATACGTAACTGAAAACAGACATAACTTCCACAAAATAAAAAGTAATGCTTGCCCATTGACTGTTCTAGTAAAGCACAGCTTAAAATAGCACTCTGTCAAAAACAGCATGGTTTCTACTGACGGATAGTGTTCTTGCTATCGTGGTTTCCTTAAAGCGTTCTGAGAAAACACCAGGCATACTTACAAAAGTAATCATACGTGAAACTACCACTTCTGGTCAACACACTATTTTAACATCACATACATGTAAATGTATTTGCTCCAATGTGAAGTAGGGCAAAGAACGATTCTCCTTCCACACACAGAATTTCAGGTCTTTGGTTCTGAGCTGCTGCACGAACTCTTAAGAGTGTTCAAATTTCTAAGTCCATGGGGAAGGTCACAGTCATGTATGGGCCAAGTTGTCAGAAAAACAATCAGAGTTTCAATAGACATTCATCAAAACAATCAAACTAAACCCAGCAATATGTCTGATTTTCAACAAACTGACAGTCAGGGGTTTTCAGAACAGTGCTAGTTTGAACCCTTTACAGTTGTTGTAAGAGAAGCTTTAACACAGTGCAATTCTGAACTCCAAAATTACAGCGTACCATACACATGAAAGTCCGTAACATTCAATTTAGTGCTTTTTATGTGCTTTTTTTGCCTTGCTCTCTTCCCTTCAGCAGAGCTTTAATCTGGTTTTACCTGCTTAGTCCTAAATGATTGACCAGTTCTCTTCCACAGCAAGGACTCAGACAGATGCTTCTGTACCTTTGAATGAGGCTAAACTGGATCTCAGCTTAAGCGCAAAAGTAGCACTCCTTGCTTGTACAAAGTCCAGAACAACAGGGCTTCCATGGCTGGCACTGCTCTGCAACAAAAATGCAGAAAGCGCTGCAGGGCCTTTGCACACATGGTCTTACCAGGAACAGGAGTGAAAACAGATACCAAGAGAAGATTTGTATTTATAGTCTGGCTAGCTACAACACACAAAACAAGAAATGTTTATACTCTAAAACATCCTGCGATGACTACAACCCTTCACACTGGAAAACTCAGTAACTCTATGACTCTCCTGCAGTGAACCTTTAATTGGGAGATGTGCGCAAGAGACTTTCAGACATAAAAGGAAACCCCACCTGCACCCACCTCAATACACTTCCTTTGCACTAATGCCATCAAACAGAGGTTAAACAACTCTTTAAAGTCACATCAAAGCCATACTTGCTCTAAGAAGATGTGAACATCCAGGTTTGTTTTTCAGTATATAGCCATTTTATGCAAAATATGACACGAAATTCAAATCTACGGCCCTGCAAGAGGAAGCACACCTCAGCCCATGCCCCAGCAAGGGGCTCTGCTCCTCATTCATGATTCCGGCACAGTTGCAAGCACAATGATCTCACAGTACACATTAACTCTTTACTTCATGAATTACTCTAACAGCAGGGTTTTTTTGGTTTGGTATTTATTATTGTTTCACTTGACTTACTGTTGTAGGGCAGACTCTCCAGCTCACGTAAGCACTCTCTTCTCCCTTGCCAAAACATTATTTTGTAATTTCCTGCAGCCATTCTGTTCAGTAAATCTCATCAGATATTCCTATGCATACTTACAGCAGCAGTACACTGGAGTGATTATTTTACTTCTTTCCATAGCAGTGGTACATCTGAGTTTAAAATGTGCCTTATTAGGTATTTTGGTGTGGGTCACTTTTTAACTTCTTTTCTTAAAAAAGAATTTAGAAATCATGCAGTTCAAGAACAGACGAAGTACATTTTAAAAGTACTTTTCCACTTTTAGAAGAAACAGAAGTAAATCATTTTTCAACTTACTGCCTCCCCAGACAGGCAACATTTCCTTGCTATTAACAGTTGCTGTCAGGACTAGGCCCATATTTATATTTCTGATGTTTACCTAAACTGAAAACACAAAGTGATCAACAGGCACTGATGGAAACAGTTTCATAGTTTATGCCAATAAAACCTAGAAAGACTCACTTGTGGGTTAGATCTTCAAAGCAATTGATTCCATGTATGCACTTAAATCAGGATATGTTTTTTAAGACACAGTAAAAGTCTCCAAGAATTCACAACCACATTATGTATGAAGTCTTTCTTCAAAATCTGGTCATCTAGTTTAGTATTTGAGTGCTGCATTTTGTGGAGAGAACTTAGCTTTACTCCCTCCCTTGAAGTGAATTTAATGCACACGCATTTCTTCCCAAACAGGTCTTATGTCACTTCATGGGATTTGGGGTAACAAAAAAAAAACAAAAAAAAACCACACTTCAATTATAGAGGAAAATTAATCCTTCAGAGAGTTGTAAACTCCTTGGCTATGGTCTGTCTCCATTCCAGCCTACAGATTGGAAGAGTGATCTCAAGCACTTATGTTCAAAAGTTTAGATTTCTAATCACATGTCTAACATGCCCCCTTCTCAACTGACTTTGAAATAGTTCTGTTTGGTTGGCTGACTTTCAGTTATATAAAAGTATAGCAGTGTAAACAATACATAAAAACAATACCTGTTTTACATGTAGCTGTAACTACTCTCAAACTAAGAGAGTGCAGTCTATGCATGAATAGAGCCAAGTGGCTGCATAAGACTGGTTTAGGTACCACCACCTCAAAGGAAACTAAAGAGCTGCAATTTGCTTTCTCAGAGAAGCAAGCATACCTGTATTTTGTTATTCAGAAAGAAGGATGTTTTTCTGTCCATGCTTGACAAAAATCTTCGCATCCTTCACTTTTGCATGCAATGTAAGTATTGCCATTTCAAGAATCAATTCCTTCAAAAACCTGTCTCAAGGACACCCAAATTTCCATTGGCAAAGAATCATTTGCTTATTTAATACAGGATATGTTATACAAGAGAAATACTACACTCCATTCTATGTAAGCTTCCATCTGGTTTCCAAGTAAGATTTATCAGCAAGACAACGATGTATATTGATGCCGTGAAAAGCCAGAATTGAAGACTTAATAGTCGGCAGACTATTAACCAGGTATTCTTTATTACGGCGCCGGGCACACGGGGGATTCTCTCCTCAAAACGTGTGCACCGAAGAGACACAGTTACTAGGTATTTATACTATGTTAACATACATATTCATTATATTTCTGAGAAGTGCTTGTTGTATTCATGTTTTTTCTGAGAACTCATCAGCATATGTT
>Ga0181612_166387_pt1 | contig 13573 bp, 12 predicted proteins | sample HoacroProtozoa21_FD_119630 | JGI IMG/M metagenome (GOLD analysis project Ga0181612, IMG submission 119630) | Hoatzin crop microbial communities from Cojedes, Venezuel. Combined Assembly of Gp0051906, Gp0051904, Gp0051908 | reverse complement strand
GGGTCTGTCAAGATAGCGGGGGTGGGTGTATGTTACCTGTGCTTACTGATGGCTCTAGGAGTTTCAGCTGCAGTCTGGGCCGAGTGCCAGCGCAGAGTTCCTGGGTGGCCTCGCCATTGACATCTCAGGAGGGATGGAGTTCAGCCTGTGGTACAGGGAATCCAAAACCAGCGTCAAGAACCGGTGAGATACTCACAGCGCGTGCTATAGTTGTAGAGAGCTCAGGCTCCTGAGCCCCGGTAGTCCCAATGAGAAGAATTTAAATATAAAAGACATTGCAGATGAGTTAAAATTAAATAACAGTTACCTGTATGGGAGAATGTTTGTACTTCACTTTTCCTTTCCGCCTCAGTAATATCAGTTCCCTCTGGTCTCATCTGAACTTATATACCTTTGCTTGAAGAACAGGCTCTTGAGGGCAGATTTTATGTATGGATGGTAGGACTGCTCGCAATCTAAATTCCTCTTTCTTAATGTGTTTTGAATTAACTGTAATGCCTGACTTTATTTGCAGGGTAGCCATGTTTCTAACTGGTAACACCGAGGTGGATTCCTTCTTTGTAAAAACTGGTATGGAAACCACTTTGGAAGTAGAAACGACATTAGACTTCATCTCCACGGTGCAGTTTTCACAGTACCCATTTTTAGTCTGCATGCAGATGGACAGAGTGGAGTCTCCATTCAGGTAAGATATAAGAGCACGCAATTTATGAGGTGTCGTTTCAGCCGGCTCCTGAATCTTAAACTTTTGGTGTTCACAGCCATGAGAGATTAACAACAGAGGTCAAATTTCAGCCTAACACAATAAGGTGCAGTGTTGGCTGTTACGCGTACCAAACTCTCTGCTAACCTCTTCTTCCCTGTCCCTCACCCCTGAGATTGAGAAAGGACGTTTCTGAAGATCACAACTTGCTCCAAACGTGCACTTTAGTCTCATTTTTTAATTTGGTTTTGGAACTGAAGTGGCAGGACACTGGTTCCCTCGTGTACAATCAGTTCTGACAGTGACCTAAAGCTGTGCCAGCAGTAGTTCTCTATTACGCTGTTGAGAGAGGAAGCGCATAGCCGTAAACTAGCTGAAGTTGACAGTTTTCTTCATCATCTGCTCTTTACTAATGTCAGCAAAAGTACCTGGTGTGTTAAGTTCTTGCAGCCATCGTGTTCTATCATATTTTATTAAGGCACCAAACTTTCCGGAAAGCTAAACAACTGCACAATAAGGTAAAAAAGATCCTTTCCAGCAGCCAGAGTAGTAATTGCATTGCCATGTGAGAAGTTTACTACTCCCTCCTAATCCCTATTTGCTGAGACCTAAGGGTGATAACATTTGCAGAGCCTGTGCCAGATTTCCATTCAGGCTTTTCTGATCCAAAAGATGGTAAGCCTGAGAGAAAGTAAAGAACTCGAGGGTCTCTGGGAAATCCTAAGAAAAAATATCTGTTATTCTGTAGATACAAAAACATCTTCTGCTTGTACCTACGCACTGTGGAAGTGTGATCTCGTCTGTATGTAAAGTGTTTATCTCTAGCCTCAGCTACAGGGTACAGATTTTGCATAAATTTGCGAATGCCAGATCACCACGTTGTGTCTTTGCAGGCGTCAGGTGACGAAGTATGAAAGTCTACCGTCCGGCAGACGGTACACTGCACAGAGAGGGAAAGCAGAACTGTTGGCAGGTAATGAATACCCTCTCCATCAAGAAAACTCCAACATGTGCAAGAAGGTTTTCGACGCAAAGTCTGATTCCTCCAGCAGCTGGTTTTGAAATGAGCACCTGAGCTTTTGCTTTCCTGAGTCCGTGGCTCCCTCAATGACTTCGGCTTGTACGTAACGTACTAACCTGGAGCTTGGTCTTGTACTGCTGCAGTTAATGGGAAATTTGCCATTGATTTCAACAGGCTGGGATCAAACTCTCAGTGCGTGCACAGTGTTTACATATTAACCTATATTTAAGACTTTTGTAAAGTACAAAGCTAAGGCAAATAAAGAACAATTTGGTAGTATTCCAGGCACTCCCTCAAGGGTGGTGCTAATTCTTTATTTTTACTATTTTTGTGCGGAAAGCAAAAGTAATCCCTCATTTTTCTTTGGGGAATACAGAAGTCCATGTTTTTGACATGCAGTAAGAACAATTATGATGTATAAGGAATGATTATTTATGAATATGTTTTAAAGTATTTCGGTGTTTTAGGCCTATGACCAATCCTCATTCAAATATTCAAGTACAATTAACATCTAAATGGGACCATGAATTCCTGCTTACTCAGTATTGCCTGTTTACAAAAAAGCAGGTTTTATTTTACGTGATTTTAAGGGATTTTCCCTTTTTTAAGCAGTCGGAGCTTGCTTATTATTATTATTTATCTTTTGGGTTTTTTTTATTAACTGTTTTAGTTAAATACAACTGATTAAAAATGTGGGGTAACATTTCCAGAAGTACTTATGGCTACCTGAATTCTGTTCCCACTGAAATCAATGGTATAATTTCTGTAGTTATCACCAGTAGCAGAGTTAAGCCAACGCTGGTTGCTCCTCAAGGTTGCCTCCTGAAAATTTGTGTCCCTTTGTATAATCAAGGCAGGTGTATTTCAAAATGTGCACCCACTAAGGCAATTCTGAACTACAGTGAAGGAAAAGGTCCTGAAAGAAATGTGTTTTGAATGCGCGGTCTAGCAAAGCCTGTGCAGAGCCAGAACGTTTTCTTCTAGGTAAGTTAGGCTCATATTTCAATGCAAAGAAGCTATCACTACTCATACAAGTCCTCCGATTAACGTGACTTACCCCTTTTTGCTCGTTCAAACAATGTCTTCTTAGGAACTGTGAAAGTTTTACAACAGCATTGCAGATTAAGAAAGGATATACCTCATCCCAGATTAAGAAAGGATATACCTCATCCCAGCTCAGCTGATCTCTGACATGATCCATCTGATTTAATTTTTATAGGACAAGGTGGGTGAGTGCCGTCACAAAAAAGTGAAATAAAAAGCCAGGAACAATTGCTTTTCAAACAAACAACACCAGGCAGGAAAAACTTGTAGATTGTCATGAAAAAAAATGTATTACAAGAATAAAAAAAATTTCCAAATTCCTTCCCGTTGTAAAAAAACAAGAGTGCAGAAATCTGCAAAAATCAGACTGTCAATGGGATGGAACAGTCTACTTGTTGTCTTTCCTGAAAATGCTGACACACTTCTACTCAAAACATAAATAAATCAGGTAAAAATACAGTGTGAAAAGCCTGTTTTGTTTTCAGTCTTGGCTTTTGTCCATTACCTTCTGGGTTGTGAAAGCCTCTAGTTGGGGAAGGAACGGTGTTGACATGGGTGAGAGGAACCATTTCATTCATCACCACATAGGAACCAATACTGTAAGGTGGACACCCACTCATCCCGGGCTCCCCCTCTGCTCAGGAGACGGAGGCATCTCCAGAGGGTGGTGTAGACCCCAAGCAGGATGCATCACGTGCTGGAGGTGCCTGCCCGAATCCTCTGCCCAGAGGAGAGGTGAGACCTAGGCGGCCCTCTTCAGTGCCGATACTTAACCAGGAATGAGTTCAGGCCAAAGCAATACCGGCGCTGCTGGCAGTGTCACCAGCCTGTAAAATAACGTGGCCAGCACTGCCAGTGACCCCGCTCCTGATCCTCAGCCTTAAATGCCCTCTCACTCCTCTGCTGAGGATTTTATGCAACACCTCATCCCCAGGCATTCCTCCTCCCTCAACGAGGGGCAGTTTCTCCTTCATCCCTTCCAAACCTCCCCTCCTTCTCCCCAAGCACAGTCTTTCTTTCAGCAAGGCTCCCACAAAGCTGTCTCTTCCCCTCAATATCCACGCTCAAAGCCTGCACCTTCTGTTTTGTAGACACTGTTTGATACCTCCACTACCATTTTAGGAACTGGAAACGAAGACAAATTTTTACATTTGTCACTATTGACAAATACTTGCTATTTGTGCCATATAAACCAAAAACAAGATCAGAGCTAAGTATTCACACACCTAGAAAGAGGCAGTCTCCTCCTGCAGTGACTTGACACCCTAAATATAGGAGGCAGACAAAGAGTGGCCCAAAGAAATAGCTGCCATAACTATTTCGCTTGTAGAGAATTGAGATATCAACAGATTATGACCTCAGCCCTACATCCTAATTTGCATCAACAGTTTCCCAGGCTTGCCCATGACGTCACAACTCAAAATCAGAATAAAAATGCTCTAGATAATGCAGTTCGTATCTGTGTGATCTATATCTGGTATCAGCAGTACCACTGCAAGGCTTACTCGCTCTCAAATTTATCAAATCTAAGAACCTTCTGAATGTGTGCCTGTAGAACAGGGTCCTTTGGCATATAAAAATAATATAACATCGGTGCTCACTTTTAAAAAGATAAAATATTTTCCAGTTATGAAGGATAATCTCGCTCTTGCCGAGCATCTGGCCAACGACACCAGGTTTGCTTCTCTTTCACATGGAATACACAGGTCTGTTTCCCATAAATACATCCAGTCTCCCAGAGTTACTGATCTCTGTGTTTTGCTTTTTTATTTACTCACCAAGCCCTGGCACAGCTTACTGAGGAAAATCCCATGCCCATCTGCATTATCAAAAACTGGTCTTTCGGAAGCGGATGACCAGCCCGTAAGGGCAATTTTGGGGCTTCCACAGCTTTGCCAGCATCCCTTGAAACAAAATCAAACGGAGCTTCTGAGGCCCACGTTGCTCCTTCAGAAGTGATATGTGTCCTCGTGGAGACCCCCTGCCAAGGCAGCATTACACTTGCCTCTGAAGCTATCTGACCCTAACAGCTGGACATGATGGGGATTCCAGAAGGGGTTTAGCCCAACAGCTGGGTAATGGAAGGCCATGGCTTCCTTACGTGGGCTCCATAGCTACGGAAACAACAAAGCTGACCATCTTCTAAAAATACGGTGAAATTAATGCATTGCTTAAGCCTGCACTTGAAGTGAAAACACACTGAGGGTTACAACCAAAGCAAACACTATGAGCGTTAATCACAAACACGCAACGTGCATCTTTCATAATGGGTATTATGCATACTTTTTAAATCAGCAGCAATGGTAGCAATTAAACAATATTTCATACAAGAAGTTTAGAGAAGCAAATAAATGCTCAGTCCCTTCTAATCGGAAGCCGCAGAAAGAACAGTGCAGCAACCCACTTGCAAAAGAGATTTTAAAAACCTTCCCCTTAACCTCTCAAGCAGCGCTAATTTTTAAAGAGTATTTTTCATACTCTCTTCAAAAAATATTCAAATTCCAGCATTCAGTTTCTAACTCCACCGCTAAACATATTCTGGTGTGAAAAGCACAAGGGAATATAAAGATCAGTGATCTGGGAGGCAGACCTCCTCACGAGGTTATGAATTAAGACACCAGTGCAGTACAGGTTAGCAGATATTGGGACTAAACATCATCATTTTGGTAACATTTGACCATACACAACTGCTGGTAAAATGCATTCTTTCCTACCAATAATGGATACCAACCAGAGCTGCATGGGTGTAAATCAGCACGATCTCAGAACAGCCTCAGCCTGCAATCATGCTGCCAGCATCTGCCTTTCCCTTTGGTAGTGGGAACGAGATCATAATTTTAATTATTTTACTTTTAATAAAATTAATGGACACTTGGTGAAAGGTGCTAGGGTTAACGCACATGCAGCAACTCGTAAAATATTTAGCCTGGATTTCCACTGAATATATGTTACTTATAAAGTAAACTCTGACTTACTGAGAGCATCTGGCAGAGAATTTGTCTGGCTACATAGTGTAGAAGGAACCGCAGTCCTTAAGTGCGGACAGGTTTCAGGAGTCACAAGCCCATACGACGCATGCTGCAATTGTACCTTGGAACACAGCAGGATTTGTTAAAAATAGCAAAATAAACAGAAGTCCTGGTTGAGCAAGGTTTTTAACCACATTTTCAACTTGAACTGTGTGCCTTGCCCAGCAGAGGTCAGTGGATAGTAGCAGGGCAGCAGCAGAGCTGGGCTGGCAGGTGCTATTCTGCAGCATCAGGTTCGAATTGGGTAACTAGATGACAGGTACCTCAAAAATAAAACAGCTGGATAGACTACGGATACAGTTTGGGTTTGGCAAGAAGACTGCTTGTTCTCGGTAGTGACAATCCAAAATGACAGCACTTGTAAAACAGGTGCTTTAAAAATAATAATTAAAAAAAAGGAGCCTTGTTTTATCCTGGATAGCTTACTTAGATTTGGTATCAGGGAATTATCTGCTTCTCATTTTGCATTGTTCCCGCTCCCCCTGGCAAGCAGTGCTGCGTTTCTACCTTTTGGTCTTATCTTTCCTACCAGTGATGTTTTAAAGTCTGTTTAGAAACACTTTTCTCCACCAACCCTCGAGAATCCTAGACATATTTCACTTGACTTTTCAGATTACTTATAGGTGTCATAAGAAACTCTCTCACGTTAGTTTCAGTGGGTTTTTGTAGTGTAAGGCACATTGCTGTCGGACAAACACTGGCTGCAAGATCTTAAGAAAAGGCTGGAGTTCATGTCTCCAAGCATAAGTACTTCCGACCTCTCTTGTAGAAGTTTCAGCTTAAAATGTTCATCTGCCCTTAGAAACCAAGGGTGCTGCGATGAGCTCATTACAGAGGTCCACTGAAATCAGGCTCCAGGGTTCTTGGAGAAAAGTCAAGGAGCAGTTGCCAAATCTTCCTGTTGACCACCCCAGGTCCCTTTGCAACGTCAGACTCCTCTAGTTTGAACAAAGTGATCTAACGCCTTTCTCTCCACGCCCACTATTAATTTGGTTCTGTCTTGGTCATGCTTAGATCTCCTGTGATCGCCTGGCTTGCTCTTGTTGAGCTAAGCTTGCGTGGCCGCGCCCTCCCCAGTTCATTCCCCCCTTTTCCGAATTCTTCCATTCAGCATCTATGCCCATTCGTCTCTTCAGTCTTTTGGGTCCGCCAGTTAACCCACCTGGATTTCTCTATAGCCATCACTTGCTATACATTGCCAGTCTGGTGACTGATGGCATCTATCCTAAGTGCAATGCTAAGGTACAAGTTTCAAAGAAGCCAAACACAGAGAGAGAAGGAGAGAGACACAAAATATCACAAAGACCAAACCACTGTTTTACCATTAACCTTGTGGTTCCAGCAAGGCAGGAAGACTGTGTAGCCACGTCTTGGAACGACAACAGCAAATTCACAGTTGATGTCTTCATATTGTATTACTTGTAGATAAATAACCAGGTGAGAATCTATTTTCCTTCAAGCATCTAGGGCATGGGATTAAAAGGCAGACCATTATAAGGCGCCCCTTACACAATGAAAACTGAGAAGTGAAAGAGTTCTTTTTAAACTGCAAAACTAAACTTACATTTTTCAAGTTCATTTGGTGATTTTTCAGTGTTTGACTCGTGCTTTTCTAAACATTTGAACTTAACATCAGAAAGCTACGCAATCTCCACTAGGGTAAAAGGGACACACAAAAGCAGCAAAAGGTTTTTCCTAGCAGTAATTCAAGTAATACTGCTATCCACTAATAAAGTGATCCTACTTTTGATAATGTCACAATATTAGACAATGAAAATAACAAAGAATGAGCAGAAAAAAGTTATTCACCCCACCATTTGCTCTCTCCGAACATGTTACAACAGACAAAGATGCAGTTCTTTGAATGCCCAAACCCACACACCAGTCAAAGTCAGTCCACTGAAACTGGGGATTTCTTTTTTAATTTCAGTTATATCTGGGGAAAAAAATAAACAAAGAGAGTCAAACAAAGCAATGCCTCCACCTTCCCTTTGTCCTAAGAGGGCAGAGCAAACAGAGTGAGATCAGGTCAGGAAGAGACGTACAAGACTGGGACAAACTCAAAGAGACTCTGAGTGAGCGGCTTTGGGTCTGCTCTCTGGTGAAATCTCCTCTTGCTGTTTACACATTGAACGAAGTAATGCCTCTGCTATCGCTTGTTCTGCACAACAGCAAAAGTATCTTTGCAAAAATACAACCAAGCAGGGAACTGCAGGCTTACTTGTAGTGTGTCTTTTACTGAAAAATACATTTTATTTATTGCAACATTCAAAAAAAAAACCCCAACGTAATACAAATGCTTACTCATCCAGTTACAAACTTTGGTACTCAGCGGTTTCAGACAGTCCGTTCTCGCGCGGTCGTGACGTACGGACGCATTTCCAACGTGCAACACGCTGTTAGTGCAATTCTCAGAGCGACTCCGCTGCCCTTCAATCCCAGACTCACGGCATCCTGCAGCGGGATCACTTCGGGCTTCGGCTACGCGCTTGCCACAGTGCCATCTACGTTGAGAGCAGCTCAAAGAGTCCATTTTTCTCCGGTTATATATCTTCTTTTTTTAATCCCCCCCCCGCCCCCCCCGGCAAACAGTCATCAACACAATGCGTTCACGGCGTTTTGCCCTTTGCCTTATAGCCCACCGCTCTCTCATCAGACATACCACCCACATCCTCTTAACAATCATTAATCCTGACTTCACATTTGCACTTTTAAATATCTCTACACTGATAACCCACCCCCTTAAAAAAGGAGGGAAAAAGAAAAGAGGAAAAAAAAAGAAAAAAAAACAGAAAAAGGGGAAAAAACCACAAGCATTTTTAAACTAGTGTATGTGTTCTCAGGTAGCCACAAATTAATGGTAATTTCTAAGCATAAGGAATGACACTTTGGCCATCAACACTAGAGAGTAAAGGCAGCTTTGAATGCAGACAAGAAAAAAAAACAACCCACACAACCCATAAATACATTTTAAATCATTCATCAAGTGATTCACCAAGGATTAAATTCAACTGAGCGAAACTGACCCTGTTTGCAAAAGACCAGAACAACATCCGTGCATCACTCCAGTCTCGCTCAAACTTTTACTTGGATCCTGACCTAAAACGCGCGGCAGCGGCTGGCCGGCTGCTGCAGACCCCGAACCCTGACGGCAGGGGGGGGAGGGAACTTGAGCGGTGCCCAGGATTTTGCCCTGCTTTGCACACGGGCTGAATTTCAGCTGTAACGTCCTATGACTGCACCGTGAAACACATATAATACTAGCAGCTTGTGAACCCTGGTGTGGAGGGCTTGACTCTAACCCAAGATATGTGGTTACACATCACCCCATCAGCTGGAGAAATTCACCGCTGGGTATACACGGAGGAGCACCGGATCACCGGATTTTTTTTCTGGTGACCTTCCATGGATGGCACTGTCTGCTGGGTCTGGCTAGATGCAAGCCCAGAGCTCCGGTTTGATACGTACGAGGTGAAGAACCCGGGACTCGGGTCTGCAAGGCACTCAGCGCTCTGGGCCAAGTTCAGCAAAGTGTTGCGTTGATGGGTGAAAAAACCCCACCAAACAGACTGCACTTCCACTGAAGTTCCCAAGAATCTGCTCAGATACTTGAAGTTAGAGATGCACATGAAGGCTTTGCTGGCTCTGTGAAGCGAAGCTCCTCGCAGAACTGACCCCTTGATGCAAACATGGAGTCTCTTTGGAAATAGGCAAAATTCAGCAAACACTGTTTGACATTAGAATTGACACATTCCACTGAAGAAATCTCCCCTGAGAAAATAAATAGCTGTTGGTATTGCCTCATTTCACTGCTTTCAACTTTGCAGGCAGTTTAAAAAAACCCTGCAAAACTTTCCTCCAACAAACACATGTTGAAATCCTGGGCACTTTGTTTTCTATGCACTTTTTTTCCTTTCAAGTACACCGGGTGAAACTGTAAACCCTGAGTTTGTGCGTGCAAACCTATATCTTGTAAACTGCAATGTGGAACTTCGTTCTGAGCACCGATAAGACAGGACAGAAACATGTTTCAAGACGGATGCTAGTATTATAATGTACATACCGTGCACGCGTACGTCACAGGGGACGATCTGCTCTGGTACCTGCACTGTCCTGCAGTCCAAAGTACTGTCTCGTTTCACCCCGATACTCTAGCCGTACTGTCTACAGACTCATCAGTCCTGAAAACGGTGGAGAAGCGCTCATTTTCTTTAAGAGGCACTCAGCCCGAATCCCGGTGGGAGGTGAAAGCTTGTGACTGCAGACCGCACAACCGCAGAGCACGGGGATTAAGCTTACGCACTCTACGCTCTAGCTGGGCACGCCAAGCTCTTTACAAAGGGTTAGAATAATATTTTTTCACTGGATTTCCACAGCGATGAAGGTAAAAGAGGAGATATATGTTAAATCACTCACTATCTGTATACTTGCAGTGCATTTCATCCTGAGGGTAATTTCAATTTGTGCCTGTAAACAAATAAATTACATTGAAATACAATCATCTCACACGTACTGTTGCACTGAGTTTTCAGTATCTTGCGAGTTACTCAGGAAAATGAAAACCTGGGGCTTTCTTTAAGAATGGGAAACCCTGAAACTTCCTTAGCAGCAGGAAACCTTGAGAACAGGCGCAGGAAAATCCTGCCTGTGAGCAAACTGTTAAGTACAGACTTTCGAGTTTTGCATTTAGATTTTAAATTTCCAACCTGTTACCTCAAGAAAGCTTTACGCTAAATAATATAGGCTTGATCTTACATTTATTGGCTTCCTAAAGTGCTTCACTGCACTGAAATTTTGGGCCGGGAACACACTACTGTAGTTTAGTTTTTCTGCCATGGTAACAATTTTCTTTCGCTGAGACCAACTGGTTCCTGGCAACAAATGAATCAGTTGAAGTAGAGTTCGACACATGGAAATCCATATCACTGCATTTTGAGTAATCTTATTTTGTATTTTCTTGTTCAAAAGAGGAATATTTTCTTAGCAGATACAGGTAGCATGGATGTAGCCCTCAGATAAACCTGCCAAACAACAGACAAAGAAACGACTGCGTATTATTGGGGCTGTAACATTAGAAAACTCGTCTCACAGGGGAATCACTAAGATTATGTTTTCAGCAATGCTGCAATTTAAGGAAGAATAGACTGCAGTCTTAAAGAAAAACAAATGCTGTCCTCTCCTTTAGAACCGGGATCTAAAAATATCACATTCAATTTCTGGCTTTCCAGTATTTAAACACTACTGTAATTAAGGCAGCTTGTGACGTTCAACACAGTACAGAGAAGCAAACGAACAAATGTGTTTTCTGACATCTACACAGCCCGTTGTGAACCTTGCCAAAGAACGAACGCTAAAGATCATCCCAACACTACAGACCTCTCCGTTTGCAATTCCAAGTGCAGGAGTACAGAGTACAAAACAGTCATCTGGTCGCAAATCATCACCGAAACCCATGGGGAAGACCCTCGTTTAGTGCAGTGGGAGAGAGCTGAGGGCTGTATTTTTCTTTCGAGAGTGGCAGGGCTGCAGTGGATCATCACAACACGTTCCTGGGACCCGGACAAAGCTGTGCATCGATCTGCACCGAAACACCGCTGCGTTTACCCCCTGCGTTTCACAAGCAGCTGTAGTGGCACCACCACTGCTAGCCACCGGCACAGGGGCAACGCCCGAAGCCTGCACAGTGGCTTCAACATAAAAAACAACTTTGCAGAAAATAATACAGTAATTCAGTGTTGCTCGCATAATTAAATGTATGCGTATTCCAAAACTAGAGGATATTTAGGAGAAAACAAGAAACTTACACACTTGTTTTGTATGATGAAGCAAAAAAATGAGAAAACTGTTGAAGCTGTTTTTAGGATGAATGTTTAGAGTTACCAAGTGTGTTTCAGATTAAAGGAGCGTGATTCTTCTTCCTTATCCCTGTAAAAAAAAAAAGGGCATCATTAATAAAAAGTAAACTGTTAGAGAGCTGCCAATGACTGTCTGAGCAATCTTTACTACTCCAGAGAAGCACATAGTATCTCCTTCATTGTCACGCTATTCTTGCTACTGATTTCCCAAGCTACTGCCAAGAACCCGACCATAGCACCCAACTCTTCAAATCCAGTCAGTGGCGAGGCAGCCTTATTTTTTGAGCAGAACTGATCCTTTCTGCTCAAGGCGTGAAACGCGCAGTGCCTTACAACCCCGCGGTTCCCCGGGGGCTGGTCCTGGGGAACACCACGCACATAGGTAGGAGGAGGGCAAAGCGATCCGTCCGGGATTTAAGCGACCCCCCCAGAAGTTACAGGCCTGAGTGCTCTACTTGGCAACACAGCATCCAAGCATGGCATACACAGGCAAAAATGAAACGATCTGTAATCCTGTGCTCCAAGATTTGTGGAGTTAATGCATAAATACTTGCCCAGGAAAGTGTCCCGGGCAAGAAGAGTAATTAAGCTCACACTTAACTGTTGTTGGTATCAAGGTTAAGCACTGTTTAAATGCTTCCTCATGCTTATTTCCATTTGTAGTGATTTGCTGGATCAAATGCTGGAGCCCTTTTAGTTGGAATATTCCTGTATTTCCCACTAAAATTGGAGAGGTGCTTTACTAAATTCTCAGCGAAGGCATCAGCATAAGTAAACCCTACATACTGCATGTTTCACTGTGCGCTGACTTTGACTTAATAATGTAGAGTACGTTTTGCTGAATAGGGCACAACTAAAACAGAATTTAAAAACATAAATTTATGAGCCTTTAAAAAAGTCTTTCATATACATTATCCACACAAAATTAATTTTTAAAGGCAGGCATAGATTGTCTGATGGCAGGTAGGAAGAAACACAACTATTTGCGTACTTTGGTGACAGAACTGCTCTCATCTGACTTCGCCTACCTTCCACAAAAATAAATGCCCCTTGTAGTCCTGTAACTATAAGGTGGCTTCAGTTCAGGCACATGTTTGAACAGAGCAAGGAAAAATACCTTTCTAACACTAGCAGTACAATTTACTACAGTAAATTTATTTTCTAATTTATCTACCTAACACAAGGCAGAAACTCCCCAGAGTGTAATACAGACACAAACGTTAAAAACACATTTTGCGTCACTCCGGTTGAGAACGCGCTCCCTTCAGGCAGTCCGCTCACTACAGGTCAGCACTGTGCAGGCTCGGATGCAGGAAGACTGGCAAGTTTACCAGAACTGAAAATTAGCGTGACTTTTCATCCATATGAAGGAAGATGTGCAGCAGGCAAGCACTATGTTGCTAAAAGCTCACCAACTACTGTGAGCGAAGAAGAGGAGGGAGAAAAGCAACCTCACGGTGTCTCTCAGAAACACATACATATTCTCTAATATTGGCTGTACAACAAAAATTAAAGAATTGTTCAGAACTGGCTTGGATTTTCATAGAATCATAGAATCACAGGTTGGAAAAGACCTCTAAGATCACCAAGTCCAACCATTCGCCCGACACCACCACGCCTACTAAACCATATCCCGAAGAGCCACGTCTACACATTTTTTGAACACCTCCAGGGATGGGACTCCACCACCATCCCAGGCAGCCTGTTCCAATGCTTGACCACTCTTTCAGTAAAGAAATTTTTCCTAATATCCAATCTGAACCTCCCCTGATGCGGCTTGAGGCCATTGCCTCTCATCCTATCACTAGTTACCTGGGAGAAGAGACCAACACCTGCCTCACTGTAACCTCCTTTCGGGTAGAGAGCAATAAGGTTCCCCCTCAGCCTCCTCTTCTCCAGACTAAACAGCCCCAGCTCCCTC
>Ga0181612_118327_pt1 | contig 13573 bp, 7 predicted proteins | sample HoacroProtozoa21_FD_119630 | JGI IMG/M metagenome (GOLD analysis project Ga0181612, IMG submission 119630) | Hoatzin crop microbial communities from Cojedes, Venezuel. Combined Assembly of Gp0051906, Gp0051904, Gp0051908 | reverse complement strand
ACCAAAACTAAACCAAAATACGGTCCCTCAGGCCACATTCAATCCTTGCAAAGAACCTAAAACCCTCCGGTGATTTTTTTTTTTTTTTTATCTTTCTCCTTGATGGTGAAAAAATGAAAGGAATGAGAGACATTATGAGTGGAGCTCAATGAAGGCCAATTACAGCGTTCTCCATTGTCACCTTGGAAATAATGAGGGAGCATATTGCCCAACAGATAGAAGATTGAACTGATGAAAATGCCCTGTGAGGAATGTAGGAGTTATTACATATAGAAAACAAGTGAGTATTGGGGATGCAACTTAGATATTCACTATAGACCTTTTCCCCAAACACAGGAAGAAGCATTTTATAATATTATGAGAGATTATTAGTATTGCTAATATTACTACTGTTATCATTATAACTTTCACCCCAGGGCTCAGGTCAGCAACAACAACACTTTCTAGAAGGTTGCCAGGATTGCTGAATGTTTCCTTTTCTGCTCAGTGATGTTCAACAGTCTTATATCTGGCCAAAATCATTTTAGTGGGAACTATGAAGCATAAAAATAATGAGACCAATTTTCATAAAGATGTTTCCCTTGTGAACGCAATGTGCAATCACAGCAGAGCAGTGGCAGCATCTCACCATTTGTGCTTCCAAAGCAAAAAGTATTAAAGGTGCTGAACAACACCCTGGCTGAGTCTGTGTCCAGTTCAGGTCATCCTTGTTGAGGAAAGAGGAATTCAAACAAATATATTTGCAGAGAAGGGCTACTAGCATTTTAGGTAGAAAATAAAGTCGATGATTCTGAAAGACACTCAGAAAGTTAAGTTTGGTAGATGCAGTCTAAAAAGAGGTATGCATTCTTTTTAATACATACGTTGCAGGAAGAGGTATGCACGATAAAAGACAAGCTGGCAAATGAAATACAATTTGGGGAGAAAAATAGGAAAAGAAGTTTGCTGATGTCTCTGGACGGGCCTTCTAATTTCTGTGATGATGGAAAATGTTTTAAGATAGATTTAGAGAAGTTCCTGGTAGGTCCAGCTTCACACTGGTGGTACCAGAGTCCTGCAGACTGGCTTTGGCCACTCAGAAGTTGCTATCCATTTCTGTATGTTCTAAACAACTGTTATTGGTAAAGGCTGTGTAGCTGGACATGTATGTGCTCAGGTATGTGCCCATGGTGACTTCTGGCCCAGTTCCAAAAGGAGCACAGGTCCCACTCAACTGCTTTTTTCTATTAACAATTTCAGCACAGTACAGCTCTGAAAGATTTTTAATATGAACCAGTCTCTACCTTTCTTTCTCTTAGGACCTACATGACCCTCATTTTTTAGCAAGAATGAGACTGCAACAAACTGTATTCTTTCTCCCCTTACTGGATTCCCAGCTGTAGAAAGATATAAGCAATGAGGTGAAATAATTGTTTAAAATTATTGAAAATGAATCTTCATCACAACCTCAAAACTGAGATTCATGATCATTATATTTGCATTCTCATGAATGTACATGAAGTTATTGTTGTGTACCAGAGTATATATTTATGTATTAACTTTATCAAATTTAAGTTTGTGATATCTCAGTGAGCATGAAATGTAGTTACTTGTTTGCACCTGTTCATAATAATTGGATTCAATATTCATGAATGATTTTCCAGTAACCATGTGCATGAGCAACGATCATTAAGACAGGCTTCCAGCTCACCAAATGTTGTACTGCAAGTGATCTGTGAGCTCTGTGAAAACAAAGGTTTATAAAATATCAGCTGACACTTTCCAATGTATGCACAGGTGATTGCTTCTCTTGGCCAGGGTAACAAATCCCTGCTTGCTTACAGGTGGGAATTCACCTTCATGTAGCAATTAGGAATGACGGTGAATGGAAAAGGATGCTATCTAAATTAAAGAATATCATGCTAAAACTGACAACTGGTAAGTGAGCTGAACCAGAAGCAGCCTGGAAAAGGCAGAGGATGAAAATATTGAAAGTTAAATGTGCCGAGATTGGCAAAAGTTGATAAGGAAAAATCCAAGTAAGCAGAAGTAAACACAAACAGTGAAGATAAGAAGATTATTTAATTTACATTGTAGTAATGAAAAAAATAGTTTGTCTTCCAAGAGCACTTTGTTTATCCCTGAGCTATTCTGTCCTCATCCTGAAATATTTGAAAGGTCTTGGGCCAAATCAGAATGCTGTTTGAGCTGATAGGATTAACACCTCAGGTTAGATGAGATACTACAGCTGAGGGAACTCTCCACAGAACTCTTTCTGGAGGGGCCACAGGGTGGGCTGTGAAGGTGACCAGGGATACTGTGCTTTATACAACCTGTTACTGACAGATTAAAAACCTTTACTTAAGATTGGATTACATTAGACACTGTGGCTAGCAGGTTTTGCATCATTTCATATATTGGTTCTTATTAGATCAGATTATTACGATCCCTACTCTTGGTGAAACGTTGTCCAAATAGTATTTCTATTCTCAGATTTTGTAGTTCATCTTTTCCTGATAAAGGTAATGGTTCAGATGTAAGTAATTACTTAAAGAGGGACATGTGGTGTCTAATAAACCTAGCATCCAGGCTGGGGCTCGGCCTTCCTCTACTCTCCTTGAAATCAGTAAGAACTAGAGTTTTTAATTGACTGCAAAAGGCTTTGAGCAGGTGCTCAGCTGGCATGTGTTATGTACTGAGGGAAGTCTTCAGTCCTAAAAGTACACTGTAGTGCTGCTGGCTGATTAGAAATTGGCATATCTGAGTCAAAGCAAGGCTAAAACTGAATGTCCAGGATATTATCACAGAATCACAGAATCACAAATGTAACAGTCATGGGGTTGCTTTGTATAAAACAAGCACTTTATACAACACACAAATGACAACTTCTCATGAGTAGGTGTGCCTGTTTACATGGATTACATTAGGCACTGTGGCTAGCAGGGTTTGTGTCATCGATGCCTAAAGACCAGGATGAAAACCAGTCTTTTTCTCGTCTCCTTCCATCTCTGCTTAGGCTGACATCTTTCCATTTGGGATTTCCTGGACAGAAGTATGCATCTAATACGGCAGTAGTTAGCCCATTGTTTATAAGATATATTAGTTCTACTGCCAAAGAACAGATGGTGTCCAGGAAGGCCAGTATTTCTGGAAGAGTATGTGTCTTTCTTGCGACTGATTTTTATGGGCAACGCAAGCAAGTCACACATTCCTGGACCGAATGTAGCTTGTGGAGTTCCTGTTTTCTCTTAGTAAAATGCAAAAACTCATTGCAGATAGCATTTTCTCTCAGAAAAAAAAATAAAAAAGAAGAGGCAATGAGGTGTATCCAAATTTAGGATAGCCCTTTGTTGGCCAATATCATATCATACAAGAACGCAAAACTTACAATTGCCTTGCACATGTTGAATGACATGTATAAATTGTTCCACCAACATTTAAATGTCCTCTGAATCACATCTCATCTAGCATCAGACGGTACAGGGAACAGGCAATTCCCAATGAGGTGCACAATTTGAAAGTCCATATAAGCAGCTGGGGTTTGGCTCTCCTCTGCTTTACCCGAACTTCATTTTGCTGTGATTCCACTGAAAAAAAGCAGACTTATCAGGAAGATCTAAAATGACACATAGGTTGATCTAAGACCAGGGGAAAGTGGGAATAAGACTCTTTAACTCCATGGACTGCTAGTTCTTCATGTGCTAAGAAAGGGCAAAGAAAGCTGAAGCATCAATTTCTGTTACAGTGACATTTTACAACAACATATATTTACTAAAGTGAAGACTTGGAAAAGAACAGCTCCACTTTAGGATCTGATAAAGACCAAAGCAATTAGCAGTCAGTTCCTTGGATAGGACTTTTACAGCTTCTGAGAACGGCTAAAAGCGAACCTGCTGGGGTTACACAGAACATCTAATGCAATAGTTATCAGTTACTTACGGATGGAGGAAGCTCTAGAAATGCAAATAATGTTTAATAAGCAATTGATCTTTACATGGGCAAAGAGATTTTTTTTTTCTCATTCCCTTGTTATAATGTGATTTCCCCTGAACAAGAGTAGTCAGACTCCATAGAAATGAACATCGCAGAAAGCAAACCAAACTTGTGTGTGTGTGTGTGTGTGTGTGTAAACCTCATGAGTTTTGGAGCCACAACTAACCTCTGATTCAGTATTCATCATTCTGAAAGCTACTCATGAATTCTATCATCTTATTTCGCAGCTTCAGCTCCCAAAATTATGAACTTTTGATCATACTATTTATCGTAGAAAGAACAGAATGCAATTTGTTTTCCCATTATCTATTTGATAGAAATGTGTTCCATGCTAATGACATAAGAAAAGATGACAGCAGACTTCACTGCGAAAAACAGAACAGGTTAGATTTAAGTTATGGTAAAGAGATTAGAGTGATACAAAATGCAAGATAATACAAGTAAAAGACCATGTGGATACATACAAGGATTTCTGTAATGGAAAGCTAAATATGCGAAGATCAGGGGTTGTTTTTAATTTATCACTTTCATCTCCTGTTTTTGAAATCTAGTTAGTAGCATAATACTGGCCTAAAGTTTTAAGGAAGAAAATGTCAGCAGGTGTTATTAATCTTATTTATATAAAATGGTACAAAAAAAGTGAAGGAAAATAACATTGTTTATCTTTGTTTTGAAGCTTGCAGATATTGTGGTTATTTTGGATAATGCACATTGATATCAGTTGCTGTGGGTTTTTAAACCTAAAACGAATATTAAACACTTACAGCCAGTGTCTTAATACTGCATAAGGAATACAGAGCAAGTTCACCGCTGCACCAACAGCACTAGTGACTGCCCATGTGGCTCCGCTTGACACAGTCAGTGCCAGTCTCGACTTGGGCACACATGCCTTTCTCCTCCTCTTCACAAAGCCTGATGTGCTTTAGGAGAAAGGTGCCACTGAATGAATTTCATAGAATCGTAGAATGGTTTGGATTGGAAGGGACCATTAGAGGTCATCTAGTCCAACCCACCCCCCTGCAATAAACAGGGACATCTTCAACTCAATCAGGTTGCTCAGAGCCCCGTCCAACCTGACCTTGAATGTTTCCAGGGATGGGGGATCTACCACCTCTCTGGGCAACCTGTGCCAGTGTTTCACCACCCTCACCATAAAAAATTTCTTCCTTATATCTAGTTTTCTTTGTTGTATCCAGTCTGAATCTAGATATTCTTTTAGTTTAAAATTATTTCACATGTGAATGCTAGCCTGCGACACTGAGCTTTGGCACTGTGCTGGATTCTTCCTCTGATTTTGGTCAACGGAAGAGAAACAAATTCTGCAGTGTGTGGTTGAGCACAGAGATGTCAATTACCATGGCCAGGACCCTCTGGTTAACATCTACCTCCCTGTGGGTCCTTGTGCTCCAGCCAACCAGACAGCTCACCCACATTTCTGCTGTTATGGCTTGGATTTCCACTTTTAAACTAAAGGATCTCTTGGACAACTTACAGAACGTGAGGCTGTGGAGTTTTAAGTACCATTTAATGCTGAGAGAAGGTTTTTCAGCCTGTGCCTCATGCATCCCCGCACTCGGAGCTTATCCACCTGTGTTGTTTTGCACCTGCCCTTCAGGAGAACTCATCGCTGGTGTACAGGTGGTACTGGAGGATGCTCTGTAAATGTAGGGTAGTATTGGCTTGGAGACCAATGAGGAGAGAGTTAAAAGGAGGAGGTGCTAACCTGGGACCTGATTTGAGATCTCATACAGGGATGCTGTATTTCCATCCCACATTCTCAGTCGGAGGCAAAAGCGTACTATTATGCTGTGTAATAGAAAACAAAAGCTTTCCAGATGCACTAACCTGTCCTTGCATAGGACATCGGCTGTATCACACAAGTGTATTAGGTCAGGTATTTTGTGTAGAGGTGGCTTTATTGTATACGTGCTGTACAGGCAACCTCTGCATTTGCTTGAGAAACTGCTGTACGAATAGCTGAGCAGGACCCAGCCCTGATGTCACTTCCAGGCACCTGGCTACCTTGGAGCAACCTAAAAGCATCTCCCAGTCTCCATGATTGTGTCTCTGACTGAGAAACAAAGCCATGACCTCAAACCTTTGCCCATAAATCAGTAAGTCAGGAGCTGCTGTTGCCACCCCTCCCTCACTGATGGTATCAAGACAAAGCTAATAACCTCAAATTAGCCTATTGCTTATATCTGAAATAACATACCATACCGTAACGTAACACATACTTACTGTCTTGTAAGGACAAGCTCCTCCAAGTTCCTACTTCCCATGTGTATTTCACTGTCTGTGTTGGCTGGAAAACAGCACTTTGTCAAAGAAATATTAAGGAAACAATAAGTGGTCCTTGTGATTCCATTTAATACCAGGGTAAGAACTGTGCGAGACACAGCAAGATGCGGTCAGCTGCCTTTTGAACAATTTGCAGGAAATGGAAGACCATGCTTCTTTTTTCTCAACTGTACTTTTTCTCAGCTGTACGTTAGCAGTGGCCAGCCTACTTACGGGTTTCTGTTTTAAAGAGGGTGCTGACATTTTCTGTTGAAAATGGAGCTACTGCGTTCTATTTTATTTTTTTATTTCTGCAGTATTGCTCTAAGCAGGAGGAAAATATGCTCTGCAGGTCTCCAGTACTGTGAAATACCAAATAACTTTTCCTCATTGTTTGTTTTAGTTTCTAGAGATTTTGCTAATTATATTAAAGATTAAAATTCCTTTTCATTGTTGACAGGGGGTATGTTTTTAGCTAGAGGAGCCTAGCAGAATCTGTAAGTTATATTCATTTTGATTTTCAAGGTTTTTGAAATACTTTTGAATTTCCTCATCTGTGGATACTGAGACAGGTTAAATGCAACGCATTCCACTGTCTCATACAGAAATTCAAATGCTGATTTCAAGCAGTAAACATCCGATCTTTTTAGGTATTGAAAATAACAGCCCCTCTTATAACAGTTCCGCCTGAGTTATTTTGAACTTTTTCTCTGGCATCTTGTCTCACACTGGCTCACATAAGTCTCGCACTTCTTGATGTATTGGAAACAATAAATTCAATGTGACTTTGTGAGAAAAATTGATAGACTGATAGCAGCATGCCAGCTCAACATTCAGAAATGAAACAGCCAGTTTTCATCACACTGCTGGTTGCTTAAGGGATACATTCACACATGGGAAAACTTTGGATACCATAATGTACATAAAGTAACTTTAAATATTCTCTCTCATGCTTTCTTGGTAATATACGCTAACACAGCAATGTTTACATTAGACATGGGCTTGAGCTACACACAACAGATTCAGATTTTGCTTTCATCTAGAAACTTTCAAAATCTTGAAAAGATGAACTTGTATCACAGTCTCAAACAGCATATGTGGATGGGGGGGCAGAAATCTTGTTGAGAAAAAAAATAGCTATTCTATAGTCTTTCATGGGTGCAATTCTGGACTAACAGACAACTTAGTGAAATTGTGGGAATCGTAATTTATGTTATAGGTTTTAGATAATGTTTCGCAGTATTACTGCATAGTTCCACTTACATAAAGACTATAAGCTGTGGATTTCTCTGTAGCTTTCTGTGCATGCTGAATATTTTGAAGATTTTAAAATGAAATGAAATGTAGTTTGCTAGCACTTGGATCCCCTTAAGCTAGGAAAGCCATGGAAGGAGTAGCCTGGTTAACTCAAGCAGAAATCGCCCTAACAGGAAGATGTCTGATTCTTCAGGGTTTTAAATGCACCTATCTCAGTGGATACCTCCAAAACAGACTCCCTGCAAATGCCATGGGACAGTTCAGAGGAACAGAGTGATCTGAGAAACCACTAAATAGGAGAGAAAGATGTAAAAAATAGGAGTAGGTAATTTTTGTGGGGGCTGGGAATCAGGAGTTACACATGTTGGATTAATGCCAATTTTTCCTTCAAAGTTATACAGAAATAGAAAATATGCATTTCATGTTCAAATTTAGAAAACCACATTTTCAAGAGATGAAAACTAGTAGAAGAGACTGCCTGAAAATCAGAGACAATTAAGGAAAACGGGAAAGTCTTACTGAATTTCTTTATCTGCAGTAGGGACATTTGCTGCAATACCAGCAAAAGAGGAAAACTACAGCTCCTTCTTGCATTCTAGGGACTATCCAGAACCCCAGTAAACACTTGGCCACTGTTGTGCACCGGGATGGAGTTCAGGGGGAAGAAATCTGCAGGGAAATGGGGTCCTTCATCCCACAGATGTGTGGGGTAATACAGAGAAGCTGAAACAGACCGTCACACTCGGGTGTGCTCTGCAGCAGTAAAAGGCAACAAGAGCAGTGCTTCTGCAGGTTTTCAAGTATGATCCAACCCTATCTCTGAAAACCAGCATGCAGAGCAACACCAGCAGTGCATGTGAAGTCTGCTATCCAGTCTGTGCTGGGTGCAAATCTGTATTTACTGGTGTCTGGCTGTTGCCCCATTTGCACACGTTGTGAGGGACAATGGCAGCATTGTGCCTCTTTATTGCCTTTTAGCTGTTTTTGAGAACTGCCTGCAGAGGATGCTCATTGGGGCTGAGCAGTGTACTTTCGAAAATTTCAGTTTCAAATACCGAAAAATGTTTTAATATTTTTGTGGTCATCTCCAAGTGAATGTGTGGAATGGTGTGGCAAAAGCGTACAGTCAAACAACCCTTCTCACGTCCATATGGGACGCTTATGCCACTGAGTTTGGATCAAATACTATACAGCTGTTGGTGCTTAAGTGTAGTCACCAGACACTTGTAGAGCAGTTCTGTTAGATAAAAATCACAAAGCTACAAAGTGTGATTTAAAAGTTGGTTTTGGATTTTTTTCTTATTAAGGAAACATTGATAACTTACATTTAGAAAATTTCAAATGTGTCACATCTCGTTAGTGTTGCATAATTTATCTACAGCTACTTAGTTTCCAAATGTAACACAACATGACTTAAGGTCAGAAATGTGGAATTATGCATGAATATCTTCAGTTACATATATGGTGCATACAGTATATATGCAAAACTGTGCAGTGAGCTTTTAGTGCTTCTGTAATGACAGTAGATGAAGACACAGCGCCTGCAATTTTGGTTGTGTCCTACACAGCTGATTTAACAGGTAGCCTTACATATGCCGTTGTCACATAGAATACCGCTATCAGCAACTCCCTCCATTTTTCTTCATAATTAAAATAACAATAATAGCCTAACATATGAAAGCTTGCTGAGTTCATTTGTACGAAACATATTCAAACATTGCTGAAAAAACTACATAAAAAAATAATCCCTGTGTGATTGAAAATGCACACACATGTTCTGTGGGGCCAGTACTCTGAAAACATGCATATGTATCTTTTCAGCTCTTAAAGGAGATAAAATAGCCAGCACTCTGGTGTTTATTCTGTCAATATTTAATATAGGTGATAGCTCCCATTCTTCTTCCCTTATTAAATGCTGTCCTTAATCTCAATCTGAATTATTGGTGTACACTCAAAAACAGGATGAATGCAGGGCTCCTGAGAGTGATGAATGACTTTGGTGCTTCAGTTCTGGGTGCCTACATGGCACTTAGGTAAAAAGATCTGACTTTCATTTTGTCAAGCACTTAATATGTATTTTGCAGATATCTGTGGCTTAGTCTCCTCAAATATATGCCAAATAACTACTACTTTTTTTTAAAAAGCATAACGTTAAATGGCGTTAACAACATACCTACCAACCCCTCCCATTTTTTCCTTTTATTTTAAGCGTGTGATCTTTCAATCTCAATATCACCATGACATAAGGATCTGCTTTGGTTCTGTGCTGTGTGCTGTTATATTTAATGTGCTTAGAATGACCTTCTACCTCCATTAAATTACATATGATCTAGTTTCTCAGCAGGGCCATTTATGCTCATTTGTCTTAGATTTTATGTATTGCTTTTCATTGTCCATCTCAAAAATTGTCTTACTTTCACTGAATAAAAAGTGACAAGAAGTGATGGAGTATGTTGTTAGAAACACTCTGGAGATTGTTGATTCCAGAAATGTTAGTTTATGAGCTGCAGGCCCTCTCAGGATGGAGAACTGCATTACAGTGGGGTCATGCCGACCCCGGGGATGCTTATGGGGGAGGAGGGGACAGCCCCCATCCTGCCCACGCTTGGCCCCCTCGCTCCGCAGCCCTCAGCAGGGCAACTTCTTGCCACCCGCCTGAACTGGCTTGAAGGCAGCTCTGTGGTGCCACAGCCATTTCCAAAGAGGAGTTTATGTACAGCTTCAGCTCTGCTGATTGCGCGTGGGTTACCTATAGGCAGGGCACCAGTTCTGCAATGTGTTTTTTTTGAACTTGTGTTTGGATACTATGCTGTCATTAAGAAAAGGGAACGTCCCCCACCCAGCTTCACTTGCCTTACAATGCGCTGCCAGCATTGGAAAGAGAGAGCAGGCACGAAAATGAAAGGAAGATGCCTCAAAAGTGAGAAGCATTTAAAAAGATGCAATGAAGAAGAGCAGGGAGGGGTCTTCAGTGAAGGCTACTGCAAGCTGCTGCAGCCTTGTGACGAATCTCTGTATTCGGACTTCATCCACATTGGGGAAACTTTTGCAAAGTGTCACAGATGAGGGAGTACCAGAGAAAAGGTAACTCTTAGCGACTCTTTTGCTGTCTCCTTCTCCAAATGGAGCAGACTCCACATTACAAGATTATTTTTAAAAGAGGGGATGGAGGACCACTGTTAATAAAGTGACATATTATAATACGAAGTTTAGAAACTTGAACTCAGGTCCCTCACAGAGAGAGGACAAATGTAATCTAGACAATCTAGTTTTGATGTGAATATTGCTAGCTTGTAACTGTATTAAAAGGGCATGGCACAGCTGATGCTAGGAGTCCATAAAGTTTTTCAGTCTACCCCAACACTGAAATAAAAATGAAGTAAAAATCTGGATTCAGCTATGTCACTTATAAAGAGCTGATAAATCCATAGGAGGTTCATATGCTCCATAGTGGTATGGCCGGGGGCATCCAAAGCCTTTAATACACCCTCAGCGAGGTCTTGCTCCACACGCACGCACTATAAAACTAGGACATGAGCAGCACCAGGCTTGTGGTGGTATTCCACTCACGTGTTATCAGTCTGAAAGTGTCTGCCAAGGGCTTAGGCTCTTTCTGGACCCCTGCAGAAGACTGAATTTTATCCAACCACTGACCACACTCCCTGCACAGTCTGGTCTCCTAACTTGGGTGTATTTGGGAACCTATACCTGCTTGTATTTTTTCTTGTCTTTTCTAGTATTCTGCATCATATTCATTTCTTGGGAACGGGTATTCAAAACAGTCTGTCTTCACATTTTAGTAGTGTCTTAAACAAAACCCTGTTAACTTTCTCTGCTTCACAAATATTTTTTTTGCATTTTTCCTTTAATGACAGCTCTATGCATTGTGCTCAATAGGGACCATTTGTAGAGCACACGTGAAAAAGCGTAAATGGCATTTTTCCCTTTCGGTGAGTCAGATTTAGTTCTTATTCTCAGCAAACTGAGTGAGCCCAAATACAATGCTTCTGCATAAACAGAAGAAGTATGCACTGAGGCTCAGGTAAGAACATATCACTTTGCAACTACCTGAAAGGAAGTTGTAGCGAGGGGTCTGTCTGTCTGTCCTCCCACGTAACAAGTGACAGGATGAGAGGAAACAGCCTCAGGTTGTGTCAGGGGAGGTTTAGATTAAATATTAGTAAATATTTCTTCACCAGAAGGGTTATCAAGTGCTGGAACAGGCTGGTGGAGTCACCATCCCTGAAGGTGTTTAAAAGACGTGTAGATGTGGCACTTAGGGATATGGCTTAGTGGTGGACTTGGCAGTGTTAGGTTTATGGTTGGACTTGATGAGCTTAAAGGTCTTTTACAACATAAATGATTCTATGATTCTATGATTTTTTTCTCTGTTTCATAAATAAAAATACACAGTATGAACATAAATAAAGGGTTGCTTGTAAATATAAAAAACTGAAGCCACATCCGTAATAGACTTCAAACAGAGAGAAGGTATCAATATTTTTATTTGTGTTCGGTGTGACAACTGGAACATCCATAACTGCAGAATTAAAAACAGCAGACCAGACAGTCTAAATACTGCAGTCTCAGAGACACAGTAGGTAGGAAGAGGAAAAAAACCAGCATTTTGCAGATGCTTTTATGATTCTATGAGGCCATATTAAGTAAACCTTGTTATTGATCTGCATTGCTCTTCAATGGGACCATGTAAGACAAAAGCAAACCTCAGTCAAAGGGTAAAAGTACTTAATAAACAACTACAGAGTCTTTTTCTGCTTCAGGACAGAGTTTGTAACAAATTAAATCACTAAGGATTTTCATCATTTTGGGAACAGTTGGCTGTAGGGTGTGTGAGAGCTCTGATTTCTGTGTTAATTTAGTTGTCTTCAGAGATTAGAAAGACTGAAGGAAAAACTGTCTATCCCATTTCTGGCAAAGGACAGTAAGGCTTTTTTTTTAATCTTAATAATTTTGTTTATGACAAATGATGCAGCAGAAAACATCTTTCTCCTACAGGTTTATCAGTTTATTAAGCATTTGAGTCTGATATTTCATTTTGCTCTTCTTTGTGCCTACTACGAATAGGAGGAAAAACAGAGAATTTGTTTCTTTAGGGTACTTTGGGAACACCCTAGCACATTAGCACAACCAGCATAAATAAATTCAAAAGTAAGTCTAAGTCTCATCTAATTTTTCAAGGATCAATGGAAAATGTGTGACTGTCATTTCTCATAGACGGTTATATTTGTTTCCTGCTGTTCTACCATAAGCTTTCTTTTATTATTTTTATCTCCTGTGAAAGCAAAATTGAATATGTCCAGAAAATAAATGCAATACAGCAGAAGAAAATCTCACAAGGTTGTGAAGTGAAAGAAGATGTGGGACAACGGTTGTTCAATTATATAGAATTAACATAAACACAAATAACTGTTTACCTAACTATTTTTTATGTCACATTAGTTTTTCTGTAGGGATGAAAAAGTATTCTCTGGTGCTTGAAATGAGAATGTTTCAAATGTACATCTATGCATATTCCCTGTTAATCACAATTAAGGTAATTTCTTTTATTTTTGCCCGGAATGACTGCAGTCAATATTTTTTTTATTTCTGAAACAGCTAGGCATAGTTATTAAGAAATGTCTCTTTCTTTTTCCATTCAAAGCCAAAGTGTTCTCACTTTGCCACTGAAAATTTTGATTTAGCAAAGATATTACATTAAACTAAAGCAGAAGTGGTATCCGATCCACATCTAGGAGATCTACACACGTGCTTTATAATTATACAAGGAAAGGGAGAGGGTTTTTGCATCTCAAATGTAAGAGACCCTCAGGTGACTTTGTTGTTGTTGTTGTTGTCATCCCAGTAGACATAAATGGTCTGAGTAGGTTTAATGTTAACAATATCTCTGAATATCCCACTGTGTGTACATATTAAAATATTTTCCCTTTAGAGCAATCTGGCTTTTTACCAACTTCCCAATGGCCATGAAAATAAGCTGCAGTGCAAATTATGCTAAAAAAATCGAAGGATAAGAGTAAAATTCATATCTGCAGAATGCTTAATT
>Ga0181612_167325_pt1 | contig 13574 bp, 4 predicted proteins | sample HoacroProtozoa21_FD_119630 | JGI IMG/M metagenome (GOLD analysis project Ga0181612, IMG submission 119630) | Hoatzin crop microbial communities from Cojedes, Venezuel. Combined Assembly of Gp0051906, Gp0051904, Gp0051908 | reverse complement strand
CTCCGCCGCCGCTGTCGCCGCCCCCGGGCTTCGGTCCGCTCCCATAGCAACGCCCAAACAGAGCCTGCGCGCATGCGCCCGCCCTGGGCCGGCAGGTCGCCGGCGTGGCGGGCTGCCCTCGGGCTGAGGTGGCTGGGTGAAAGATGGCGGCGCTTCTCCAGGCGAGGCCCAGTGCGGAGAGCTGACTGCTGGCCCTGGTGGCTGCGCGGCGGGGGCAGGAGGAGGACATGGCCGCACCGCCAAGGCATTCGGCACGGCGATGTCCTCCTCCTGCCCCCAGCTGAGGCCTCCCGTGAGGGAGCTGGTCTGATAATGGCAGCATGGTGCCATTTTATTTCCCACTCCCCATACTCCTCTGTGAATGCATAACGTTCAGGGACTGCTATTTCAGCAGAACTGCAAGATGTTACCAGAGTAGTAACAGCTGGCTGGAAGCCCATGACTGTTTAGCCAAACTTAAGTTTGCTTTCTCACATTTGCATAGGTTTAGAATTATCCCCGCTTATTTTTATCTGCCTGTTGTTGTTCTTTCACTTAGTATTGCAAGGCTTTTCTGCCATTTTCACAGCTCGTGCTGACTACCCCGAATGCCATCAGCTAGAGAACTACTCACGCTGTAATTCATACAAAGCTGCCAGGGCTTCCAGTTTGTGCCGCAGAAAGGAAAGTTCCAGTTCTTCAAATGCTAGAGTGCGCTAAAAAAAGGATAAATAGGAGTGCTAAAGAGCCACAAGTAACGGCATCACAAATGTACGAAAGCTATTTGAAAAGCAAATAGTCAAGTACTAAGGAAAGCAGGCAAGGAAGAAAAAAACTTCTCAGCTGTATTTTTATAAAGAGAAACTCAGGACAGATATATGAGTATGACAACACTGTTTCACCAAAGACAGAAGAAAAAAAATCTATTTGAAAAGAGATAACCAACGTGGAATCATTAAAAGATAATGTAGTGATAGATCTAAAAATTTGAGTCCAGCTTTATGCAGAAGTGACTGTAGGACATCAATAGGGGGAAGCAGCGAACACATTTTCATTTAGCAAATCTCGTCATAGCCCACGTTGTTGACAACGGGTCAACAGAAGACAGTCCCAGTCAGTGTTTAACAGTACGTGACTTTTCCAAAAACGCCCATATGGCTCCCTACAGCTTCACTTTGAAGACAGTCCTTTGGTTTTTGAAAGCCAGGAAGTAAAATAAAATGGCCAATTCCAGGTTTACTTTGGGACATGACTGGGGGACAGAGTGGTCTCTGGGTTTTTGATTCCCGTTTATTTGTTTAAATCTTTTGTCTTATTTGTATGTGGAAAGTCTTGAGGCAGATAAGAAATATTTTTATTGAAAACAAATAATCCGAACAGCTTTCCAATTGAATTGACTTACTTGGACGAACCCTATTCAAAAAGAACTTTTTGAACAACCCTATTCTTGCTGGTCTCCAATGTCTTAATAGCTTTTTGTATTTGTTTAGCATAATATGTATCCACCCAGATTATAATTTCAGAATATAAATATTTTTCTGTTCTTTTAACTTAAGTGATGCGAACAATGAACACGGCGTGGGCACTGCTTCCTACATTAACACCTTCTTTGTTCTTCACAAACACACATCCATGCAGCCTTTCTGGTGCCTTCAGTATTACTTACCACCAACTGGAAGTGCTACATTTAATTTTTTTTGTCAAATTTAAAGGCTTGATACTTCTCTACACCATAAATAAGGAGTCTGTCGTTCAGCTGTAACTTATGTCGTTCAGCTGTAACTTATGTGGTAAGCATCTCTTCAATTCTGTACTTCAGGGTTGCATTTCCATCACTGAATCAATTATTCTTGAACAATCGTTTTTTCAAGGCTTTGCATATCATATGCCAACAAGCTTTTTTTTTGTTTGCTTTTCATGAGACACAGAAAATGAAAATGCGTCCCCAGTCTAAACAGGGGAGAAGGAAGTGGAAAGGCTGCAAAGCTCTGAGATGTTCAGCTCATTGTCTCCTCGCTCTCTTGCTGTAGATCTCCATCTGAACATGCACACCTCACAGCTTGTCATCGCCTGGGATTAAGAGACAATAATGACACTGGAAGATGATAAATCAAATCAGGCCTCAGACAAAATAGAACCAGAGTGGTAGCACAGGTAGGATTACCAAAGGAGACTTAAGGCAGCAAGGGTGAAAACTATAATGAGGGAAGGAAGGAAAGGACTTAAACACAACCAGTTACTTGACGACTAGTCAGGCAGGGACTCTGATGATATAGCAGACTAGCTAAAGTCCATACCACTAAGCCTTGACTGTTAAGCAGAAATGTATCTCTCTTTCGAGTACAGCAAAATGCGCAACTAGTGTATACTTTTAGAAGGAAAATTTTTAGCCTGCTGGGGCAAAATTGTTGCCCTGATATTTTCTAGCATCCAAGGAGCACACATGGCCTCTAAGCCAGGAAAGGCCAGTTTCAAAGAATCTGCATACCCAATGTAGAGAGTTCAAAACACACTGGAAAGAAAAAATTATGTGCTGAGACATTCATCTGGGATCTGAAGTCATTTTTATCTCTGGGTGAGATAGATAATCAGCTTTTATGTACATAGATCAAATGTATTGATGTTGTCAGCCTGGAAAGATAAGTTATGCATCAGTTGCTCCCTGTGCACTTTTGGTTACGTCAGCAGTTTGCAGGAGCGGCAGCAAGTTAAGATACTACAAACCTCACTATCAGTCAATACTCAAAAGGCTTTGAAAGGCTGCACTGTACACTTATCTAGAGTGCTGGAGACAACTGTGTTGGACAGTATGAAGCAAGATTAATATAGTTACAATGAAGAGCTTCTTTCTGAGAGCTCTGGGTTCTTTGTGCCAACAGAGGTTCTGAAAAATCTCTCTTGAGCCAAGGTACTGTCCTAAGAAGGATAACAAGAAGAAAGTGTTTCTGACTCAAACACACTCTTGCTTGCAGAGAAGAGTGGGTTTTAGGCTTCCTGATTTAAAGTTGTCTCATGACCCACTTGTTCTGAAGTAGGTCAGTCTGCGGTATATTGAACTGAATCAGAAAGGCCAGCCCAAGAGTAGTCTGAGTTAAGGGAAAGATGTAGAAAGCCACTTCCTATTTCTGTTGTGTTAGTAACGGGTGCAGTGAATTTTTACGAAGGGGAGTTCTTGCATGTGGTCCTTTCTCACGTGCTGTTCTTTCTCGTAGCTGTCAGGTCTATCTGTGCTTTGATATTTCCGTGTTTCTACTTGGTGAATTAAATGGGTTTAGGTAATTTTGTCCAAGATTCTTTTATTCTGGCGTGGATAATCTGCTTACTCTTGCCCAACCAGACAGCGCTATACACACACTTCTTCATGCATTGCTAGAGCTCACTTCTGTTCTGTTATTTCCAGTGCTAATCATGACACCGCAGGCATTAAAAATGTTGAAACTATATTACTTGTATAGGGAACATGATCTTCTGGGAGTTTGCTATTTGCTATGCAAGAGCTATTCTGGGAGAAAGAGCTGACAGTGTGTTAAAGAACAATGTGCTCTCTTTCCCAAACATTGTTTTTCAGCTTTGTATGGCTGATAATTTAATGTTATCTTGAATTAAAAAAAAAAAATTAGTAGTTGCTGTCTGCCTAGAAAGTGTGTGTGACCTACAAGTTTCTCTTCACATGTGTTATTTACTTACAGTGAGATAATAACAATGTACCAGAAAGGAACAGTAGTTCTTTTCTTTGCTCTTTTCTTCCGTCCGCCATTTCTGACACTCTGCTTACATATCCAATGCAGTCAGGCAAATTCCATACATTCTTGCTTGTTTCAGTCAAATTTTCATTTAGTTGAAAAAAGCTTTTCCTTGCTGTACGCTTTTTAAGGGAGGGCCTTTCCTCCTAACCTTTGCCAAGCTGATGGGTAGACCTGACAACAAAAAAACCTCCAAGGAAAAAAAAAGAAGATCTATCTATCTTACCCTCTCTGAGAAGAACTCAGAAATGCCTTTAATCTTTCTTTCCGTGGTGCAGACTGTAGGGGGCTGAAGACCTTTTGGAGAACTCTGTGTCATCCAGTCAAGACAGCAAAGCTGACAGTATCAAGTAATTACAGAAGTATTCTGCAGTCAGATTATCTGAGCTGCAAGATGAAAGCCAGTGAGGTATCCGGATGCACGTAGTGAGGAAAATAGAGGAGCACTTCTCCTACATAGACGGAACACACAATTGGGTCAAACCACTCTGAGTCAGGAGGAAGTAAAAAGCTCCTGACAAATAACAGGATTTCTAGTAAGTCTACAATAGAATTGAAAAAGATAAGTAGTGAAAGCCACTTTGCTTTAGAAAACACTTCATTAAAGTGAAAGTGTGTTCGTCTCACCATTGTTTTTAATTAATAAGTCAAAATGACTCATTTGGGCTTTTATATTTCATTTTTATAATGGCAAAATTCATTAAGCGTTTCACAGAAACCATCATGTTTTCTACATATCTATATGCCTTCACTAGGTGTGGTAGTCCTGTTGCATTGCCTCTGTGTTTCTTGTTTTCTAAGTTTCTTTACCGTCAGTTTTTATGTATTTCATATGGATGTGCAAAAAAAAATATATATATGTAAATCATCCATTCATTGAAATTAATTAATACAGCACTACCCACTTTCAAATTCATAAAATGTTTTTGCCAGCTCTTATACTAGCTTGGAGGATGCTATAGAGTGAGCAACTCTTTGAGATTTGCAGTATCTTAGATATCTTGGAGATTTGTATTGACTCTGAAAGACATTTTGACCATTTATTCCTAGTCATAACAAGATGAAACATTCAGATGCCCACAGATGCCCCACACATAATCATGTTTTTCAACCAGCTCTAGCAAATGTACATTTGAAAAAAGAAAGCACTGTAGCAAGGCATATAGCTAAAATACTATCATTTTTCAGATATGCATGACGTTTTTATATTAATGTTTTGCTTTCTATTCCATAAGTACAGCTGTATAACAAAGTTTATTCATACGTGAGACACTGCCACATTTGAGGGAACAGTTTTAAGTCACCACAGTGACCACTCTGCATCTCTGATTTATCTGCCATATTAAATCTATCATTCTGAAGTTCCCATTTGCCTACTTTGTAAGTTTATAATGTTCTTCCTAGCTTTGTACCTGACCAATGACGCTGCAAGGATATTAAACTACTAGTTTAATCTTGACACTGTAATTGACAATTTCACTGCAAATTGGACCACTTTCTTGAACCCATGTCCACTGACACAACCCTAATTAGATGGCTTGATGGTCAGTGCATAAAACCTTGCTATGCCCCCAGCCAGGTATTCATCTGTAGCTTCTTACAGATGTAATGTTCCTCTGCCCTTGGTACCTGAAGAGGCTGTCACCCCTCAATATTGGTTATATGAATTCTTGGTAGAGAGTTTGTCCCTTTGCAAGCCATCTTCCTTCAAGAACAATCTCTGTTTTAATTCAGTGTTATCATCCAGAAGGTATAGGAGGAGTCTAGTACAATTTTGTTGTACTAGACCACCCTACACAAAATTTTTGCCTACATGTAAATGTTTTGCCTTGTCTTATGGCCACATGGCCGGAAGACAGTTACAATTTGCATCACAAATGTACCTGAAGTTTAACTTAGAAATGAGAAATACTTTGTGCTGTGTTTCATACACTGTGGTACATGCCTTCACTTAGCATGGTACTCCAACCGCACTATCTCAATACTTATTTCCTAAGTTACTGTATCCTGTAGGTGTCTATTGAAGGGATCCTGTCATTCAGGCTTTCTCACCAGGGAGCCCAGGTACTAGGCCACACTGTTCCCATTTCCACAAATTGGTTTGTCTCTTTCTCTCCCTCGTTCTTACCATGACCATGTCTTACCAAGTGAGTTATTCTTCGCAGGCTGAGAAGCCTCCAACTAACAAAAAAGCGTATCTGATATCTTATTACAGCTTTCCATGTATTCTCATTTACCATGGCACAGGCAACAGTTAATGTTAGCTCTTGAGCACGCTAAATCTTCTCCAAAGCCAGTGGACTATTACATCCATCTCCAGCAGTAAAGAAGTGAAGATGGAAAAAAACACTATAAGCCAAACAGGCAGAAAGAACATATGCATCTTTAACTTCAGCCAGGACTGCGATTTTTTTTCCACTGAAAATTGGCTCAAGATCATAATTTCTGATAACTGAAAGCAGTGCTCATTGCAAGAAACATGGTAATAACCTTCCCTTTAAATTTCATTACGACAGCTGCCTCTCAAAAATGAGTCAGATATCAAAACATCATACAGCTAGCTTAGGTGTGAAAAGCCATTGAGTTGTTCTTATTCATCTATTATTTTCCAAGGCTGTCTCCGTAATTTTGAGGACTACAGAAAAAAAATCACTGTGAAGCTTGAGATTTTTAGGTAAATCGAGATACTTCAGGTGACTGAGTATTGTGAAAACCTACTACACTGGAATGCATTGAATCCAGAGATCATACAAACGGATTTAACCAAGAGGTTAGGTCTGTAAATTAATGCATGTAGGAGTTAATGATGTATTTAATGAACCTTAGTGATTGCATCTCATGTGTTCCTTGACATCTCTCCAATAAGAACATTAACAATTGGGAAGAAACCAGATTTAACAGAAACTGAGAGAGACTTTTTATCCACAGAACAGATATCCATACACAAAGTCAACTCCCTCTTACATCAGTCACCTCTTCGCAGAGACAGGTAGCTCTTTCTCCTTGGATTTTCTTATCCCTTTGCTGGCGCTGTTAGTCTACGAGAATCTGCCATGCACAATCCCTCTTTTCCTCACTTTTGTACATGCAGCTGTGTGGCTGTGATGGTAAATGAAATCCCTTTAGAATAGAACAGGCATTGCAAGTGCATCCCGCACAATTCCTTATGCTCTGTATAATGTCCATATATCAGTTTTTTTCAGGGGATCTCAACCCAGACTTGATACAAAGAGAGTGTAAAACAATTGAGTTTTCAATTTAAAGTTAAGGAGTAACAAAATTTCAGGAACACAGAAATGTAGATGCAGATGCTTACAAATAAAATTTGTTACTTTATTTTGGGAGTATAACTGAAGTCATATCAGCAAAACTATATAAATACTGTTGTAAATTTAATAATAACAATTAACAATAGTATTTTAGTCTCTACTTTTCCTGTGACATTTTTGCTTTTAAAGCATACAGTATTCTAAGTTTCATCTGATGCCTTTACCTTTAATATGTGTTTTGGATTGCATAATCTTGGAATGACGCTAGAAATTCAAGGAAGATAACAGACTATTAAACAAGTGCCTGGTTTTATTCACAGTAGTAGATACATAAGCAATAGACTATGCTTAATATGTAGTAGCAGCCACAGCACTGTATCTATTGTATATCATATTTATAAGATCTAACGCCAGCAACTCTTGGTGAGCTTTGACTGGAACCTGTCTGCAACTGATAATGCAGAAGGAACAAACACAGCAATTTCATAACCTCTGACAGAGTTAGGACTGCAGTACTGGACAGTTAAGGCTGACACCTCCCAGAACAGAGCAACCACAAGATCAAAGGAACACAGATCATAGTTTTCCATTTATGTACAGTCATACAACTATAATCACTTAGTAAACTTAGGATACATAATGCACTGGTTTTAGTCTGAAAACTAAAAACTTCTTGCATGATTCATATTTTGGCAAAGGAAGTTGCCTATAGCCTGGTATTTGAAATAAGACTGTCAGGGCATAACACAGCTGAGCTCAGCATACGGAAGGCTTATTACAACTGATCATCTGTATTGTTTTGGATGTTTACCCAGCTGGGCGTATGCCATTAAAATGGAGTGACAGTGTAATAATACTAAAGCCCTTCTTGGTTGACGAATTCTCTGCTCAACAGAATTACACCTGAACGATGCATTCCAGTTCATCAGGAGTGTAGCTGAGTCACATATGGGCTTGTTGGCATTGGTAATTGAAAATAACTGACCAATTATCAACACTCCTCTGAAAGAGCTAAAAGTGTCATTGTCACCGAGCACAGCCAGTAATGCTTGGCTTTTGGTGAGATAATATACTTGAAGACATGCATGGCGCAGGTTAAGAAGGGTCTTCACCCATTTGTCTCTTGGATTTGCATGTGCTTTACTACGTATGTAGGAGGTGGAATAAAAGAGATGAGGAACAAAAAACAGTCTTCAACTGAGAGTTAGGAGCTACCATCAACTGAACAGTAATGCGACAAATAACTTGTTAGTACTAACCCAGCAGATGAGATGTGGCAGGTTTTATATTTTAACAGCAAAATGAAATCAGAAAGATTACTATTCCTTATAAAAATCACTGCCCATGCAATGCTAAGTTATTTTTGTCATCAACATCTCTGCTACCTTATTTAACACCTGCTGGTTTTTAAACTGTGTGCAGTGACAGATAAAAATGCATACTAAAAGCCATTCCTCATTGTCACCTTTTTCTATATAGATAATTTCATAGGACTATACACAGGTATGAAAAAATATAGTAATTAAACACATTTTTCCACTAGCCAAGAACAGAGCCAAATCCAGAACTAGAACAGATCCAAATCCATGCATCAGGCAATGCTAATCAATATTGGTCATACTACTGAATTTCTTTGAAATAGCGTTATTTTCACAGGCTTCTACTGACAGCTGCTCCATGTAACTGATGAGAGCCCTAGGAGGCACTTTCCTCTGTGTAAGAAAGGCAGCAATCATGGTTGCTTTGTGCTGGAGCGGGAGAAAAAAGTATTAAGAAATTAGTAAATCTAATTATGAGGCCATATATGAAGAGAAAATTTTCTGAGAAATATACCAAGCTAATGAAATGCTGCAATATTCTGACTGGGAATGGTGAGAGATTGCTTTAAGGAAAAAAAAAAAAAAAAAGAGTTAAGAAAGAAGCAAAATTTAAAATAATAATAAAACAACAACAAATCAAACAAACAAAACCCACAGAAAGAATATGCACAAATAGGATTCAATAATAATAGTCCAGCATGCACAGGAATCACCAAGAACTGATCTCAATACAGCAAGAGCAGGAGACTTTGGAACTAAAGTATGAAGTTGTGCTGAGACTTCGAAGGGGAAGCTCTCACACCCACTGATCCAAATTATAGCCAAGCTGTAAAAAAATGCCTCATTGGCATTTTGCAAGAAAAAAATAATTTGTTTTTTAAAAAAATATACAAAGGGAAGAAAAAAGTCCCCAAATGACCATCTAATACTGCAACTCAAATTCTTCAACAAAATTGAACATGTGGAATTAGGAGCTGAGGGTCAGAGATACAGAGGAAAAAGAAACTTACCTACACAAATGCAGAATAGCCCCACCAAAGTAATCAGGATTAAGGTTTTCCTAGAAATGGTCATGATTTTCAGAGCTGTCAGAACTTTACTGGCTACTTAAGCTTACTTACTCACAAAAACATGCCTTGAATCTGATGAATTTGGACACACAGCACCCGCTTATAATACCTGTTTGTATCTTCAGGAATGAGTGGAGGGACATGCTATTTTTACATGGAATTTCCTGCTGGTAACATAACAACACTATTGATCTATGTTATTAAGCACAGAAACTGATTCTGAATTTTTTTTTTTCCTCCAATGAGGTTGGTTATAAAAAAAATATTCAACCAGAATAAGAGGAACTAAAAAAAAATAACCTCCATGATTCATAGCTCTATGGACGAAGCATCTAGGTTTTTGTGGCAATGGAGCCAATGGCTGACAAGAGGAAGGATGAGTTGCAGAAGCAATGCAAAACTTTCAACAGGCCTGACCTGGGAGTACAAAGAGCCACCCACATAATTTCACACATCAGTCTTCACTTGCTTATTGTGCTTCCCTGCTTTGAATTTGCTAGCTTGGACTCCAGGCTTTCCTCCACCAAGTTCATATATAGCTCTGGTTCCTAACACCTCCACCGATGCCTACCTATTCCCAAGGGAGGCTTGGGCGAACCTCATCTTCTGATGGTTTTAACACGAATCCATTCATGTTGTCCATTCCATTTTGTTGGTGCCTGGTTTAGTCTGCAAGCTCTTTGAACCCAAAGAAGAGCCTGCACCAGTACTGGCAGGTATGAGACAGAGCTCTGCGGTTTGGCCCAGAAGTTATGGAAATCCCCAGGGAACATGCTGAGTAATTACTCATCCCTGGGAAGCCAATAGCTTCTTTCATGATGCCCTTAATATCAGGGACATGGAATCCACCTGCTGGAAATTAAAGCCAATTAATCTTGTGCCTTCAGAGCTTCACCCACAGAGAATTGCCAGTTCCCATATCTGCAGAGCAGCAAGCAGATTAGGTTCTAGCAAATTTTGAAACCAGAAAATAACAGCCTTACACTCATGAACACGAAGTAGAAAATCCAACACTTCTCAGCTCCTCTCTCAAGGACACCAAAAATACTTTACATTTAAGTTTAAAATAAATTAGAATTAATGCTTCTATCTCTATGACTAAATTGTACCAAAAGCCAAGACCCAGCTGTATCTGCAAGACTCTGGCACTGACAATGAGAAGACTAAACCTGCACAGCCTACTTGGTCACGTCCCTGAAGTCCACATGGGCCATGTAATAGTACCTAAAAAGCTGAGCAGCCTTCCCCATTCAACCTGCACGCATGTCCTACCTACTCCAGGAAGTCCTGTTAGTTTTATCAGGCATCATTTGTACTGCAGTAGTGTCTGCGGATGTCCATCAAGAGATCTTGCATCAGGAAAATCTCATTATACTAGAAGTCACAGGATACTACAGGAAACACATAAAAGGGAGGAAAGCACTGCAAATTTCTCCTCTAGAGACAGCCCTTGAGTGCAGACCATGTTACCATAGTCATAATCCTTCTCAGTGAATGAGGTAGAAGATGGCTCTGTAGCACTGTGTGTAAGGTTTCTTCTGAATAAATACAGAAACTAGTAAAAGAAATTCTTTCAAATCTGATTAAGATGACATTGAGCTAGGAACAGGTCCTGATGTTAAAGCAAAATCTTCATATATAGCTGTTGTCTGGGGGGAGAGAGGAAGGAATTCTATCCTGTGGAGATCATAGCTACCCACAGGGCAAACAAAGTGAGCAAGGTGGAAAGTGGCTTTAACGGATGTGAGTACAGTTGTGTAATTGTTTCAGCTGGAGGCTCATAAGCAAAGGAATTAATTTCAAGGGGAAGTCACATTTTTCAAGTAAAAAAATAAACATATCACACAAAGTCCAGATTTTAACATTTTTTTTTAAAAAACTCCGATTTCCATTTTTTCCACAAGCAGACATTGTTTAACAATAGTTCAAGAAGTACTATAATGCTAACTACAGTTAAAAAGAAACATTTTGGCACAAGACAGTGCCAAAGAACTAACAAAAATAAACAGAATAAATAACCTGCTTTACACATGCTGAATGAAACAAAAATAACATGCAATAAACTTAATAAAATTCATACTCTGTACAACAGCTTAAGGTAATCCTTACTAAACAGTACTCAATGTCATTTTAGTAACGTACATGTATTAGTAAAAATAGAAACTTTAACAAAATGCTTAATTCAAGCAAAACAGCGATGCAATATGAATCAACTCAAGAAGTTCAACGGTTCCAAAGAAGCCAGGGATAGTGGTGAGTAAGCACACAACAGTGTACAAGATGACGATCTCAACCGAGAGGTTGAACCTTGTGGTTCTTCAGCCACGTCTGTGTTTTGTTCCCTGCTGGAAACCGTGTCACATTGACATCTTCTTGAGCTTATGGCTGTTAAAAGAATGAGAGAACACACGTAAATAATGGCCTCGGCCACAGGTCAGTTATAGGTTTCTCCTTCCAAAATATAGCATCTCCTGAGAGAATACCTCCAGTAGAAAAAGGGGACATGTGACATGACTGTCCCCGAGAAGACTAGCCATGTCTGACAAGAGATGGAAAGACAAATGTGCTCAGCATTGCCATTGGGAGGTGAAGTTCAGGAGATTTAAGAAATGGGCTTTTGCACATGCTCTGTTTTCATCAGGCTAGCAGTGTTTAGATTTTTAGATTCCTACCTCAGGAAAAGAAGATGCTTCTTCACCCAGCCTTCCTGAGGATTTACACAGGCCTTCAGCCCTCTGTAGGTGTGGAAACTGGAAAAGAAATAATGATAAAGAGATCAGTAAATCATTAGAAATCTCTGCTAGTAAATGCTGTGAAGATGCATTTGGTCAAAAAATACGCATCATAATTTCTCTATATAATAAACAATAGCAACTGCTTTTGTAATTATCAGGTAGACATGGGATGCTCCACAACCCCTCCAACACCATATGAACTATAAGAAACACCTAATGAAATTTAAATGCAATAGCTGCTTCAGTCTCAGGGATCATTTTCTGCACTGTAAAGTTGCATGCAATTTACTGGAACTATAGAGACAAAAAGCTTTGCTGGAAGCCAGATATAATTTGTGAAACTAAAGAGAATAGTTGCTGTCAAAGTAAGGTGACAGATCAACATTTAGCAGGTTAAAACCTTGTGGAAAAAAAATTCCGATCTCTGTGAATTAAGAAAATTCTTGTCGCTTATGTGTTTGTTAACAGGTTTTGGCAAGAGAACACCCTGTTGTTGGCTATCATGGCCCACAGCTGGAGATGAAGCGTGTCTGCACAGCTGATTCCTAAACAGATTTATTATTTATATTGTATGGCTGTCCTGTGAGTTAGTAGTCCCTGTCAACTAAAGGTTGTGTATTTTGTTGACAGGCCCTGTATACAATTTATTCAGTTAATGTTTTTTAAAAAGCAAGAAAAAATCATGCTTCTAATGTCCAAATCATTGTTTCTGCCCAAACAGACATCTAAAGGTTAACACGTGTCAGAAAAAACAGAGGACTGTCTGAAAAGTAACTTACATGATGGCATGGATATCGCAGACTTCACTGGAGAGCTGTTCAGTGTAACCCTTCAGGGCCCACCGAGGCAGGCGCACTTTGGTGTAAGACAGGCAGCAATCCTGGTTGCTTTGTGCTGGAATGAAAGAAAACGGCTAAGTAATACCCATTTGGACCACACTGCCGTGCTGCCTGGGGTACTTGCTGTTCAGCCCCCTGACCATCCAGCTCCCTGTTAACAGCAGAGGAGGATTAGGCAGCAGACTCTGCTGAACCAACTCCCTTCCACCTCGCCCTCGACCTGCTGGCAGCTGCAAGCATGCCCACCCTGGCATGGCTGGTGAGCCAACACCGAGAGCCGCTTCGTGGGGCAGAACGCCCAAGCCCACTCACCTTCAGAGGTGCCACACAGGAGCAGTGTCAGGAGCCCCAGCAGGGAAACCAGGACCAAGCTCTTGCTGCTCCAGCCAGCCATTTCCACTCCACGCAGCAGCTGTGCTCCAGCGAGTGCTCGGCTGCTGCCTGCTTGTCCTGCCAGCCTTGCCGCACCTCCACCCGCTTATAAAGGGGTGGCGGGAGCCGCGGGAATTCACACGCGGGCGGGTTCCACTGTCATCAGCGGGTTTCCCCACGGCAAATTCCATCGTGCCCCGTTCAGCCCCAGCACACCTTCCTGGTGCTATAACTGGAGATAACAGCGT
>Ga0181612_124310_pt1 | contig 13574 bp, 6 predicted proteins | sample HoacroProtozoa21_FD_119630 | JGI IMG/M metagenome (GOLD analysis project Ga0181612, IMG submission 119630) | Hoatzin crop microbial communities from Cojedes, Venezuel. Combined Assembly of Gp0051906, Gp0051904, Gp0051908 | reverse complement strand
TGAGGTTAACATACCACAAAAAAAAAAAGAAAAATTTGCCCCCTCCTCCGATTACCACTGATTCTTAGCAAACTCGAACTACTATGTCCCCTCCATGGAGCAAAAGCATGTTTTATGTATTTCTCTTTTAAACCTGGTGAACTTTTTAATTTAAATTGCATAGTATTTTACCATTTTGGATGGTGTTATGTCACAGCAGCAGCATGTTTTATATTGAAGTGTATATCCGCATTTGGTATATTTTCACCTGCATCTTGTCCAAATTCTACAATGATTTAGCATCTTGGCACTCCGACAGCAAAGAATCACTCAAAAAAAACCCCAAACCCTAAAAAAACCATTTAAAACATACAGCAGATGATCATTAGGCTGGGTGAAGGAGCTAAAGGAACATTTGGGTTTCATTTGGTTTCAGTTGCAGACTCCTTAGCAGGGTAGAACTAAACTGTAACTCTAAACTGACCCACCTTTTCTTTCCTTTCCTCAGCGAAAGGTGAAAAATGTGATAGAACATTTTACAATATGCAGCACATCGGTTATACTGCAGCACTGATAGAGTTCAGACTTGGCTTATTTTCTCTATGGCTGAGATGTTTTGACATGTTTATTTGTTTAATTTGTTTATTTTGACTAGCTCTGATTATAATTGGCAGCAATGAGCAGAATTAACATTAGACAGTGTCTTAGACTTGTCAGTTACAATAATGCAAAAGGCATGTGAAGACAAATTCTCCACAGAAGTGACAATAGCTAGAGTTTGGTTCAGCTGCATCGTGGATTTGCTAATGCATGGAGAACAAGGGGCAGAATAGTACTGGAACTACATGCTTCCCACTGACTTCAGTGACACAGGATCAGACCCTTAAACAGTTGAAAACACAACATCTCTTAAAATCACAAAGCTTCTTGCTAGTTGCTCAGAAAGCAATAATCTAACCCATACCGACATGAACGGAATATCCTCCAAATCAACAGGCTTTGAATCAGAACCTCTGTATCAATATTCCAGTATATGCAAAGCGCTTTCACGCTTAGGTACACACAAGGTACACTTGCACTCGTTTGAGTATTACTGACAATAAAGAAAGAGCTCATCATCTTTCAAAACCAGACCCTTCGTTTATTCTGTGGAGTTCAATCATGTCAGGCAATGAGGACTCTCATCCACTTTGCTAAGACCTTCATCATCATGGCACTAGAACAATGTCTTTTACAGTAACAAACTTTCCTGGTTTGCCTTGGGTTGTTTGTTCTTAATTATAGTCACTGAAATGTAACAAGACTTAGGAAGGAGGGAAGAATCTATTCAAGACAGGCACTCTAGAGCATTTTCTTCAAGCCACAGTAATCCAAATGTTTTGCTTCAATTCAGTTTTAAACAACATGTATCTAAACTGACAAAAACAAGAATATTTTCTGAGCTGCTGCATCCTTCACACAGGCTACTCTGCCATGGTATTGCAGCCCATATGTTCCACAGTATCACACTTCTCAGAGCTACCTAGGTAAATGATAATGCTAACAAATCCCCTTCTGTGCATGTAGACAATACAGCATGTGGGTGATAAATCTGGACCCAGCTGGCAGAGTTTACTTTCCATATCTTAAGGTGCTCTGCATAGGTGAAGACACCTTATCCCCTGTAAGTTTCTCTCCTGCTCGCTACCCCGAAACACTGTTTCAGACCTCAAGTAATGGCCACGTCTCAGCATCAGAAGATATTCAAGTGAAAATGCTGTCAGAACACTGCACTGCTACACTACTGAGAAACTAAAGCATTCCCTGAACTACTGAACCTTAAACCACCATCCTTATCCTCCACCAATAAAAGATCAAGTCCAAATATTCAATCCAGACCTTTCCCATGATTCCAAAAAAACCCTACAAACTCCAGCTGCAAAATCCAGATTCTAACGCACATTTCCAAAAGCCTGACATTTTTTAATTCAGAGCCCAAACATCTTTACGGTGCAATAGATATGCAGGCCAGATGTTGATTTCTTCCTCCTTCTCAGAAGGAACATTCAGATCTGAGATCATGAGAGATAAACCTATGACACTTCACCTGCAAATCCCAGAGAACTTTAAAAGGGGAGGGAAAAGAAAAGAATCCCATTTTTTTCAAGACAAGAATCTGAGGCACAAAGGAAAAAACATGACGTCAAACATAAGAAAGGACCATAGAATACAACTGTATGTTTCTTAGTTTTTATTAGATTATTGTTTTCCTTTTCCTAGAAATAGGCATTACCACTAGGCAAGCTTGCTGATGCCTAGTCGCAATACCAAACCTAGTGTTGAATATAAATATACTAGTCAAGTAACCAAGCTATTTAAGTAAGAAGACAACAATCCACATTCCAAAGAATGTGGTAATTGCATGGACAAGGCAAAGCAAAAGAAAGCTTTAGCAAGTGAACAGATTACATCTGTATTCGCCATATTAAGCAGAGGTAGTTTTTATGCAAAACCTCTCCAAGAAAAGCAAATCATCTACATATTCCACTGCTAATTATCCAGGAAAAGCAAAGATGCTGCTTTACTCATATTTTCAACAAAATATTTTCTCAGTGTGCAGCATGTCACATTATTATGTGTGAGACCATATGTGTGGCAGTGCAGGGGGCCAAGTTAAGGTTCTCACGTTCACACCAAGCGCTACGGAGAATTCACCACATTGAAAGGGTTTGCTTTTGATACCTTTGCTCACTTGCTTTGTACTTTTAATTATTTAAAAGTGATTTGAACACGCGTCCCCTCCGCCAAGCCCTGTCTTCTGTCGCGAGGTCTCTCCAACAATCGTTTAAAATGCCCAACACCACCTGCAACTACACAAAAGCAGCGCGTGTGGTTGTGCTCCTTTATGCTGATGTACTCTCAGAGTCAGTGCAACAGCAGTTGCAGCAGACCAGATACAACTAAAAACTAAAATCTAAGCATGTTAGACTCAAAAGCCAAAACCTGCAAAAATACCAAGACTTTCTTCTCATATTAATAGGACAGAAAAGTCAGTCCCTACTGAGGAAATGTCCTTCATATTTCTTTTTGTAAATGGAATTGTATGCATTTGGAGTAAAAAAATGTAACTAAAGCTTATCACAATTTTTGTGCATTTTTTTGATATTCCCATTTTTCCTGCACAAATTCTTGTGCCTGATGGTCAGCTTGTTAGATATTAGATACAAAACGTACAGAAAAAAAAAACCCAACAAACTTTTGCATATAATCCACCATCTTAAATGAAATTTAATCAGTGTGTAGCTCTCAGCACAGTTCTTTGCACTAGGGGCAGTTTCATCATCACAGTGACAAAGAACACTTCAACTATTATGTCAATATTGCATCATTTGTACTGCACTGGTACTACCACTGCATTTATCAACTACAAAAGGAGTTGCTCCTCTTTTGCAGACTAATGCCTGTGGTACTTACGGAGGGCACAGATTACAAACACACACTGAATGCAGCAAGAAGAACCCAAGAACCAAAACTTGTTCTTCAAAAAACCAGCAACAATCCAAACAAAAAGCAACCCTCAAACTTTGACAAGTAAACACATTGCAGAATTTGGAGACTAGTAGAGTGAGATAATTCATCCTGGCAAATTATTTGCCTAGCTCTGCTATTTGCCTAGGAGCACACTGTCAATGCTTCCATAGTAATGTAACTGGCTTCAAACAAGATAGAAATCTTATTTTATTGATTTCACAGAACACATTGGGGTATGGTGGTTAATAGTGAATAGCATCACAGTGAAAAACTGTGCAATTAAGTGGCAGCTAGGTTTCTTCTTCAACAATTATCACTAGTTCGCATAACTGGAAGGTAAACTATATCAGAAAACAAGACACTATTATACCCTTGATCTCATACCTAATACACATGTTACTAGAACCCCAACAAAAGGACATGTATATTTAAGCTAAGATCAAGCTCACTCATAAGGTTAAGGTAACTATACAGTTTCAGAGTGTACATTTACCACCAACCTCCACTTCTTTCAGCATATGTACAAACACTGCCTGAACAGCGTAATTGCAATGGTGGAAACCATCTGTTAAGAGCCCTGAAGGCACAGTATTTTTCTTTAGGCATAGAGGAGACAGCTTCCCTTACTCGGCCTGTGAACAGAACTCTATTTTTTTCTGAAAGCGTTATATCTAAAGCAGAAAAGCCAAGGAAACTACGTCCATCCCCTCCCTCTCTCCAGCAAGAGCTCTGTAGAGATTAACACTGAAGCAGACATGCCATCCACAGAGGACTGGACTGAGCCCTGCCAACGCATCTCCTACACAAGCACAGCAACCTCTGCACACTGTGTTTGAGACTGAAAACAGACAAAGATTCTCAGTGCCCCATACATCAGCTGCCTGACAAATGGATCTGCCTGATTTTAAGGCTGCCATCTTTCCTTGTTTTGGATATTAAGGCTTTTTAAGGGTCTCAGATTCAGTATCTATAAGCAAGATTGCTTATATATTGCTACTAGAAGACTTGAGAGTCCCTCACAAAATCTCTGACTGCTACAGTCCCCCAAACTGGACAGATTTAATCAAGTAACTGACATTCTGATATCAAGATGATTCATACGTAAGCGGATATACAGTTAAGACCACTGTGTGGGCCAAACCCTCTACAGCTTGCTCATCTGCCAGTCAGTAGGACTTTACTGAACAGGGTGAGCAAGTTTGGCCTTGTGGTAAAGAACGAGATCACCAGCTGTGTGCATTCAGTTTAAATATTCAGCCAATCTTCCAGTGAAGATTCATTTGCCATGTCCCTTGGCACTTTCTAGTCTAATTATTGAAGGCTATACACACACCCCCGCCATGAGTCTACTGTTCTTAAAGTGATAGCATACAGCTCAATCGAAATAAAGAAAATTCACAAGATGATCTCAGTTGCTAATAATTGTGGAAACAGGCAGAATTTGCCATGTCTAGCCTGCCCTTGTGTAGATCAGGGGATAAGAGATAATGGCCTCAGGCCTACACAGAAGATGTATCGTACAGACAGCTTTTGCTCTCTAGCAGACAATGCTGAAGTCCACCTGAAGACAAAACTGGTAATACCCTGTTGGCTCTCATGACAGAACAGCTTGGAAGACGTACGTGCCTCAGCAGAGATATTTCTTCCAGGGTAGTTGCAGGAAAGGTATTCCTCACACTGTTCATGCTTTTGATTCTCAAATCTACACTATGGTATTTTGCCACTCCACAGCATCTTTCAGCAAGCTATGCCTTCATATACGACCTTCTAAAAGACCAAGCAAACAAACAAACAAACAAACACCCCAGAATCTGCTCAGTCATCTTACTCATACAGCAACATTACGGTCCAGGTTTTCTACAGATCTTTCACAAAAATGAGTCATGAACATCCCCATTTTATAGGTGGGAAATCGAGGCTGGGCAAAGAGACAGGTGAGCAGAGAGACATCCCCCAAGGTCATATCTTAAGCTGCTGCTGAGTTGGAAATGCATCCTTTCCCCTCAACACATGAAATGACAGTCAGTTCTAAACAATTCTACATGTGCAAAGGTGATAAAATACCTATAAAAAATTTGTTCTACTGGTGAGCTTCCCAGGGGGGTTTGAATGACAGAGTGTACACCACCGTGACAGTGTCTATTTAAACAAAGGAAGCACATTGTACACGTCTCAGACATTTCTCCATAGAGTTCAAGGTAGCAAAGGTCACTATATACTCTACCTTTAAATAAAGTAACCGAGATAAAGGGGAGAAACCTAAACTAAAGGCTGCCAGTTGTGATGAGAAAGGGCTCGGTAGGTAGCTGTCTGTTGCCATCTACTGGACAAACAATACATGCCAGAATCAGAGGAGTGAGGACCACAGTCCCCTTCTCAAGAAAATTCAGTATCTTTCCTCTTGGATTATCTCTGAACTCCTGTTCCACTATGTTATTAGCTGCTTGCTGTTTGCTTTTAAGATAAGAGAATTTTTTCTTGTTGACTGAAAAATCCAGTGAAAGAACAGCTTGGATCAAATCTAGAGTTCCTTTAATTAGTTTGAAAGACAGGCTGAGAGGAAGAATGGGGAGGGATGAAAGAGAAGGGGAAAGCAGATGAAACCCCCGTGCCAAACGGCAAACAATGAGTTTGCTTTGCAATTTCATGGATCAAACAGTGGTCAAGGGGTGAAAACCCTAACGGAAAAATTTTAAATGGCACTAAATTGACACACATTGGAGAGCCGACTAAAAGTTTTCTTTTGTCATTAACAGTTGTGATACAAGTTACCTTCTGGCTCTCCCTCTCCTGTTACAGTTTACCCAGGGATGAAAGTGTTTAGCGTAATTTATGCAATGTCAAGCCATGGGACTATGTTGACTAATTCTGTAAAATAGGAGCTTTTTATGCCTGGCAGCCCTTCTCAAGTCACCAGTTCACAAGAGCAAACAGCAAGGGAGGGAAGAGGGAACTCTGCTTGTAGGAGTTGTTATTCCTAATCCCACCGTTTGAGATTTATGCATATTGGCTTAGATCACAAGATCAGACCAGCGCAGCAGTCTGCCAATAAAAACAGCTAATACATGTACGTCACTTATCATACAATCCAGAAAAAGTCTCCTTGCCTCAGTTTCCCCACAGAATAAACTGCAACTGATACCTTGACCGTGATTTATTAAACCCTTTGAACTTTGTAAGTGCAGAGTCCTACTAAAAGTTAACTATTATTAGCATGCTGTCTTTTGCATAACTTCGGTGCCAACATAAGGTCAAGAAGACGATAATATCAAAGATAGTATCCACATTAGAAAAACAAGGAACGAGGAAGATATAAGGCAGATGCCACAAGTCAGGACTGATAAGAATCCGACACAGAGACTAATTCATATCTAGGCAGTCAAAGAAGGGACCGCCCAGAGCCATAAGACATTTCTGCCCACTTGGGTCAATCACACAGAAGCCCAGCTGCAACAGGTACGCTTTCAAGTGCACGCAAGGGAGAACAAGACTATCCAGGTTAATGTCAAATCAAGCTGGCATCTATCCATGGCACAGCGATCTTCACTTGCTGGGAATATCTGCCCCACATACCCATGCTCAGAATACAAATGCACAGAACTCCTCGGTCCTACCTGTCAGTACTAACTGGGGCTTGCTCATACAGTTTATTTGATATTGCTAAAGCCCTTGTGGCATAAAAATGGGGGAAGTCCTTCCCTAAGCGCAACACCACCCTGAACTGACAGGCTGGGGACAAACAACATAATACAATTTAAAGTAAAATCTTCATTTGAAATAACCAGATCACCACCACTACCTATTAGCCAAATATCGAACACCCACAGATCTCTGAGAATAAGTGTATTGATGTTTAACACTGTTTGTCCTTTAAACAGAATGTCAGTCAAGTAAATTAATGTCCAACAGACAGTATTTAAGGAGCGGGGAAAATGTTTCCCCATTATACTATGTCCCCAGGCAATGGAGATGATAATTTTCTACCCTACTAGGAAGCGCATCACACTGTTAAATTGTGACAAATTAGTTTTGGGTCATGTGCTTTACTAGTCCCACATGGTAACTAAAACCTCTGCGTTATTTGACTGCAAAACTACTCGGAAATGGTTCTGAGTATACAGTGGGACAGACTCAGAGAATAGTGATCACTCCTTGCTCATTGCTGGACCAGAATCAAGCCTGAAAATGGCTTACACAAGAACATCCTTGCTTACCTTACTGCCTTACTCTGCAAATATGCCATCAGGTTCAAAGGGAGTACTCACCAAAGAACATGCTATTCAGCAGAATCTGGTTTGTATCCACCTTCCTTTGCTACCTGCCTTTCAGCTAGCTGAGAACATCTGAAAAAGCCTGGTCCAACAGACAAATCACCAGGGTGGAAGTCTACGGAACAATGCTCTTTTCTTGGCTTTGCTGTATGGTCTTGGGAAAAAAAGAAATATAATGGAAAAATGGCCTTGCTATACTACAGCTGAACACGTTCCATGGAGAAACTTGGGCTAATAGCTCAGAGGAGCTTGCTGTGGTAACCTAGATAAATAACCAAAATCCTCACTGATACTCATTTGTCTTTCAGCTGGTACTATTTGTGCGGCAACCTAGGCTCCAACTTCTGAAAAGGGCTCTTGGTTGTACTGTAGAGATCTCCAAATTTTCACAGAGCAGCTGTTGAACCAATGTAGTTTTCAGCTCACCGTATTAAGCTAAACCAGCACTGACTTTGGATTACCCTAATACCCAAGAGCAGACAGTTTGAAAAGGGAATTGTCACAGCCATTTCAACTAAAACTCATCAGTTGGAATCCTTACTTTGCCAGAATGGACTGGACTCCTGGTACGCTTATTTACGCATTATTTAAGTGTCCAGGAACATATTTCAGTTGGTAAATCAGCAAGGTTTTCACTATTCCCCCTGAGTTCACGGCATTCTGCTACTCTCAGTCTAAGCTGACACAGGAGTTGGAACCCAGCTGCACAGCATCTGAAGGGAATAGACCAGTAAAATAAAATGTCCCAAGGGAAATGTTTTTTGGTGACCCTAGCGAGTTCCTCATTGATGATGCATTCAATATAGGTACATACAGGGGTGAAATGCACAACTGAATCCATCAGCATCAAACAAAATTGCCCCCTCTAATCAGGTAGCTCCGTTTACACCACTGCAGGATATAAACCTCAAAAGTTTTTCGCAGGTTTTGCACACACCAAGCAGCACTTCAGCAGTGGATGGCACCAGTAAGTTCCACCAGTTGACTTTCTACATACTGGGAAGTACAAGAAAGCTAATAAGTAAACTACTGTGGCAAGATCTCCAATTCAATTTCCGCAGATGTCCTGATAAATATCCCGACATTTAGGCAGTTCTCCAAACTTATACTGAATTACAAACCTTCTCAAGACCTGCTCCATTGTTGTTCTTCAAAATTCTACCCAATTTGGATGGTTAGGCATTCAAGACTTTTTAAAAGTGCAAAGTGAGTGGAAGGAAGGAGGAACAAAAAGTTAGTAACCCACCCTGCCATATTTATTCTGGTTTGTGTCATTTAAAAAACGAGCACTAAAAGGCTGAGTGGAGCTCACCCGACGTTTTTTAATGTACTGTAATTTCTCAGGAAAACGCTTTGTGAAAAGTAAGCAATATATCCTAGCGTATAAGTATGTAACCATAGTTTCCCCCACCATGCAAAACATCTGTGACCTTGCACAGAGGTCATCACTGCAGTAGTGTTTCTCTTTACTTTTAAAGAAATGTCAGGCCATTTTTTATACAAGACTTATGACAGGGTGCTGTTTATTGTATCACAAAGCCACTATAACTCCAGCACAAGGAAACTGCTATTATTTGGAGAGTATATATCTTTCTGACTAGCAGTGAAGATGAAAATAAGAAGGGTTGCTTTCAGAGAATAAAAGTCAGTCTCCCTTAATGACACCAGCATCTTCTCCATGACTGAAAACTGAACCAGTACTGGACTGCTCAGTCTGACTCAGGCTCATATTTTATGCTGGGATTTTCTATTAGGTCACACAGGGTTTCTGCTCCTCTTCCACTGAAAATGGTGTTGAATTCCCAATTTTTTGAGGCATCTCCTGTGACCATACAATCACTTTAGCCACTAGACTTAAAATTTCAGCTCCCTTCAGCAGAGGATGTGCTTCCCTCCCCACACCATTTCACGTTGAATCAAATTTTTTGCTCCATGTAGAAAGGGTTGGAGAAAACACCAAGGACAATTTGGGGCAGAATAAAAATCACTCCCAGTCACCTCTATTTCCTTTTTGCCTTTATCATGGAAAATTGCCTGTGGCTTTCTTTTTCTGGTAGCTCTGTTCAGTCCTGAACGAGTACACTGTGGGGGCACCAGGCTGCGAGGGCTGCATCTTTTAAATCAGAAGTCTAACCGAGATCCTAACTAGTTGTGCTCATTGAAGGTCCCTCGGTACATTTCACAAGACTAACCTCTGTATCCTGGCCAAATTCCAGCTCAAGTAATTACAAGCTACTTTCCCAAACACCCCTCTTCTTTCCCTGCAGCACTTTCAATTGCATATGAAATTATTCTATTATCTAATTATAATAGTGCCCACAGATTCCTGTCAAGCTTGGGGATTCTGTGAGGTGCTATAGAGAGAACAGATGCATATACAGTCCTCTGGTCTCCCAGCAGCATACTGTGCAAGTGTTGAGAGCTGTGACTACCTTGCCGTCACTCTAAAAGTCCAGACTGAAGAACAGGGTTCAGTCTGCAGTACAATACAGTAAATTAGTATAAGAAAGAGAAGTGAAAGAAAGACATATGTAAGCTTAAGAAAGAAAGCAAAAGAAGGACATGTCCCTGCTGGTGGTGTTTTAGGCTGACTGTGTGCTATTTAATCAGTACCACCCCCCGCAGTAGTTAAAAACAAAGCTGCCCAGTGTACATCTATACTGTTTCACAAAGCACCGTACAGGAATGTCCCAGCTAGCACCACGCATGCTGGAAGAGGCACCCAAAGTTTCATCACGTAACAGGTCTGTCCTGTAAGAGAAGTATCCATGCTGGCTATAAATCACAGATACATTGCTTCTGATTCAGCCATAATTGCACGGTGCTATCTGTACTCCACAGACTTCACATAGCCAAGATTACGCCTTTGTGCTTCAAACAGACCATGTGCCAAGCACTAACAGAGTTCGGAGCTCAAGCTAGGAAGTGTTGCCAAGAGATAGGATATATTAGACTTGTCCCAGCATCATGTGAATGTAACTACCTGCCCAGGTGCTTCACTGAATTATGAAGCCTTTGATTTCGGGAGCGAAGGGGGAGGTGGGTTGGAAGGAATCACCTTTCCTCATTACGTATTTGCACAAGCAAACAGTAGTGAAGCCATTACAGAGGAAAGATTAGATTGTTTAGGAACTCCATTCCCATTTAAGCAGCCAGATTTTAAAAACCAAGCAAACACAAGTGGAAAAATGCATAAGAAGTTTGAAATATATTTTCTAGCCTATTCAGTGAAGTCAACTGCTCTCAAATATTACACAGCTGAAATTCATAGAGATTAAATTTAGGAGTATGGAATTAGATGGGACAGCAAGTCTTCTTCTAGATCATTTTGGGAAATTATCTTTGAGATGTTGAACACAGAAGTGATCACAGAACATCCATTTGCTACAAATCGCATCCCAGCACCCAGTAATACGAACAGCAGAGTAAAATAAAGTGATCAGAAAATGTGATCAGCTCTTTTGAAACGTCTGTTTGTGGTTCATTGTCATTAACTGGAAAAAAAAATATTTGTGGTTCTTTGGAGAGAAGAATCATTGTTCACTTTTTTCCTGCTATCCATCATAAGTCTTATATTCACATAATAGCTACAGAGACATTTCAGTTTAGATTGTTGTTGCCTTTGTACCTTTAAGCATAGGTTTTGAAGTGTTTCCTTATAATGCTATAACTTACCTTCAGTGTTTTAAATGAAAATGGCAGCAGGATGCAACCAGCATATGCTATGTAGTCCACAGAGGGCAATTATTAATTTCCCAGTGGATACCTTTTCTTATGGTGACTGGCAGTGGGGTTTTTTGTTTGCTTTTTTAATATTATTATTATTACTCATGCCTTTTATTTAAAACATTGCTAGATGTCTGTATCTCACATACACCTGCTGTGCCAGTGATTACACTGTGTTTAAAGGCATGTCTATCCTGGGAGTGCATAGCCAAGTGTAAGAGAGGACTGGAAAGGACAACAAAACAGCTGTTGAATTTGTACATCCCTACATTCCACCTGAGGAGCTGTCACCAACATGCTAGGGCCTGGCAAGGGCCTCGGTAATATCTGAGCTCCAGCCCTGGTTCTGACACTAACAGTTAGTTGCAGTGGTCTTGCTCAAACCTGTAACTATGAAGCAGGCTTGTAGCTAAATGCTGAAATGGTGCAGGAAAGAAACAAATAGGAAGTTTTCCAGAAGTGTCTTTTACTGACCTAATTTTTTCTTCTGATGGAGATTATAATGGACATGAGGACAATGAAACTCCAGTAATAATAGATGTAAATCACCAGTACAGGCTAAACTCAATGGACAAATTTTCACAGACTCTGACAATGTGTCAACTCGGACTAGGAAAAGACATGCAGAATGGTAAAGCAAATACATAAGCACAGGTCTGCAAGAATGGAACTAACTATGCTTTAGTCCAAGCTTGACATTTTGATTTTGATCCTTACCTCAAAAAAGTCAAGTGTAGAGCTGGATTTTTTGCTTGTTCCAAACATAAACTCTCCAGTCCTCTGTAGTCAGATATTCAGCAGATAGCAGTGGGCTAAAAATATCATGCAGATCGTACCAAGATCCATGCCTTAAAAAAAAAAAAAAAAAAAAAAAGAAAAATCAACCAAACTTGTTTTAAATGAAGTCTGAACAGGTCAATGACTCTACAATACCAAACCACTACTACCCAAAGTGCTACCCCACTTTGTGCATTTCTAATAGCGTCTCATCTGCAGGCAACAGAAAAATGCCAACAGAAATTCTGCTTTTTTCTGGGATGAAGCATCAACTCTGCAGTGAGATCCACGTGGATGTATCCTTGTATCTATTTAGAGTCCCATTGATTTTAACAAACAGTGAGACAAAAGAAAGCACTTCTGCAGATGCATCCAGAACTTTTTTCTTATAAAGCTGCTCTTGAGAAGAGTAGCTCCAAAAAGAGGTCCAAGTTCAAATACAGCATGCCAACATAGTGATAAATTAAAAAACTGGGAAATGTGACAGACTACTGAATGTGTGTCATCAGAGCTGGAAAATAAGTTACATGTTACAGATAACAATCAAAGAATTGGTGGGAACAAAGATTTGATTCTCATTATACTTGGACAACTACTAAAAAAGCAAAAAAAGTATTACATTAACTGCATCATTTCTAAGTAGCCTCTTGTCATACTTGAGGCTGAAGTAGTTACTGAAGAAAGATCAAGGGTTAAGCTACACACTGCACAACAGCACAAGACTTTAAAAGAAATAATAATAAAAAAAGCTTCATCCAATTTTTTTTCTAAATTAAATCAAGAACATTCATAATTAGTTTTTACACCGGAGACATCTAGTGGGAAATGAAAGAACTGAAAGAGCCATAAGCTGCCTTCGCTCGTTCATTAATATTTGCTCCCAAATGCAGGTCAAATAAATCTAACTCACAGTTTGAAATGAGTAGCTTTAAAACTGATGTATTACTTTCTGCTCGGATTTATGCCACCCATTTTGGATAATTACTCCCAATGCTTTTTCCCTATTGTATTCAAAGCTTCTTCATAAGAATGAAAAGAAGTTGGGTTCCTTGAGATTTCTTCTGCTTTTAATAACTTCTCATTCCCTCCACCCCTCCCCATCCTCAAAGATTACTTCCACCTTTGCAATTTAAGGCAACTGGATTTGTGTTGGCAGACACCTTGCACTCATTTATGTATGTGTTTTGTTCCCTGCTATGATAAATTGCACTGTCCAGGCACACAGTAAAAGACCATCCTGCCCTGCATCCAGGGCCCTGATCCTGTGAAAACGTACCCATGTGCTTGAGTTTATAACTGAATAAATTTACT
>Ga0181612_178604_pt1 | contig 13575 bp, 7 predicted proteins | sample HoacroProtozoa21_FD_119630 | JGI IMG/M metagenome (GOLD analysis project Ga0181612, IMG submission 119630) | Hoatzin crop microbial communities from Cojedes, Venezuel. Combined Assembly of Gp0051906, Gp0051904, Gp0051908 | reverse complement strand
TGATGGGCCCAACTGGACCCCCATGATTGTCAGGAGTGTTTTGGGGTGTAGGGGGAGAGGAGAGGGAAGAAGTTGCAGTGTGGGTTGTGACTAGGCTGTAAGAAAGAGGAAGAAAGATGTGCTTCAGGAGGGGTGTAGGTTTTTGTGGTACAATGAGAGCAACAGATACTTTTCCAAAGCTGCTTGGAGCATGGAGGAAAGTCTGTGATAGCGATAATTGAATACCTGGCACCTAGACAGGTCACGGCTAAATTGCAAGCTTCCTGGGATGTGCTGAGGAACACCAGGTCCATGCAAGCTCAAAGCTGAAATCCCATGACCTGGCTGCCTTCTTGTGAGGAGGTTTTGGGTAACGGTTACAACTGAAGCTATGGTTTCATCAGGGGTTTCCCTGAAGCCCCAGGAAACTGTATTTGGGTCGTATAAGTGATCTTAACCAGCCCATGAAGAAGGTTCCTCTACCTCCAAACCGATTTGTGTCTGCAGGCAGAAGCTGCTGGCACCCATATCTCCGGGGGATGGGAGGAGGGCTGCCTACCACGTCACACCCGAGGGTGGCTGTGAGTCACCTGCATTCAGCTTGCCTCGGCTAGGGCAAGCCAAGGTTTGCCTCATGCCTCTGTAGCCACACACCTGCACCAAGCGCTGTGCAAGCTGCTCTTGCTTAATGCAGCTTACCTCTGAGGCATGAGGAGCACGCAGTGGGTGGAAAGACCCAGATCTCCCACAGCTTCTCCCCTGGAGGATCGGCTCTCCAGCTTCCCAGCTGTTGTCACAGCCTTGGAGCACCTCCTCACCCTCTCTTCTGTGATGCCAGTAGTAGACTGTCTACAATGGAGAAGTGGCCAGAGAAGGGCTTGCCACGTGTGGCACAGGGGACACCGAGAAATGGAGTCCTTCAGTGCCAATGACTGGGAGGCAGAGGGAGAATTCCTACTAATATGGCAACATCATTCCAGTGTTTATTTTTAGGTCTACAGTAAAGGTTCTTCCTTCCCTTTTCCTCTTCCCGGTGTGTCTGCTTCCCTCCACCCTGCAATCCCATCAGACTTAGGTAGAGTAGAGCCTTAGGTTGCCTAGAAGCGTGCCGCTCTCCAGCTGATAACTGTGTGGTGGTGACTGTGTCCGGCTTTCCTTGCAGCTACAGTAGCCTAGGAGATGGGCTTGCCCCAGGAGAAGAGTCTTGCTTTCTCAGGCTGGTGTGACTGCAGTAATACCTGCCCAAGGAGAGGCAAGAGCGAGCCAGGTCCTGCCTGCCAGGGAGGAGAACAAAGCCAGCTTGTGGGGAGACAAGCACGTGGGCTGGGTGGACAGCCCAGGTACAAGGTGTGAGTGCTGACGATACACTGCAGGGCGGACTGTAGGAGAGACAGGGAGGGAGAAAGAGGTTCCTGCACTGCGAAGAAAAGGTTGTGACTTTGTTAACCACACTTGGTGTGATCTGTCGCGCTAGCCACATGGCACGCTCAACCCTGCTATCTACATGGCAGCTGGAGCAGACCTGCTTTTCCATGTAATGGAGTTCACAAGCTTGAATTCAAACAGGGAAGATTTCCTTGGTTTTTGGACTTCCCCCTGACTGCCTATAACCAAAGGCTTTTTTAAAATCTCTGAAATTTGCAGCACGAAGATCCATGAGCCAGGCAGCGGTCCTACAGCTTTCAGATGAGTGGAGGACCCATGTTGGTCTCAGGTTTGGCAAAATCCGCAGTGTTGTATTGCAGACCACACGTAGTCAAACAATGCCCAGACCCAGATCTGACCTGTGATGCAGTTTTATGTGGCCTCTGGGCATGCTGTTTTGTCAACAAGTTTGGTAGGAAAAGGGCTTTAGGTTGACCTCATAAGCCTGCCATTTTCAAGTACAGAGCTGTACAGATTCAGGTGTATTGGCCTGGCCTCCAACAGCCTGGCTGGCAATAAAAAAGGCTTCTTACCTGGGAAATAATGCCCATCCCCAGGTGCGCTATCACCCAAAAATACTTACATACTCTGCTGCTTGTATAATGGTGAGAGCACTGGAGATCTCTCTGTGCCTATCCTCAAACCACTGCAGAAAGGGTGCTGGTTTTCCCTCTGTCACTGTTGGAAGTCCTGCCTACCCTAAGAGGGCAGCTGCTGAGGAGGCTGAAGGTGGCATTGTTAGAGAGGTCCTGCAATGCTCTGTTCCTCAAGAAACTCCCTTTCATTGACAGCTGTGTCTGCTCTTATTTTCAACAACTTATCTGAAGAATCTCAGAGTCAGTAACCCCAGCAAGAGAAGGCACTAGTGCAGGTACTCTAGCAGAAGAGGGGCATTTAAATTGCTTTTCCTGTTGTCTGCTCAAGTTGAGCCCACTTCAGCCTTTCTTTCACAGATTATATTTTCTCAGCCACCCAGCAAAGGCAGCTGTCTTGGGGGCTGGGGGAGTTTTCTCTCCCCCTCTCCATGCACACACGCACTCCGTCTCTTTGAAAGGAGGGATTCGTTGGTGCTGGCATCTGGACCTGTTTCTCCAAGAGGTCTCACACCTCTGACTAGTGCCTTTATGCCGCTCACTCTGGAAGGGGGTGAATTCCACGTGGGGCGCCTGGCCCCAGCTTGCAGGATATAGTGCACTCAGGAATTTGGTGGGAATGCTATTTGGCCCAGCTCCCATGAGCCCGCTGCAGCCTGAGCTGCTTCCTCCATCCCTTGTGCCTGGGTGGGAGTGGGAGACCCAGCTCCAATTCCTGGCCTGGGGGGCAGATTGGGCTGCCCTTAGCAGGGTGGTGCCAAGCTGTGCGCCATAGGTGTGAGTGTGAGATACAGCTAAAGCACTGTGGTTACCAGTCCGGTCAAACTGTGCCAGTGCTGGCCAAAATTAAATAGCCAGCTGGGTGGATAGCACACCCTGGGTTAAGTCTGGCTCCTTTGGAAGAGGGGCAAAGTGAGGGCACTGAACTTGTCCTCTGTCCATCTGGGTGTAGCTGGTGTTTCTAGCTGGGTGGAAATGCAACACCATGAGCTGAGGTTTGCACAGGTGCTGTTGTGATGGTGAAAACCCCACTCAAAAGGGAGACGAAGACACAGTCTGCCCCAAAGTAGTCCCAATCTTCTGTAGCTCAAGTATCAGGGAGATTTTGAGCTACCAGATTCATACCTGGGGAAGTTTCTCCTCTGAAACTACTGTGAAGGCAGAGGTGGGAGGTGTACAGACAGGCTGGCAGGTTCTGTCTAGGGTCTGTCTATCTTTCTCCTCAGGGGTAATTTCTATTTCTGAGTGAAGCCTATTGTACTAGTCTGACTGATGATTGTCTTTTTTCCCAGGTTGCATGAAGAATTAAAGATGGCAAAAAGTGGAGATGGCATACACATCTTGCAGGGTCTCTTAGTCTTTGGGAATGTGGTAATTGGGGTAAGTGAAGCACGACAAGTATGGATGGAGGCTTCCTTTCAGTATGACACTTCTTAAAACCGTGGTTCCCAGCCATAAAATTCCTCTAAATAAATAAAGGAAATAAGTAGATCTAAATAAATAGACCAGCAAAGAGTGAGAGGAGGGGTAAAGGACAGCTGTGCTAGCTGATCAGTTGGGTGGGGAGGAGAGAGCAAGGGACAGCAGAGGCTGATCCACAAGACCAATATGAGTTCCAGAGGAAGAACCCTTGCAGCTGACCAACATCCTTCCAGCCACCTCCCTCCATATAGTGATGGGAAAGGTTCTGTTCATTCCTCCTTAACATCCTCAAGTCCTAGGCCTGACCTCTCGAGTCTAGGCTGGGTGAATTTTTCCTGCAATTCTTCTGTCAAGGCACAATACAAGAGATTGTAGAGTTGGGCAGAGGAGGAGTAGGGTAGCTCCTGTTTGGCAGGAAGCTGAATGAAAGGAAAGCAGTCTCCATCTTCTTCTGTCTCTACTATTCCTTTGGGGAAGCTTGATCTAATGCATTTTCCTAACTTGAACTTCTCAGATGTGCGGCATTGCCCTTACAGCAGAGTGCATCTTCTTTGTGTCCGATCCGCATGGTCTCTACCCTCTGCTGGAAGCCACAGAAAATGATGACATCTATGCTGCTGCTTGGATTGGCATCTTTGTTGGCTTTGCACTCTTTGCTCTGTCTATCCTTGGCATCATTGGAGTCATTAAGTCCAAAAGGACCTTGCTGCTGGTGGTAAGTATAGCAAAGTTTGCCCAACCATTGCTGCCAAACCGAAAAAAAATGCCAGCTTAGTTTCCCTGTTCACCTTGGTAATCACGCACTGAGCAAAGACAGCTTTTTTTAGTCATGAGAAGGCAAAGGTTCTTCTTGACCATGGCTGTGGTCTCCCACAAGGTGACTCCTGTGAGCACACATGCATGAGAAGCTCCCGAACCAGGATGAGGGAATTAATGGTGATATCTACAGTGGAGGTTTAAGCTGACTGGCTTGGCCCTGACCTTGTCCTGAAGCGATGCAGAAGCACTTGTGCAATCAGATGTAGCTGGGATGCAGTTTAGATCCTTGTTTCTCTCCACCCCTTACTGCCTTTCAGTTGTCATGTACGATTCAGTTCAGGAGCTAACAAGTAATGAGTTCTGTGCAAGATATTAGTATGTGTTAGTATACGAAATATGGGTGCAATCAAGAACATTAGACATCAGGAAGCAGGCAGAAATTACAGGGGTGGACACAGAGAACTTTGGATAAGCCAAGGACAATGTTGAGATGTGAACAAGCCTCTGTATGATTTCTTACTTAGTCCTTCAGCTTGATGGTGGTGAAACTTAATTGGTGCTTGCATTAAAGCTGAGTTGAACTGAAAACTCTGGAATTGGCTCTCTCTTGGATTAATATGGGATGGCAGGGTGCCTGTTTTAAACAGCAGACACTTAGAGATCTGAACTCTTGTGCCAGGGAATTTGCCAGCAAACAGCTGATGGAAGAGTATTCCCTTAAGTCGGCATTTTGGTGTCTTGGCTGAAACCCAAGGCTGTGATATGGGAGAGAACAGAGGCTACAAGGTGCAGAAGCTGGGGTAAGAAGAAAACAAATGCCTGGAATCTGAGAAGATTATGGAATGTGGGAGGAGAAACAGAGGCACAAGAACTGCAAAGGGAATATGGGAAAGGTTAAAGTGGTTGTGCTGAAAAGGGAAGAGAAACAGTGAAATAGACTACGAGAGGTGATCAAAGTAGGAATGCTGAAGGGTATCTGATAATGCAAACTCAAGAGAATCTGAACGACACCCGAAATGGCACCTTCTGTTTCCCGAAAGCACAAGCTCTTCTGCTAGGAGTGAGCAGCTTCTTGCTGAAAAGCTTATAGCTGGCAAGTGAAAGTGGAAGGAGGAGAAATGGAACAAGTGTAAGTTGCCAATAAGATGCAACAAAGAAAAGGGCAAGTGTTACTCTAGGACATATCAGGCAAAGTATTTTCTACAGAGGCAGGGTGGTGTTAATGCCATGAGGTTCTGATGAAATCTTGCCTGTGAGATGGAGAACAAATTCCAGTTGTAGACCTTCAAGAAAATAGATTGCAAACTGAAACAAGCACAGGGAAGGGTGACAAGAATATTCAAGGGAATGGAGAGGACTGAGAAGACTGGGACAGACTGGCCTCCTTTGTCTTGAGTGGGGTTTTGGGCTTAATCTTGAAAAATATATAACTGGAAGGAACTGCATAACTGTTTCTCCAAGAGCTAACTCTGTTGTCTTTCTCCCACAGTATATTATTCTGATGCTGATCACTTATGCATTTGAAATGGCTTCTTGCATCACAGCAGCGACGCACCGAGACTTTGTGAGTATTGCTTTCCTCGTGTGTTCTTGTAACCACGCTGGGAAATGTTGCTGTCCTAGGGCACATGGCTGTCCTGTTCAGTGTAAATGGCCTGAATGGTGGTACAGTGGAAACTCAAAGGACTACTGCTGAGTTAGAATAAGGCTCCCACAAAGAAAGTCTCCAACATCATTATTCCAACTAAGCGAATAACTTTGTTCTTTTTAAAATAGTTTTGTTATTTTTAACATTTTAAAATGTTTACAGCCTTGCAGTTAAGGAAATAATAGCGTGGGTTAGATGAATCATCAATACAGTGCTTAGTCTTTCACCTACAGACTGATTAATCTATCATACATGCAGGAGACAAATCTTCAGCATTGCCCTAGGCAGTGTTATTAGTGAAGGAAAGATTACGTGAGCTATTGGAGATATTGGCAGAGGTGCAAACAGCTTGTGGTGCTTCAGTTCCAAGCAACATACCAGATGTAACCCATAGCTTTCACACATCTCCTGTGATCTGTCGTCTGGTAGGGCCTGCTGAAGAGTCGTGCTCAAGATGTATGTCTTTGTTGCTCCTGCTCCTCAAATCCTGCTCTTCAGTCTCCTGTGCATAAAACTGGGGGATTCCTGTTCTCTAGCAGGACTGAAACAAGCAAACAAACCCACCCCAAACAACCCCATTTGCTTTACGTGGTCACTTATTTACATAGTTCCTGCATTCTTTGTGTTTTTTTCTGTAGCTCACTCCGAATCTCTTCCTAAAGCAAATGCTGGAGATGTATCGGAAGTCAGAGCCCATAAATAACAATGACAAATGGATGACTGAAGGGGTCACAAAGACATGGGATAAACTCATGCTTGAGGTAATAACAACACTGAAAACTCTCACTAATTACTGAATGCTCTGCAGCCCTGGAATTTCAAGTCCTCCTTGGGACCTGATAAAGAGGACGGCATCTGCCTTGAACCCTAGAGAAAGTCCTGCCACACTCCCTGTTTTGCTCATTTATCAGATGGCAGACTGTCAAAGGCAGGCACTTCAAAAATCTCTCCCATAAATTTGTGGTTAATGCCTAATCCGCCATGTGCAGGGCTGTGACCTGGGCCTGTAAAGACCGTTCCCTTCTCTCGCTTGGCAGAACCAGTGCTGCGGGGTGCAGGGCCCCACCGACTGGCAGGAGTACATGTCCGCCTTCCGCACCACGCACAGCGATGCCGACTTCCCTTGGCCACACAATTGCTGTGTCATGGATGCCCAAGGGTCTCCTGTCAACCTCGATGGCTGCAAGCTTGGAGTCCCTGGCTACTATAACAGCAATGTAAGATCCTCTCCACTTTTTCCAGTTAACCTATGTTGGTCATAAGCACCTTGCTGGAAAGGAAAGAAACAGAGAATAGCCTTGCTCCTCCACTGTAAGCTACAGGCATTCAAAAGCATTTTGGAGGGGAAGCAATGCTTGTAGGGTCCTGGCCATGTTGCTGAACACAGGATAGGTTTTAATAGAGGTTTTCCTGATGGAAAGAGAACTATTAGGAAAACTGTCCCAATGCCACCAGTAAGAAGTGACATCTCCAACATGTAGATGGACAGCAGCTAAATCAATCTTAGCCCAAAGATGAATGCATACCATACAAGTGAGGGAGTCAGCAATTCTCCTCAAGGCAGAACTTTTCAGTAGGCCAGCTTGTCCTATTCAAACAGATTGCTGGGTCAGGACCATCAACTTCTGCACCAGCAAGCATTTCTAGAAGGCATTCAAGCTTCCAAATTTGCCTGCAGCTTCTTGATTCTAGAGGTCAACTCTGTGTTAGCTGTGTTCGGTTATATGTGTGTATTTGGCGAGTGGATGGCACAGGAAGTTGAGCTTGAAGTGTCCGAGGTGAGTCTACTTTGTATTTGGAGCTAGAAACAGTAAGCTATCTGCAAGTTGTCAGTAAGCAGTGTAGCTCTGGCTTGTCTTCTTGAGACCCTGTGAGCTATCTAAATTGCCATAGGAGAGGAGCACACCACCTCAGTCTCTCTCAGACGTGGATGAGCTTGTCGCCTTGTGGTACAAGCTCAAAGCTGATGTTGACTGATTCACGGTTGTCTTGCAGGGTTGTTATGATGCTATTTCTGGGCCAATGAACACACATGCCTGGGGCGTTGCCTGGTTTGGTTTTGCCATCCTCTGCTGGACTGTGAGTACTTAATATCTGCCTTTATTTCCTCTTCTCCTTCCTTACTATCACACACCCAGTTGGGTGGAGGCAGATGACAGGACTGACGCACTGAAAATGTCTGTACATTATAGTTATTCATTCATCACCAATCTGCCGGTAGCCTGTTCCACTAACAAAGCTGCATTTACAAGATCCCCTCCATTCTGGCTTCTACAGGCGAGGAGCTAGATGGCCTTTGTGAAGGGTATTGGATCATCTAAACAGTAATCATGATAGATTATTCAGTTTCTAGTTTGAAGACTTTGTATGAGTGTTTCAAGTACTCAGGGTTCAGCAGCCTCGTGACAGATAATCCCCAGTGAGCTGAGTGATCCAGTAAATAGTTACAACTGCACTGTGAAGCTTCTGTGCAGATAAAATGCTTTAAGCTTCCTCTACCTGAATGGACTTCACTTGTAAAGAATTTCTGTTGCTCTCTCCTAACAGTGGGACTAAATGGAGCTGGGGGAGAGGTGGGGAGAAGGAATTGGGGAGCAGAGAAGCTTAGTAGTATTGTTGTTCCAGTTCTGCGTCCTCCTTGGTACCATGTTCTACTGGAGCAGAATTGAATACTGAAGGCCCGATGTCCTCAACGCTGTCCAGAAACACCATGTGAAACTGCATTCGTTCATCTCCTGCTCCGTTTTCCTTGTGCCATGGAAGATTTGAAGTTATCCCACTACCTCTCCCATATATACTTTTGCCCCTCCAAAAACTTGACACACAGAGCTAATGACTCTAGGAAAGAATCTTCTTGTCCCTTCTTTGTCCCTTGTTCAGCAGCCTTAATGCCTCCTGGCTGAGGCACAATCCTTCTTTCGGTGTGCAAGAAATCCTTGGAGCATAAGATAAGAAGTGATCTTATTAGTTCTGTGATGACATCAGAAAGGAAAATGTCCATGTACACTTGCTCCAGAAAAATCTCTTTTTAAAACTAGGTTGAATGTACATCGTAATGCTAAAGACTCTGGTAAGGGCTAGGTGAGCAAAACTGTAACCTCCTGTGACCAATAAAGACAAATGCTGCAAGGGAGAAGACTACAGACCTCTCTAATATATTTTATCATTCACTTTCTGTTCCTGGTCTCTGTCAACCCTTGCCTTAGAATAAGGCAGATTCTCTAAGAGCTTAAGTGTGTCAGCAGTAAATACATGTCACAGATAAAAAGCCTGTTGCTAGTCAAGCCCAATAAAAGGCTAGCTCACTCCTCAGCAATATGCTGCCTGTATTCAAGCCTACCTCCTGTCACTGATGAAACTACTGCATGCACTCCTACCTTCAGAAGTGCCAGTCCACAGAAACCTCCTCTTGCTAACAAGTGACTCCTTCAGAAAGCTGTTATGTATTTCACACAACATTTCACACACATATGGGCTAGAATTTGTGCAGAACAGAAGAGGTCCTGCGCTATAGTTGGCTTTGCGAAAGTGGCTGTCCCACACCCCTAAATTACTATGCTTCTTGCTTCAGCTACCTGCATGTATATGGTCACATCCCCTGTGTACTCCCCTTCCACATCCCCGGATCACGTAGGACAAATGGCAAATAAGGGCAATGAGTAACTCTTGTGCAAAATGCAAGCCAGGAGCTCACTGAACCAAATCCAGTCCTTGCATCAGCAGTAACAGTTCTCATTCAGTTCAACAGAGGCTGTTTACCTTGGCCCAGACTGGTGTGATGCCTTTCCTAGCGAACGCTTCAGCAGTTACCTGTGTCCTGTGAAATATGCTCCTGTACTGAATTTTTTAAGGTGAAGCCTCTTCCAGAGGTGTACTGGTTCAGGTCCTGACACTTGCCAGCTGCCTTAATTCTTTGGTTTTGTATATTCACAAAAATGCTAATTAAAAAGAAGTGGAAGTGAAATTTTTTCTTGCTCAAGATTGTGTGTTTGGGAAGTGGAAATGACAAAGGTCTGTATCTGGGACATCGGGGGCAGAGCAGAGGCAGGCTTTCGAATGCTGTGATTCGGTCCTGAAGATCTGAATGCAAAGCACCACGATGCACTGTGCTACAGAAACTCTGTAGCTGATTAGTACCTCACTAGGTCCTGGGGGAGAGAAAGAAGCAGCTATGAGCGTGAACAGCTTAAAGGAGAAAAAGGTCCCTGCAACATAGTGGGGTTTTGCTGTATGAGCATGCCATCAAAAAGGAAAATCTCCATGGATCAGCCACTCCACTGGTTCTGTGGGGTGGTGACTGTCTTGGAGAGCCTGAACTCTCAGCAATTTCCGTAAGGAAATCAGTCTTCAGCACTTTTTTTTGTGAGACTCGAGGACATGGATAGACCATGGGGACTGTGTATGGAAGAGGTGTGGGTTTGTTTTTTGATTATTGGGGTGTGTGGGTGTGTGTGCATGAAGCTGAAAGCTAAAATCTAAAGAAAAATAAGTGTCTGCCTAAGTTAGACCGCAATAGCAAGGACTGGGTTCTTTGCTACTTGCTGTGAACTGCAAATGTCTGCCAACTGCAACAGCAGAGAGGAGAGCAATGTGGGAGCAGGGACAGAGCAGGCACACAGTCTCTGTCCTTGTTTGGCCAAACCCCTCCGACAGCTCCTCAGCCATGGCAGCCTTCGTGGATAGCTGCACACCTGTGTGAAGGTCTCTTGCTCAAGTTATTTCTCAAACTCAAGTAACTGCAAATATGTGAAACAACTGGCAATGGGACTTTCTAGAGACTACAATGCCTTCTGCAGAAAACTTTTTGACCACAGAAGCAGGTAATTTCAAATATTGTTTTCCTCCTCTGGTCTGTTGCTGCTAACCCAAAGGCCTCTTCCTTCCTGCTACATCTAAATGTGCTGTGATTATAGCACTGCACTCAACATAGAGAAAATGCTGCAGGACTTTGCAGGAGAAGAGGAACTGAGACTACTTTGAACAGGCTGTTGCAGTATTAACTGCTCCAACCAGTTGCAAATGATACCACTGACCTATTGCATAAGTGCAATTTGAGCCAATGAAGTTTAGATTCTTCAAATTTGCCTTCTGTTTCCTGAGCCTTTCCCTCACATGGCACATTATGATTTATGTTTTACAAAAATAAAAGCTGTCATGAACAAGTGATCTGGGCAATGATGAATCTATGCAGAAGTGCCAAGCATGCAACAATGCAACCAGAAAAACCCAGCTTTATCCACCTGAACTAAGGAGGAGGAAGAAGACTGGACTGATGGCAGAATGATGTTGAGCAGGCTTGTGAAAAATCCTGCACAGATTTTTCTGGTTTTTCAGCTTCTGAAGGGTGATTCCAATCTCTGCAAGTTCCCTACCTGGGATGCCAGGGGAGGGTGAGGAAGAGACAGAGTCCATGGCAGGAATGGTAGTGAATTGTTTCACATGTTTGTTGAGGCTTGTAAAGAAACCCTGTTAATTCTCAGCTGTTTGAATTCCTGCCTGAAGGTATGGATGTATGTGATCTTCAGAGCAGGCAATATGCATAAATGCATAAAAACTGCTGGACTAAGACAAGACGAAGAAAAAGATTCTCCAGGTGGAAGCTGTGTGGCTTGTTTGCAGATTTGCTCTGTGTATTTCTTCTCTGTAGGTGTGAATATTCACAGTCCTCTCCTGGCAAAAAAAAGCATGTTTCAATTCTCAGACAGATTTACCAAAAGTATTTTTAGATTATTAATTTATTGTAATATTCCCAGCTATAAGAAATCAGAGTGTTGCTGAGAAACACCCTCTGTTCATACCTGATGGAGCAGCGTGGCCTCCAAGCCCAACAAGAATCCCAAACCCCCAGCTGCTCACACGCAGACATAACCTGATGTGTTTCACATTCCTGAATGTTTGTGGCTGGCAGCACTGAAGATCTCTGTTCCTTTAGGCGATGGGGCAATGTGGGCTGCCTTTGTGTACTCTGTGCCTTGCCCCCATTTTTCCAACAGCCTTTCCTACCCCTTCCTCCTTTCCCCTCACTTCTGCTTCTTATTCTGCATAAGATCTCTTTGCACAGACTCTCCCTATTTCTCCTTACCTTGACGGTTCATATACAACATACAATGCTCACTATGTGCCATGCTCGCATCTGGCTACCCACCTGACCGCGAAAACCTGTACCAGGCTGTTGGTGGCATTCGCTGTCCTCTGACTCAGATGATTTATGTCCCATCCTGCTCACTGCCCTGGCATCTTAGTTTTTCACATTCCTTACAACAGGGACTTGTGCCAAGCAGAGACCAAGTACAACCTAAAACTAGCTCATAAATGAACACTTCTTCTCCCACCCCTTTGCTGCCCTGCCCTCTTTGGCAACTGGGGAAAGCCTCTGCAACGTGTGGTATGCTGGGAACCTCCTGCAAGAACTCTCCCTGTAATCTCAGGCATCTATCTTTAGGAGATCTTGCTGTGTGTGGAGTTGAGGATGACTACTAAGGGTGTATCCTCAACATGAAAAAAAGGTGAGGGTGTTTCTGACTGCATTAGCTTGCACGCAAGGTTGAAAATCCAGCATGGACAAGGTCATCTGCAGTTCTCGCACGTTCACTAGTTGAGATAACTCTGCAAGAGAGCTAAGTGATGAGCCGTGAGCTGCTCTGGCTACCCAGGGCTGCTACTGACTATGAGTGAATCCAGGACTGAAAATCTTCCCTTTCTATTTTTCCCAAGGCAACGCTCACCTTTAGCAGGGTATTGTGGCTGGCACAGAGGCTGGAGAAGGTAAAGCCAAGCCGCTTCACATAATCCCTGTAGATAGCCAGCGTAGTCTTCCTACATCTCTCTTCTGCCTCCACTGTCTGACCCTCAATATTTAAACCAAATTATCTCACAATACAAAAAAAGGTGAGTAAAGCAGTTTGCGGGCACCTGTTTTTTCAGATCTAAACTTCTGCCTGACTCTCATGAAGGAGGAGGGAAAGAAGAAGTTACCTGTTATTTTTCAGACTGGTTCAACTCTATCTTACAGCTGGCTTTGGTTGGGTTTTTTTCCTTTTTGGGTTTTACTTATCTGGAGCCTTTCCATGTTTAATAACCATCAAGGGTGTTATTCTCCTTTCTCCAGCTCTGGTTGTTCCCATGTTACTGTTCCTCGTGGTTCATTCTTAAGCAGCTACTAAGCTTTCTTTGAAACCATTTGCTCTCACTGAACTAAAATACTTCCTGGTCTTTTCAGATAAGGGATTTAAATGATAGAGAGAGATGTGCTCTCTGTAGCAGATGTGCTATGGCATAAAACAGGTCCAGTTTTAAGATGTATCTGGACCCAAAGTGCATCACATAACTTGTATGAATTTTCTAGGTTTGCAGAATGTATTTCATCTGGCACTGCAGTTGCAAATAAGACATGAGATAATAGCTACACTTTTTTATTATGGAATGAACCAAATAATCTAACTTTTGGGGGCATCAGGACCTGGCCAGGTGTGAGCTTCGCAGCTCACATTCATTTCTAATCCTTAGCTCTGAAACTGTTCATCCTTTACCCTTGTGGCGAGACATGTTCTTTGAAAAGTTTATCCTGCTCACACGGGAAATTAAGTCAGAGATCTCACTGTCTTTCTCTATCTTGGCCATCATGATCCTTTCACAGAATCACAGAATCACAGAATCACAGAATGGTAGGGGTTGGAAGGGACCTCTGTGGGTCATCTAGTCCAACCCTCCTGCCGAAGCAGGGTCACCTACAGCAGGCTGCACAGGACC
>Ga0181612_154085_pt1 | contig 13575 bp, 9 predicted proteins | sample HoacroProtozoa21_FD_119630 | JGI IMG/M metagenome (GOLD analysis project Ga0181612, IMG submission 119630) | Hoatzin crop microbial communities from Cojedes, Venezuel. Combined Assembly of Gp0051906, Gp0051904, Gp0051908 | reverse complement strand
TTTTTCCCCTGGTGTTCTGCTCCCTCCGTCCCCACAGACCACGGGAGCTAAGGTGGCTGGTGGGGCAACAGCAAGGATTGTGAGCAGTGACCTTGGTGCTGGGAGCAGCAGCGGGGCGGTTTGTGTGCTGGGCAGGAGGCTGCGGGGCGCCCGCGGCCGGGCGGGCTGGGGAGACGCTGCCCATCCTCGGCCCTTGAAACCAACGGGTTCGTTACTCTCGGTTTTGAGTAACTTACTGCTTTGTGAGGCTTTTTATATTTCTATTTTCTGAATTTGGGCATTGTTCCAAAAAAACAGTCTCTTAGAATAATTAGATTGCTTTGATTCCTTTTAATTAAGTCATGTTAAGTAGGCTGCCTGTGTGCGTGGCAAAGTCTCAGGTTTGATGTGTTTTCTGCATTTGGAAACTGGGATTCACGTCTGCTCCGAGTCTCTGTGCAGCAGCTGCGCGACGTCCGGTGATGTCCCATTTACGCAGAGGTTCACCTTGAACAGTAGAGCTGCTTTGAAGAATAAGGCAGAAAAGATTATAAGTCATTATAAGGAAGAATTAGGCTATGTTAGGAAAAAATGTTGATGACGATAAGGGAAATGCAGCACTTACTGCCTGGGAAGGCATTTGGGCATCTGCCGCGGGAAGGCTTTAGCAGAAGTTGGGTGACCAGTTGTCAGGAAGGAGGCGGAGGTCATTGATTCTGTATCAGGCCCGCTGGGATGGGACTGGATTACTTCATGAAATCCACCCCAGCCTTACCTTCTGAGGTTATACGGGCCTAAGCAGTGGGGTGGCAGGGTGCGGAATAGGAACCCCGTCGGCTCGTTGTCTTCCACGCGTCCTGCATGTCGACTGACAGCTCCAGAGTGAGCCTGAAAACTCAAACACTACAGCTATGTTGATTCTATTTTATTTATTTTACCTGTAGCAGTAGCTCTGAAACTGTGTTTTTCTTGCTTTGAGTGTGCTGTTTTGCAAGTAGGATGCTCTGCCACTCAATAGCTGTTTAAAAAAAAAAATCTTCAGCACAACAGAGCTTTAATACTACTTTATAGATTCTGGGTAGGATCACGCGTTGTGGCTCCTTCTCTAAGGAGGTGTAAGGGGCAGTTTCAGTGTAAAATATTGAATGTTGGAGCAATTCCTTCTGTTGATCAACCGGAAACACACCTTCAGACCATAACGGAGCAGCTGTGGCAGTGAGTCTCTGGAGAAGAGCCGAGCTGTCTTACCAGACCCATTCCTGGTTGGGGGAATCTGTTACCTGGCAGCGTGTCTGACTGAGGGCGATTTTGATCCCTTCGAGGAGGGACGGGGATGAGAGGAGAGCAGATATGGACAGAAACAGAGCTGTGATTTCATGGAGAGCTTCCTTCATCCTTACACAGTGAATTTCCAGCCGTTCCGCACCGTTTGCCAGCGTAATTTTATCCCCTAGCCGCTTCCCTCTCAAGTTGTTTCATGCTGGTGCCCTGTGACCCCACTCCAAAGAGTCTTGTAGAGCTTAATCTGCAAAATGCTGTCTAAGGGGCTTAAATCCTGCTTAATCAAGTTATAGCTGAGAATTTCTTAACTTTTAAGTGTAAGCCTCTGACCTTGCGCAGATGATGCCTTTGCTGCACTCAGATGAGCACAGTTTTGCCCACTTTACCTGCCTGACAGCTGTACACACCGGTTAATGTCTCTGTAGCAGCTGGGATATCACTGGAATAGCTGCATTCTTCAGCCCGGACTCGCCCAAAGCATCACACCTCAGCAGTATGAACTTACTAGGGAAAGCAATCTGGGGATCACGTGCCAATACGAGTTGTAGAAATGAAGTATGAAATTATTTTTAGGGAAGTTGTGCCCATCAGGTTTAGTAAGGTATCTTGGGGTTAAAAGGTGATCGACTTCACACTTTTGTTATGCTGAATGAAAAGAGGGCAATATTGTAACTATTAAGTAGCAAAGATTATGAAGGCAAACAGATACATTTTTCATATAGTTCATATCTGCTGTGCTAGGTGTTGCTATTTTGGCATTGAATCACACGCACGCTGTGGACTATGTCTTGTAGAGTCTTTCTGGAACCAAGACTGAGATCTTAGGCTGCAGGAAAATCAAAGATTAAGACTTGAATTTTATAACTTTGATGGAGAAAGAGGTTTATCCTTGTATTTTTTTGAGGGGAAAAAAAATTCGTCTCACTGATGAAAATGCCATAGTGCTCCAGCATGCGTCTGTCACCTTGCTGGGCTGATGGGTGCCAGTGATGATGGAAGCCTGGCCTGGCTTCCAAAACTCTCTTTATCCCCATTGCCCATTAATGGTTAAGCAACATCGGCAACTGAAATTGCTTATCCTCAAATTGTCACCTTTAGCACTCCACATTTCTTCCCTTTTATAGGACCTGATCCTGAGGTGAGTCTCCTGGACTCAGCGCTGGCAGGGCTGAGCACACTAGAGTTTGGAAGACGGATGACGGGTCGGGTTCTGGTTTCTGGAATGCCAGCGAAAGCGCTTTGGCACAAAATCGCTGAGCTTCTGCAGCCCCCGCTCTGCTCAGCGTAGCTTGGGGGTGCCCTGGCAAAGGCGGTTGTAATTTTGGCTTTTCCTCATTGTTTAATTTATGTTTCGGCCCCATTCAAAGTAAAAGAAATAACCTGTAATTAGGTGAAGTTTCCAAAGCAGAGCTGTTAATGTAAGCACAAAATCTACAGAACTGTGGGAATTACTGTACGCAGCCAATACAGACTGACGTTTCCCAGGGGGACAGGAGTTGATGAACACGGTGAACTGGTTTCTGCCCTCCAGACAGACTCATCTTGGAGAGGTTACTGCTATCACCTGCTCATCAGTGAACATGTGGGTGTTTTATTTATCCTCTGCAAGAACTAAATCCCTCATGAAGCAAATGGGACAGTGCTTGTGCTTTATTGCAGCTGCTTGCCGGGTTTGTTGTTTGAGCCCCGGTGTCAGCAGCAGCCCCGTGCGCGAGGCTGGGTTAGGGGCCGGCTGGCTCCTCAGCTGTAGCTCTGCTTTAGTCGCCCACTGACAGTTTTCCCCTGGTGCTTTCCCAGAGCTGCTAATTGTACTGGTAGTGTCAGCCCTGCGCTGCTGGCTCGTTTGGACCTCGAGCGGTCGTCTGGATGGAAATGACATGGAGCCGGCGTAGATCCGAACGGCAGTTTTCAAACCAGATACAGCCAGACTCTTGCTCTTGTCTTAAATAGGGAAATTATACGGTTTTGATAGATCACGTCTTTAGAGAATCCCTGTTTCCTCTTGTAAAGAGGATTGCTTTGATTTTATTTGGAAATTTGGAAATAATTTGGAAAGTAATTCTGAGAGAGTGTGTCATTAGGTGATCAGCATAACTGCTTGAGAGCAAAACCGTCTCACTTTAAATTTTGTCATTAAGTATGGTTAATGTCCACAGCAAAAATGTCTAGCTAATGCACTTGGTATTTAGCCCCAAACTGTTTTCGTCTCCTGTTTTGGGTGCCAGAACGCCTTTCTACTGAAAATCCTCCAATTTCCTGCAACATTGTCAATCCAATGTTTTGTCAACCCAGAAGTTTGTGGCATACTGAAAATGGAAATAACTTAAAAATTGACATCAAACTGTATTTTTAAACAAATATGCAGGAAAAAGGTTGGATAAACCAATGAGTGTTTCATAGAAGAGTGGCATTATTACATAAACAAACAACACTTTTAATTGTGCCTGCGTGAGTAGAATAATGAGGGTAGTCTGAATCAGGCCACCACAGAGTTATTGCTTTTGACAGGAGCTCTTCAGTGAGACACTGAGGTGATCGGAAAATCAAATGCACACCAGAAAGCTGGCTGACATCACTGTCAGCAATGTCATGCTTGTCCATCACAGCACTCTGGCCGGGCTTTTTGACAGCTCTGATGCTGCGATGGCAGCAGCAGCTGGGAGCAACGGATACAGCTGGGCATCATCTGCAGAGGAGTCTGAGTCTGGGTCGTCTCGTCTGATAATTGCGTCGGGAAGCAAAGGCTGCTCGCCAAAGACTAGAAGATACCTGCCATCAACACGTAATACAAGGCAGGGAAGGGCAGCATGGTCTGCAGGCACAGTCACAGTCTGGAACTGGTCAATAGCTCATAAAAACAGAGGGAAAACAAACCGTAAAGCCTTGTGTGTCTGTGTGATTTCAGTAGAAGTTGCTGAGCTGAAGCCCCCAGGCCTTTCGAGGGTTTCGGTTAGGATCTCTGTTGCCTTTTGCAGTAACTGCTGCATGAAGGCGTCTGTTTGGAAGTGGAAGGGAAGGGATGCAGCACAGCATCACCAGAGAAGATGAATGAAGAATGATGGAAGGAAATACAGGAGGTGACAAAAGGAGGCAGCATCAAAAGGGTCGTGATGCTGAAACGCAAAATTTTCATATGAGATCTAAAAGTATGTTTAAAAAATGCTTCTTCATACTGTGAAAGGAAAGGTAAAATTGCTTAGTCAGTGAATCCTCCTGGATGGCTGCTCACCTGGGTGTCAGCCGAGTGAAGCATGGCGGCAGGCTGGGGAGCTGCTCAGCGGCAACGTGCGCTCTGGTACTGGGAAGGACTGGTATCCCGTGGGTTAGCAAGGGCTTCGTGCTTTTACTGTGTCTTCTTCTCAAAGACCTTGTTTCTGTAGTTCTGTTCTGCAAGGAGACCCTATTTGTTGTGAACAGTTACTAAAAATAGCACTCTGTTTCACAGAGCATCACATAAACCAGTGAGCTCCTGCTCTCCCCTCAAAACTGGTGCCCCACACCCCAATCAGATGAACGAGTTCTGAGTGCTTCACTTATTCTCCTGGTATTTTTCACACACCAACGAAAAAAGTCTTGAGGATATTTCTGGGGGAGGGGTCCACCACCAGCCCACCCGGTCTGGTTTGCGACTCGGATACCTGTTTCTCGTTGTGTGCACGTGAATGAGGTGTGAGGAGTAGGACTAAGACTGTCTGCTTATTTACAGGCTCCTTCCTCTCCTTTTCATCCTGCTCAGCCTCGTGTTTCTCAGTGTGCAAATGATGTGTTTACAGTTTGGATCTTTAGATCTACAGGCTTCAGTTTTAGAGTATGAATTCACCTCCATTAATTGCGAGCTGTGTTTAATATTTATGCTAAAAGGACATGAGGAGTGTTCTAATGAGCATGTTCTCCTTTGAAAAAATGGAGCTGAAAAATTACCAGCCACTCTCGTTACAGTGTCTTGTAAAGATGCCAGCAGGCAGAGCGTGATTTAAGGTGCACATTTTTGCCCATCAGCGCCTTCATAACAACACTGAAAGGAGAGAGAGAGGCACGGGGGGATCCGTGTAAGATTAATATAGCCTCTTATCTTTACTTAGTGCGGGAGTTCCCGAAAAGGATGAGTGTGTCAGATCACTGATTCTTGCTTAATATTTTTTTCTCCTTTTGCTTGCTTTTCTTCGTTGTTGTGATCATGCGAATGATGCCTTTCATTGTACCTGTCTTGCCCATGGGCTTGAGATGCTGAATATTAATTGAGCAGCACGATATCTTTTTTCCAAGCTTCATAGATAAGCAAAACATTTTTATGTGAAAGTGCTTCATCCTCTTTTACTATGATATTTTAAGACTTTCTTATCTTTGCCTGTCACAGAAGAAAATGTAAAAACCCGAAACTTCTGAGACCTTGATTTGGTTTGTAAACAGGCTTTCAGTAGCAGATTTTCGTAGAGGTATGTGTATGATTGTCCTGCTCTTAAACTTGGTTCTTTATTTCAACACAGCAGCTTTCATTTTGTTAAGCCATTGGGATTCTGGATTCTCAGTCTCTCTGTGCAGGTCTCGAGAAGAGAGGAAGAAACAGGCTTTTATCTTTCAAAGGACAGTTGAAAGACTTGTTCTTTTTTGGCCTTGCTTCCAAAAAATGCACTTTTGGGTGTGACAAACTAGCTGCTACATAGGCATCTGGAACTTAGCTGAGTAAAAGTGTTTTGGAAGTATTGGGGTTTTTTAACAGGTTTTTTTTTTCTCAAACTGAAATGTGCTCTGATTTACGTGCTTGTAGAGCTGTAAAGCTGGGGACGGTAACGTAATGTCCACGGCCAAAGTCATGATGATGTTGAATATAAATTTTTTTTCCAAAAGCAAGGGTCGGTTGCCAAGGGCTCTTGATTGGTTTTCCCTCTCTTTACCCACCTGTGTGAATATCAGATTCCTGGCACTTTTGTGCACTTTTATCTTGAGAATTGTGTTGCGTTAAAGCAGAAGCTGGTTTTGAGGTGAGGTTATGAACTGTTGTTATATTCACAACCCTTCCTTGGGGAGGGGCGTGCAGCACAGTCTGGAGTAACCTGGTGCCTGATCTTAACAGCTAAGAGTTAAGAAGCTGATTTAAAAGTATGTTCGTGTTATGCTAGATTGCTTTGATTTTTTTCCTGTTTTTATCTCTCAGTGAGTGTTGAGTAACATTGTCACATACCTGCTGATTGCACAGTCACTCCTGTTTCTGTCAGTCCCTGGTTTCTGTGGTTTCTTTTAGTAGCTACCGGTAACTGGTCTGCTTTTAAAACTGCTGTGCATTTCGTCAGCAGTTTGCTCTGTGCCTCTTCCATGTGAAGAGCGGACAAGAACTACTGAGCTGTAGTCGTGTCTATGGCCTGGTGATGAACTGCTGGGAGGGAGATCTGCAAGTTGGCATTAAGTTGCTGAAGCTGAGCACGCCCATGGTGTACGTAGCGCAGCTGCAAGAAATTGGCCATGTTTCTTGTTGAAGACAAACTTTTTGCCATAAAATTTTTCACTGTCTCTGCTGTGGGCCCGTCTAGAAAAGGCAAGGCTCCATCTAGGTTTAGTGCTTGCAGAGGTGTTGGTCAGGCTGCTTTTATACCTGCCTTAGTAATAAAGGGGCAGCTAATTAGTCAGGGTTTAGGAAGAGGTGGAGGCTGCTGCTATTCCTGTTCTTACTCCAGGAAGGGTAGCTATCTGAGCTTCTTCTCTGCCCTGCACTCTGGTATGTTCATTCCTTGTAAGCTGGAAGCAAGAGCTGTATCCCTGTTCCAGGTGGGAGGGAAGGAACATTTCAGGATGAGTTTTGAGGTTTACAGAATATCTGATTTCTACAATTTTCCATCTTTAAGAGGGAAATTTGTTCCGTTGGAGATGTACAGGGTATGGACCTGAGGATTAGAGAACTGTGCAGGGTTATTTTTGAGGCTGGCTAATGTCCAAAACATATCTGACCTTCCTAAGGCATTTTGAATGTTAGCAATCCCTGGGTGAAACGGACCGGAGGTCAGAGATGCGATAAACTCGGTCAAACCTGCGTTGGCACTGTGTGTGCAATCCCACACACCCACAGCAGGCATATTTTGTTTATCCAGCTCTGCAGGAAATGTTTTGTGTTTTGTTTTTCCAACATAACCAGTTTATGTACGTGCTTCTGTCTTAAACAGGTGTCTGCATCTTAAATGGATTTGTTTTTATACTTAAAGTGATTATCTTACATTTTATGTTACTAGGCCAGGTACAAGCAGAGTCTTGATCCTACGGTGGATGAAGTGAAGAAGCTGTGTACATCTCTGCGTCGAAACGCCAAGGAAGAGCGGGTACTTTTCCACTACAATGGACATGGCGTCCCCAGGCCAACAGTAAATGGGGAGATCTGGGTCTTCAACAAGGTGCGTCTTTGCAAAGCAGTGCTGAACAGCTCAGTCTTTTTCATTGCTATGTGTATTTTGACGTGTGCTTTTAGAGAACAAGTGAATTTTCAGTCTTTAAAATATGTTCACGGGTATTTGTTTGGTTCCCTGCTGACAGCTGTTTGCTTTCTTCATGTTCTTGAAGTTCTGAGACCCCATAGGTTGTCCCTCACCTCGCAGCAGCAGAAGGGTCTTCTCAGATGCACTGAAGCTCATTGCCAAACCCTGCAAAGCCGGCTACTTTCCCTTCCTTTGCTTTTCAGCCGTAGCACCCCAGCTCTGTCGCGTCTGGGCAGATAGTGAGGCTCCCCAGTGGGCTTGGCTTTGCTGCCTCACTCACTGACTGATTATTAAGTATTAACCGTAAAGTTTATGCTTAAAATGTCTGCTAACTCTGAGCAGCCATTGTCCAAAGCACGTAGAGATACCGCATGACAATAAACCATATGGCTACCGCTGCTTCCAGAGCCCAGAGTACTGAAGAGCCTCCGACTACAGCGTGATCGGTATCTTCTGGTTTTCTAAAGACTCCTGTCGCTCCTGCTTAGCCATGGTTTGTAGCCATAACTTGTACAGCTATGTAGGCCACATGCAACACCTTCCCAGCGATTCCAAGTGTGGCCTAAACATGCTTTGCTTTCCCTTTAGTTGAGCTATTTGGTGTCTATTAAGGGTAACTGGTTTAGAAGGGAGTCTTAGGAAATCGAGAAATACTGCTTGGAGCTGAAAAGTACATTGACATAGGACTTGCATTCAGTATTGTAGATATGCACCTATTTTTTTTTGTGGGGCTTATTGGACTTCTTTTCTCATACTTCACATGTATTATTTTTGTAATTGAATGGCCGTTCACTCATAATTTGAAAGAGCTGGGGGAGAGAAGGGGAGAAAGTGCAAGAGGCCGTCACTTTATTCTGGTACATCTATATTGGAGACTTGATTAGTATTCAGACCAATAAGCAATTGGTCTGAATACCAATTCATTTTGAAGCTGAATTTGGTGTTTAAGAACAAATAGGAGTGACCTTCTTCTTACTTAACAGCCAGTGGATAATAAATAAAACAGAAGGAATGCTGGGCAGAATGTTACACGTGGAAGAAGAGGAAATTACTGCTCAATGAAGTGGTGTATTATGCCAAATGCTTTATTAAGAGGTTACTGGGGACTTGCCAGTTTGCCTGCAGTATCAGCTGGGATAACGTGGTGTGGACGCCCTGGTGATGAGGAGCCGAGGCCTCTCTGATGTGTTGTACTGACGGTGAAAAACAGTTTGATTGTCATAGAGGTTGGTGGGGAAAGTTGGAACTTGGTAATTTTTGCAGCATGTTACCAAATACTGGCTTTTACTGAAAGATAGAATCAGGAGTGGAACTTCTCTTTTAAACAAAGGATTAAATTTAAAGAAACACTGCGGGGGGGAAATCAGCAGTGTTTAGAAACCAGCCCTGAGGAATTCAGTCTCAGATCCAAGCAGAGGACCTGAGGAGGCTCAGTATTACAGCTCTCTTGAATTGAAATAGTGGAGGTACTGAAATTTGACTGTGCTGACATTTTAAAATCAGATTTAAAATGCTCATTCACGCACTTAAACTCTCAGTTATGAGAGCCCGAAGGCAGAGCTGAAGGGGACCTTGAGATGGCCCGGGTGAGGGCCGAGCGGAGCGGGCCGTGCCGGTGGACGTGGCGCGCTGCAGGCCGACCCGTGCTGGCCGAAGGCAGTAGATGTGTGTGGATTCCCGCAGAGTTCCCGTGGGGCCAGGCTGAGCAGCCTGCTCCTGTGCCCGGAGCGCGTGGGCCCGGTGGGACGCGCCGGGCTGTCCGCAGGGCATCGGGGCGGGCGGGCGGTGGGGCACGCGGGAGGTGCGACGTCAGTCCTAATTCAACAACGGGATTTCAAGAGTCTGTCCAAGCATTTCGCTGTGCTTTTGTTCTCGATCCCTAGATGCTCATTTTTCCTTTCCTTTTTTTTTTTTCTCCCATTAAATCGGTGTGCAGCCGTTACGGGGCTGGTGCCGTAGGTGGTGACAGAGGGGACGTGTCCCCTGCGTCTGGGCAGCCGGCGCTGCCTTCCCTGCGCTCCCCCAGCCCCGCCGGAATGCCGCATATGTGGGCGGAGCCGTCCGGTGACCCTGCTTCGGCAGGAGGGTTGGACTAGATGACCCGCAGAGGTCCCTTCCAACCCCGAACGTTCTGTGATTCTGTGGGTAGCAGCCTCCAGCCTGATGGCTGCATGGACGGCTGGACCCAGCGCCTCTGCTGCCGGGTCGCTGTGAGGGGGGACGCAGCGAAAGCAGCATCGCGGTGCTGTTGGTAGCTGCTGTCGGAGAGCCTGGGACTGAGAGCTTAGCACCTGAGCAATTTTTCCTTTTTCACCCGTGTCCCCTGTAACAACCAGCCATCTTTGGCAGTCTGCTCTTGCTGCCACAGCGCTTAGGTTTGTTTATGCCTCATGTTTTGTGAGAGGCTGTGGCTTTCAGCTCGCACTAAAGCTTGTGATGCCAGGAAGGTCATGGTGTTGTCAGAATACTCCAAGCAATTCTGTGTTTGGGGTTGGAGGTGGTGTGCTGCGGCTGGAGAAAAGGGACGTGGCTGCTCATAAGCACCTCTCCTCTAACACCACGGATTATTGAACTCTCCCATCGTGTGCCAGCAGACTGTCAGAGACAACAAACAGATGTAGTGGTGTAGGAGCACTTTGTAACGATGCTGGGGAAAGTTTGCAAAGTGTTAGGTCTTCACTAGTATCTTCTGCTTAATTTCTTGAGAGACAGTATTTTAAAATTAATTTAGACCTCTGCCCTTGCACTGCTGGTGCTCTGTCTGAACTGATGTTTTAAAATGGGAATACAAGGAGAATGCTTCTCTCGTAGGCTTTATTATCTACACCTCTGAAAAGCTGTCTGCTGGTGTCCTGCTGGTGCATCCTCCCTCGTGCTGCAGAAGGTTGCCGTGGCTTGTGGCTTTAGCTGGGTGCTCTTGGCGCATGTCACAAGCCAGTTCTGAATTATGGCATTGTGTGTTATTTCACTGTAGGCTTCCTGCCTACAGCATTGGCATGCAAGGGAAGGGTTGAGACAGTCCTTCTAAACCGGTAAATTTGGCACCATCTGGCCTTTTGCCAGATTTTGACGATGCAATGCCAGGCTTTCTGTGTATTTATTGTGAGTGCTGGTGTATTAATAAGGAGCAATGTTCTTTTTATAGTTTTGCTTGCTCCTATTTTCTCTTTCTGAGAAAATCCCAAAGTGGTTTCAAAAAGGTGAAAATCAAAACCCCTTAACTTCAGACACGTTTATTCTGACGTTCTGGGGACCTTCTCTCAGAATCTGAAGAATGGGGGTTTTTTAACATATTTTTGAGCTGTTCGTTAAGCAATTGGTTATGAAATCTGTTCAAGATCAGTTTCCAGTTTAGTTGTTTGTTGTGTCATTCCTTCAAACAGTCACAGAGGGATGGTGGGAGCTGTGTTAACAGAGGAGAAACAGCCTTGCGAAAAACCAAAGTCAACACTGAGAACAAAACATATGGACGCGTTCTTTCATACTCACAGCCCCAGCATGGCAGAGGCAAGATGAGCAAGCATCAAAAGATCACCCAGAACAACCACGCTAGAAGGCTATTATTTAACACTCCTTTTTTCTTCAAACTATCCCATTTACATATCATTAGCAAATTTGAGAAGTTATGTGTGACCCCCACAGTCAAGTCGGAACATAAAATTCTTCTGGCTGGAAATATCACAATATTAATCAGAGCTATAATCCAGTCTTAACTGTAGCAATATAAATATGAAGTTAAAACAATGCCTGCCCGTAACATCTCATCCGTTGTAGGTGTTGGAGCAGGTTTTTTAGGAGTAACTTGCTATGCTTGGAATGTGCGTAAAATAGTGGTGTCTGGCTGCAGGTCAGTTCTTCGTGTGTCATTCTGCCCTGCAGCAATTTGCAAAGCTCCAAACGCCCTAAAACCCGGGCTTTTATAAACATTTTTTCCTATTAGTTTTCATGAAACAACTGGAACTGTTATATATGGGCACAACTGGATTTTGACATGACTGTTTCCTCCCTTGTCTAACAGATGGTTGATGGTCACTTCTGTCTTTATATACGCTGATACCTGTCCTTGAGAATTTGATTTTTGTAAAAGTTTACTGGTTTTATTACAGCTATTTGCAGTCTCTTGAATTTAAATAGGAGTTATGATCCCGTCCGTCATTCTGCTGCTGTGAGCAGGCACGTCCCAGCTTTTGCTGGGGCTCTGGGCAGAGCTCGGTGCTGCGCGAGCGCGGCCGCGCTGCCCTCAGCTGCCGACGGGCAGGGTCGCGCAGTCGCCCGCGGTCTGGTTGTCTTCAGGCTCGGGTGCCTGCTTGGTTTATATTTTCAGTTCTGCCGTGTATTTTAGGGTGTGGCCCTCCTTTTTGATCCTCCTTGTATTTTAAGAAGCGCTTGCCTCCAGTTATTTGGGAGGGAGGATGTTAAGGTGGAAGAGAAGAAACAAAACACTTCATCTTTACAGAAGCTAAATTGTTGGCACTTGACTTTGTTGAAGGCAGGCTTTGTTGGTTTTGATTTTATTGGATAATTCTGAAAGTTGCACAGAAGTTAAAGGCTGTAATAATATTAGGAAGCATCTCATTAAACTAGGATGGGGTAGCTGCTGATGAGCTACATGATCTTAATTATCAATCTTGATTTATTGATGGATTTGTCTGTCAGTTTAAGATGTTTGATGTTAAATTAAAGACAGCTGGGTTACATCCTTTCTCAGTGTTGCAGAAATTTGAGATAAAATTGGACTAAGTGCTGCTTGGGGTTGTTAGCCCAGATCGGTGCACTCTTTGAGTTTTAGAATTTTAGAGTTTAGCGTTTCAAACAATACCACAATAAAATCTGCTTGTCGGTTGTGTTGGAGGTGGGTTCATAGTCCTCATTATTAGTAGATGTTGATTGCTATTTGTGTTCATTAATGTGCCCAATGTTCAATCTAGGTTTTATTTTGTGATTTCAGAACTGGAACTTTTTGGTGTTTATTTTATTACCTGACCAGTGAAAGTTCGGTTGCGTCTCTGCCTCTCTGTAACTGGCGTGTTTGTTTTCTCCTGACAGAACTATACTCAGTATATTCCTCTATCCATATACGACCTGCAGACGTGGATGGGCAGCCCTTCCATTTTCGTCTATGACTGCTCTAATGCTGGCCTTATCGTCAAGTCCTTCAAACAGTTTGCACTACAGAGGGAGCAGGAGTTGGAGGTGAGATCGCAGGCTGCTGCGGAGGCGTCAGCTGTGCTTGTGCCCTAGGGTGAAGTTTAAGCTTGCTTTGCTATATACAGCTGAAAAATGTGTTTAAAACTGAGCTGGAAGGCAAATTAACTTGCAAATAATTTTGCCACTCCAATCTTTCTGGTTCAGTTTGCTATCCTATTAAACTTGGAATAATTTTTAATACAAGCACTAATTAAATGGTAATGTTAATAGAATCAATTTGTGTCCTAATGGTCTGTTCTGCTGAGATGAATGCTGAGGCGAACTAGACATATTTATTTTAATCGCTAAAGTGCAGTATCTGGCTATGTGTTTGGATGTAGTTAGTGATTTGTGCTGTTGAACTGAATGTGAAAATGCAAAACAAAATAAAATAAACCTGGCACACAGAGGGGTTGTCACTGGTGGTTTCAGTTTCACGAACTGCTCAAGTTGAATATGTTTCTAATGAAAAGCTGTCTTTCACTGCAAATGTAATTACGAATAAATTTATTGAAGTAGATTTGAAGTGCAAAGTGGAAGGTAAGAAGTCAGGATTCGTTGTGCAGCAACTTGGGATGGCAAGACTCCCCGCTGCCAGAAATTCCTGCTGGCTTGAGCTCACAGAGAAAGCACTTTTTGTGAAGTTTGGCTTCCTACACTCCCACGG
>Ga0181612_141816_pt1 | contig 13575 bp, 7 predicted proteins | sample HoacroProtozoa21_FD_119630 | JGI IMG/M metagenome (GOLD analysis project Ga0181612, IMG submission 119630) | Hoatzin crop microbial communities from Cojedes, Venezuel. Combined Assembly of Gp0051906, Gp0051904, Gp0051908 | reverse complement strand
TCTTTACAATGAGGGTGGTGAAACACTGGAACGGGTTGCCCAGAGAGGCAGTGGAGGCCCCATCCCTGGAAACATTCAAGACCAGGTCGGACAGGGCTCTGAGCAACCTGATCTAGTTAGCGGTGTCCCTGCTCGCTGCGGGGAGGTTGGACTAGATGACCTCTAGAGGTCCCTTCCAACCCAAAACTTTCTGTGATTCTATGATACATAGTCTGAGTGTGGGTTTGTGTGTTCTCTTTTTTTTTTTTATTGTTTTACTTTAGCTTTTAGGAGAATACGAGTCCCTTGGAAAAGAACATGAAAGAGTAAAGGTAAGTATGTGCTAGTCAATTAAAAAAAAAAAACAAAAACAAACATGCAAAATATGTGATCATTTGCCATGGAATTAACTTTAGTATTTTGAAAAAGGATCACCCAAAAGATCCGTATTTATTTTAACTGATGGCTTCTTACTACATCTTCAGAGCCCGGGAAAGGGAGGGAGTTTAGAATGTGTCATTTTCCAGTCATAGACAGTAAAAATACTGCAAAGTCAAAGCCAAAGAAACGTAATGACCTCCCTTTCAAACAGGAAGGCATATTGAATATATTGTTTTAAAGACTGATACAGAGTTACTCATATTTCTTTTAATACACTTCTGTAGCTTCTAGGCTTTTCACTTTTTTTGCTTGTGTACTTGTAGGATACATTAAATGCAACTGAAAACAAATTACTTGATGCAAACACGCAGATTTCTGATCTGAAAAGGTAAATGCAAAACTGTCTTACTACTATTTTAACAGTATGAAATACAGGCTATGGCCTAAACATTTACTCCTGGGTTTTGAAGGATGTACAACTTGCAATTTTAACTACATCTTACAAAGCTTTTCATGTTGCTTTATGTTACTTTGTACACATTGTAAAAAAATCTTATTATTTTAGGATATATGGGATTTTTTTTCTACTTCCTCGAACATGTCTTGCAGTGGGATGTCATTAATTGCTTCCTTTCTGATGGTTGTCACTCAGCTAGCCCAGCCAGGCCGCTGCTCAAGCTTTTACTTGCAGTTGTCTCCTCAGGAGCTCCCATCTTCAGTTAACCAGTGTCTATTCTGGTTTCAGGAGCGAGGATGCTGACAGGAGTTTACTGTTCAAGATTATGGCTCCTAAGCATGAATAAAGGACAGAAAGGTCTTCCATGTATAGAGCAGGAATAGTATCTCCTGTGGATGTTCCTCATGCTACCTGGATCTACTTTTTGGTTGGGAGAACAGAAATCCATTGAGCTTTATACTTTCTGTGTAGGCCCTAGGCAAACCATGTGTGACCATCAAGGGGTTTAGAGTTACAAACATACCCTCTGGTCTGGGATTTCTCAGCCCCTCCTTGTCAATGGCGTTAAAGAGCGCACCTGCTCAGGAAATCTAGAGAGGTGGAGGAGAGGACATTCAAGAGGGCTCTGGGGCAGGCATTTTAGAACTGTTCACATTATCTCTCTCCGTTTGAGCTTCTCTTGTGGGTGTGTGCTGTCATAATTTTCTTCTAGGTTTTTATATGAGCAGCTGAAACCCAGACTGTTAGGAAGGTGTGGTGGTTTTTGGTTTGGTTTTTTTTATGCGTGGTTTTTGATGATGCTTTGAGAAATGTCGCTACAAGCTTCACCTCAAAATTAATTCCAAATGTCATTGCCACCAAGCATTAACTTGTGCATAGTCTTTAGCCAAACCCAGAAAAATAGCAAATGTGGTCCCTGGGAAATGTCTCAGTCCTTTTCTTTGCTGCTCAGATCACCCGATTTTTCAAGAAAAATAGTAAGAATGAATAGGAAGAATTGAAGAAGGGAATAGAAGGAAGCCAAAACCACTCTGTCTTCAATTTTTATTGGGAATGTTGAAAATATGGAGATAGTGTGAAGGAAGTTCAGTCAGTTATTGGTGCTTCTGTTTTCCTGCCTGATTCTTGATGCAGCTAGCTAGGGACCATTCCATACTGGGGAGATTGTAGTGGAAAAAGGACATTTTTATATCCTGCTCCAGACCGCTCTATTTCTTTCCCCCAAGTGGGGAATGCCTAAGATTGTGTTGCATCACTAAGGGCTGGTTCACTGAAAATGGGGGCTGCAGTACGTGGGAGAGAGGAAAATCGTGTGAAGAGCCTGAGCAGGAGATCGGTGGAGTTTCCTGAATGACGCACAGGAGAAGGAGCCACTCATTAAAGCCAGCGTCAGGGAGGCATTTCTATAAATACATCATTTCAAGGAGGAAAAATGTTCTTGTTTTGTTTTCCCCAGCCGCTCTGAGTTGAATGCTTTGAGCCACAGCAATATCTCCTGGTCCTGTCTTTCTAGCTAGATTACTTAACTTGTTATCTTTGCATTCAAATACATATTTATATATATATTTAGATAGATAAAAATGTTGTCGTTACTCTTGTTCTTCAGCTTCAGCCAGGATATCTGAACAAGTATGAGAAAACTCTAAGAAATGTGATATCTCTTTTATGTCTTTGAAATCATCTTATAATGCATCTTTGCTGCTTTCCCATTAGGACAATTTCAAAACTTGAAGCTCAGCTCAAGCAGGTAGAACATGAAAATACGTTGAAACTTCGCCATATTACTGAAGGTCATTTAAGAACCTCTTGTACCAAGTAAGCGAGTATTGCAACAATGTGGAAACAGGTCATGTGTTTTAGAATACTTTTTAATGTGTTTTGGCTAAAAATGAATAAAGATGTCAGTCTATAGGCTAAACTGGATTAAATACGTGACATAATCCAGAGACTTCACATGCCAAGAGATTATTAAAAACAAACAAATAAATTGGGTGATATATCTGTGACTTGGCAGACTCTAGTCTTCCCAAATGAGTGTTTGATAGGTCTCAGTTGCTCAGCTGAATAGGGATCCCCATGCTCAGCAAAAATCTTGGGAATAAAATCTAATAGTCCAACTGGACGTTAGAGGTTTTCTGTGTGTCATTGATTTGAAAGGCTGATAACAACATCGTATGTTTGTAAATATAGTTTGTGCAGGTACCCTAAGAGTAGAGTTGGAGTTCAATTAGAATGCATACTCTAGTGTGAACTGTGAATTTATGTTAAGGAAATTAAAGTCGGCCTGTGTTCTGGTTTGCTGCTTTTGTGTTTTGAAGGCCTGAGAAGCTTTGTATGTCCCTTGTTTTTATTTCTTAGTTACGGCTTCTTGGGTGTCTCTCCCAGTTCAGCACTGATGCTGTAAAGCACAAAATGATAATGTAAGATGTTTTGTGGATGTCCATTTGTATATATTGAACAGTAGTATTTTGAGACCGATCTGATTTTTTTCATGATTATGAAGATGCAAGTAATTTACATATTAATACATTACCGGGACAGATTTCTGTTTAGAGCTATTTTAATATTTATGAACAAGACCCCTCAACAATGAACAGAAAAAAGGAAGAGCTGAATATGGCAGACCATGTTTATCAGGGAGGAGGAGGATGTCAGAGCCAGTATGGATTTGGAAGTTAATCTGTGCTTGAGAAATCTCGAAGGCTCAAGGAAATCCTCATTCCAGTTGAATGCACAGCAGGATAGATTTACAGAATAGTAGTTACAGTTCATAGCTGGTATACACAAGAACCCTTTTTTCCTAATTATCATATACTTTCCTCTGTATAAAGATCACATTTTTCTTTTGATATTTCAAGATAACATACTCATTGATGCTTATTAGTTAATTTATCGGTTTGAGGTCATCAGCGGTGACTACTTCTTGTTTGGGTTTTTTTGGTTCTTTTTTTTTTTATTTTTCTTATAAGCAGTGTCAAAAGGAAAGCTGGGGTCAGATGCTCTGAACTATTAGAGTAATCCACACCAAAATGTTTTTGTTTAGGTAGCTGAGAACTACTTGGTACCCAAACCTCGGTCTGAGTAAGCAGCATTAAATTACAAGAAGGTCTTTGTGGAGTTCTGCATTCTGAGCATATTGTGTAATTTAGACTGAAACCTCAACATGTGATTAAAAAAAAAAAATTAACTTTACAAACATGTTTTAAAAACCAGTTGTTGTTACTGTTTCTGTTTAACTAGGATAAATAGCTGGATTTTCTTTTTTTTTTTTCCTCATAAATTAAAAAAAGAGAAAATTCCAAAGCCTGTCATAACGTTGAAGATTTTTGTTCCCGCAGCAAGTTGTCAACTTCTGATGTCAGCAGGCGAAAGTGGTTGATACCAGGAGCGGAGTATTCCATCTTCACTGGCCAGCCTTTGGAAGTCCAGGAAAGCCCCAAAGATAACAGATTGGAGGAAACCTATATTCCTTCTAGGTGAGTTGGTTTCCTTCAGTATCCACTGTGATGTAAAGTTGAACACTTCTAAAAATAGTTTTATACAGTTGACCTGATCTATATTTCTAGATTTTGTACTTGTTAGAGTTCTAAAAAAATTTCTCAATGTTGTAGATGCTATACAATTCCTTAAAAACAAAGCGACCTTCTTCCTTCACTAACCTGGTATGAAGCAAGCAGCAGCTGCCCTGAAGCAGTACTTTCCTCGAAATATCAGAAAGCTTCAGCTGCATCTTGTGCCACTGTCTTTGTGCTCTCGTGTTTGTGTCCAGTTCTGCTCTGAGCTGGGACACGGTGTGCTCTGTTGTACTGGATGTGAGCTGTAGCAGTTGGCTGCAGCATTCCACCACTGTGAAGCTTCAGGTGTAATTTAGGGTGTAATTTAGTAGTTTGCCGCCTTACTCGGAAGTTTCTAAAGCCTCTGTCAGGACATATTTAGTTCTAAGAACATGTCAAGTCATGAAATTGCACTCGCGCTGTTCAGCTTTAGATTTTTGAATTGGCTGTAACAGTCCTCTAAGGTTCCTGGCTGAAATTAAAAAGCACCCTTAAAATTCTTGGTTTGATGACTGTAAATCTCAAACTAAATTTGTCCTGTTTTTTCTTTATTCAGCTAGTTTTTGGATATATGAAATAAAGTAAAAAAAACTTGATCCTTTTTTTCACTCCACCGCCTCACATTCTTTAAGGCGCCATTCTCCTCCTGAAAAAGACTCCTCACAAGAAGACTCTTCAATAAACACGATAGAAAAGAAAGAAAACGAGATGTCAGAAGCACCAATTATAAAAGCCTTTAAAGAACTGCAAGAAGGAAAAGCATTTAAAGATTGGGGTACACAGACAGAAAAAGAAGACACATCAGCTAGTAACTTTTATTTTTATATTCCTGAACTTGTCTTTGCTGGCTTTTATTTGTTTGCGTGTCTTTTGGTTTTGTTATTCTCAGCATTGAAGTCCATCAGACTTAAGTGATGGGATAAAAACAGTTTTAGCATGCAAACTTCTGGAGTTTGCCTAAGAAAATTAAAAATGATACAGCTAAGTGGCTTTGTTTAAAACAGAGGGAATGCAAAGGTTGCTGTTAGGTCTCAAGCTAGAGGGTAGTTAATGTCCTTTTTCTAAGAATATCTCAGTATTTATAAACAGTTGATGGAGTCCTAACAACGCTCTGGTGGCTGTACATCCATTTTAGTTTTGTTCTCATGGCGTTGTATCAGAATGTTATTAAGAAAGCTGGCATGTGCACTGTAGGTCTGCGTTGAGCTGTTCTAATGACATTGATTTAGAAAGTCATGTAATTAGAGAACATTTGAGTCTTTTTTAAATGCTTATATTCTTGGTTCAGATCGGTACTCCAACCCTCTTTCCCAAAAGGTGCTTTTTTTTCCTGCCTTCCACTGTCTCTTCATTAAATCAGTGTTACTTAGCATCATTTCTCCCACATGTGCTTCAAAGCATCCTTTCTCATGAGTTAAACTATCTGTCTTGTGCATATGATGAGCATGAAGCGAGACTTGAGCAAAATGGCACAAATATGTTGATGTGAGGCAGACTCAGAAGCTGAGTACCGGAGAATATTTGTGAGTTCTTGTATTGAAAAAGATTGATTAATATTTTTATCTTTTTCCTTTAAATTAGAAACATCAAATCGACGACAAACTGTTGGGTTCGTTGAAACTTCTTTAGTTGCTAACCGATCCCCAGAGAAAGGTAAAGACCAACACAGACCGAAACGGTACAGCTCTCCTTGTGGCCAGAGGTCATCGTCCCTTCCTCCTTCAAACAGGAAATCAAATACTCCAAGTAAGTGCTTTTCTGAAGTTGAGTTTGTGCTACTCAAAAAATAGAAGCAAATAATGAAAGGCTGCTCTAGAAGAAAGAAAAATAAAGCTAGGATTTCTGCATTATTCTAACGGATAGTCTGGGGGAAAAAAGCTTGTCTATGATCATAGAAAATGTGAGAGTTCTAACTTTTCCTTTTTCTATGTTGCGATGCACTTTTCATCTAATTTAAAGATGTAGACAGCTTTGAGAACCATTCTTTTAAGATGTAAGCATCCGATCGCGTGAGTGGGAGATACAGCTTTGGGAGAAGTTTTAGATAGCTAAAAGTACTTTGTCTTCTGCAGCAAGAAGAGAGATAATGTTGGCACCAGTGTCTGTGACATACAGCCCAAAACGATCTCCGAAAGAAAACCTCTCTCCTGGGTTTAGCCATTTGCTTAGCAAAAATGAAAACACGGTGACAAGGTATGAGTTCTATGAATACAATTGTGTTCTGATCGTTATTATAGCAGCAGCATGTTTATGTGGGCTTAATATTGTCTTGCTATTTCTTGTTCATTAAAAGCTCTAGAAAATAAGTCATGTGAAGATTTCAGAATATAAAGCCAAGTTTTACTTTTTAAAACCTTGCAAGAAATACCTAGAATGATTTCACCAAGATGAGGAAGATGGGCATTCACCAAGATCAGATGTTGGGTTTACTCTTGACACAGCACTGATCAGTGACAAAGAAGTTACAGAAGAAATGTTCTGTGGAGTAAGTCCAGATCCACATGCTGCTTATCAGGAAATATAAATAAAAGTTGAAAGTGGTACCTGCCTCCTTGTCATGGTACTTACAAGCACGTTAAAAATACATAAACTTAACTTTCTGCTAACTGGACTAGATACTATGGTTTCTATAGAGATCTTTGCTTGGCAAGGTTTGTAGAGTTTCAGAGAACATACTTAGCTGCGAGATCAAAGAGTAGGACATGTGCACGAGGAAGAAGAAATGTGTAGCACCACTTTGATGGTTCTTGAGGATGACAGCGTTGGAGCTCAGCGTGTTTGGGAGTGACAGCTTGGCCTGCTTCTGAAAGCAAGCTGCACGAATGAGGTGTTTTGGAGTGTGCGAGTAGGAGTATATCAGGGCATGGTACTACTACCGGTAATCAGAAGAGTTGTGGTACCTGTGAGATAGAAATTGTTTTATAAACAATTTGTTTATTTAACCAAAATGTGAAAATGTAGGAAATTGTGTATTGGTTGAGCCATAATTTCTAGCAAGTAATTGTTGTGTTGTTCTGTAGATTTGATATACTTCTAGATGACCTGGAAGCTGGTCCTTCATCTTCTTTACAGCACAATAATCCAAGAAAAAGGCTCCAGTTTCTCTCACTAGATGATGTAGAAGGTAATCTGTCAAAGCTGGGGAAAATTGTTCTTTATTTTATTGTAATTTCTTCTACATTGGTAACAGCTGCTTAAATAGAAAACTGACACTTTGTGAAGTCCAACTTTTAAAAATCCTCCACATCTTGTCTTATTCCTATAGACAGAGAAATACCATTCATACAGTATTTTATTTTTATGTATATGTGTGTGTGCACAAACACAAGGGGACAACAAAAATAATTAAATTGAGAAAGAAGGGCAATACGTTTTCCTATGCTTAACTCAGTTATACAATGTATAGCTCAGTAGGGTCTGTTTAAGATGTACGTAGTCATACTAATAAAATTCTATTGCTAAACATTGCAGATAGCAAAAAGCAACTGTAGTAAAGCCAGTTGTTTCATACTTTAAATGATTGATTGAACGAAATCTTTTCTCACTTTTCTAGTTCTTGTCACAATTTTCTGCTTTTGTTTTTGTTAATGCATGTATTTAGACGAGTGTTTTCATGACAGCTGGTCTACATGGTGGTATTTAGAAATGTTGTACTAGTAAAAGTAATTCTTAATTAGCACAGTACAGTGATCTGTTGGTAACCAAAAACTATGCTGTGTTAGGAAGATCCTTTGAAAGATGACCCATACAAATGTTTTGCATTCTTCGGAGAAGTTTGCTTAAGGCAAGCTAATGCAGCTTTGCTGGTCGCTGTCCTCAGTTTGTATACCTCCAGGGTCACACTGCTTTTCTTCTTGTTAGTTTCTTTTTCTGTCCACGTAAAAATTTCAGACAATTCAAAACCAAATAAAAAGACCCCAATTTTGTTGACAGGAAGGCAGCATTCAGGTGTTGGACACAGCTCTTGTGCTGAATCCATCAACACTGGAAAGAAGAAAGCGGCAGTGTGGGACGAGGGGAGCATAGCACAAAAATATGAGCCAGTGCCATCACCTTCTGAGGGGGACTTCCAATATGCTGCAAGGATGAAGACTCTGACTGAAACAGAGAGGCTTTTTGATGAGCTGACTCAAGAAAAGCAACAGGCAAATATTATTTTTGTTTTAAAGTTGTGATGAAACATAGTTGTTGTGTGAGAGGTGAGGGATGTCGCCGTACACCTGTGCAAGGCATGGCTGAAATTCTCGCACAATTGCTAGCGTTCATCCCAGGAATGTGCCATTACCACTCCCTGCTTGCTTCCCGCGCTCCAGCCCTCTTCTGTCCCTAACTTCATTAACGGAGAGTCACTTTAAATCAGCCTTTCAAACAAGGAACGTTATTCTGGCAACTGAGAGTGCCCTCTTCAAAATGATCCCGGAGAGGGTCTGCTTACGAATGTTAACTTTGCTGTCAGTTGTGTATGGCACAGTATAATGGTAACGTAAGTTAGTGTTGAAGAACGAGACTGGAAATGTATCTGTGATCTCTACACCTCGCCTCTCGTTCTGTAAGATTAGTTAAGAAGGCTTATTTCGGCTCTTGAAACTTTAATTTACAGCTGAAGTATTTTCTGTTATTAGATTGAGGCTGCATTGAGTCGAATACCTTGTTCCGGTGGAAGAATGACCTTGCAAACAAGATTAAATCAGGTGAAAAAGCTGCTGCATGTGACTGTTCTCTTGAGTTGCTCTTCCACAATTTAAGAATATATAGTGTAGATGGCAGTTTCGCTATATAATAAGCGCCATTACTGTGGGAATTTTTCCATACCACTGAGAATTGTTCCTGAAGGTGGCTGAATTTTGACTCTGTGAAGGATGTTCTCTAGACTTTACTGCATTAGAAGATAATTGGGAAGTTACTGCAAGTTAATTATAAACATACTCTGAATTGCCATGTAAAAGGTGTAAGTCTGGATAATCCAATATGTATGCAGGTGATTCAGAAAAGCTTACTTAGCCCTGCAGACACCTGATTTCCTGCTACCCTGCCACAAACTGACAACTTTTCTATTTTGTGAGTGTGTGTGTATATATACACATATAAAGTATGTGTGTGTACACGTCTATATACACACTACATGGTGTGTATTCTGCATGACTGTTTATTTCTTCTATTTTTTGTACATGGGCTCCATTTTTCCAAGTTACTGCAAGAACAGCCTGTTCTTGTGATAACACTGAGAGGTTGGTAAAAGCAATACATGAAGAAAATGCAGTGACTGTGAAATAGATCCCTGCCACTGCAGGAAGGATGTTTGGCTGTAGGAGAAAGTGCAAAGTTTAGGGTTGGGGTTGGCTGGTTGGGTTTTGTCTACTTGAATGTATAAAGGAGAAAATAAGAAGGCAAAAAGAAGTAGTGTAGGTGGAATACAGGAGAGCGCCTTCCTGGGAAAGTTCTGCAGACTCTTCTAATAAAAACAAGCGTTGCAAAGTTGTGTTTTGGAGGTTTCTGCGAAGCCTACAAGGTCAGCATTTGCTAAATTGTAAACAATTACAATTTGTAATTGTATCAATTAATCAATTTGAAAGTAAAAGTGCATTCCACTAAATCAATGCTGCCACTCACTGCAGTGGCCCGCTGTTTCCTAAATGTGTTTCCCTAATTATCAGCGTGTCCTAATTCTTGTCAAATTTATCTCGGGGAGTTTCAGAAGTCACATGGAAAAAACAAAAGTGCCTGAAACAGTTTAAAAAAAAAAAAAAAAGCCAACAACCCACAAATACACACACATACATAAAAATATTTTGAGAAGTTTGTAGGTCTGGCTCCAGTTTATATAGGAATAATATAGAATAGATATTATATATTCATATATATAAATATATATTCCTAGAATATAGGAATAATAGTAGTTTCTTCATTGTAGAAGGATCATTGGATGTTGTTGTATGTTATTAAGTACTTTTTTTTTTTTCCTTTCTTTAACTTTATTTTAGGAAGCTCTGGAAGATCGCTTGGACAGGATTAACAGGGATTTGGGGTCAATACGCATGATTCTGAAAAGATTTCACGTTTTACGTACCTCTGCAAATCATTGACAATTCTCTTGTGAATGCAAATATGCTTTTTTTTTTTGCACTACTATGTAATTATGCACTCAGTAAATGCAAATTATTTTGTATTTTTATAAACCCTCAATAGTAGTTTTACAGCCATGTTACCCTTTACAAACAGCAATATTTTGTACTTTAAACAGCAACCTCTATTTTAAACATATTTTTGTTACACTTGAGAAATCAATGTTTATCCTGTAATGTAATATTTTTAGAAATATTATTTTTAAATAGCAATATTCAATTTATAATAAGAATAAGAAACTAAAAGGCAGCTTGTTTTCAGAAAATGATAGTGTTATCCTTTTGCACTTCATTTTCCTCACCATTTTATAAATATTTATGGTATGATGTAAATATTAGCCAAGAGGAAATTTTGAACTTTAATGCAAAAAGCAACATGAGTTACCTGTGAAGATAACTGCTGTTATATGGTAAATCCTTTTCATTAAAACCATATGACACGGATATTTTTCATTGTGACAAAACTGTGAGCAATACTTTCGTCATGGCTGGCTGGCTGCAAACTGGTCTGTTTTGCTACTTCTGTTGGCCGCTGGCTTCGTTAGGAAAACACTGCTCTAAATTACTTGGTGTGTCCCAACAGTGAGTGATGTTTTGATACCGCGCGTGCCGGGATTCACGAGACCGACAGCGGCCATCCCGTCTCCCAGTGAGCAGCTCGACTCCAGCTGACACCCCAGGACTCTGACCACTTAACTGAAGTTTCTGGATTGTGTGCCCTGCCAGCGTACGTTTCCAAACCAAATCCCAGCTGTATTTGTGAACATCATGCATTTTTCGTGGTGAAAAATACATATTTGCTAGTTGGCATATTGCTGAATTGCTGTCCAATGTTGATATTTTAGTTTGTATTTTAATATTAAATAAATGTTTAATTAGATTCTTTCCTCCTGCCCAAGAGCAATAATAGGTTCTGGGATATTACATCAGCGATAATGCAGGTTTTAATCACATTGTGTGTTGCAAATTCGGTCCTAGTTCAAGATGTTTAGCCACCAATGATGTGATTATACGGCCAGAATAGCTGTCATAAAGGAAGCTTCTGAAGGGCTGATTCTAAAATTAGAGTACTGTGTTTCAAGATAGTTGATGAAGGGCTGTCCTACCCCTGCACAGTCTTTTGCAAAAATGGTGGGGTTCGCAGCCCCTTCTGCCTGGTCGGGTTCTTTTAGTGCAAGAGCAGAGCTGGGGAGAGGTCGACGGGGTTGGTCACTGGTTACTCATTGTCCCCTTTACTCTAAGATGTAGCAATTTGGTCCGAATGCTTGGAGATAACCTGCTCAAATATACTTCCAGATCTGTGAACAGATGCACATTTTTGGTAGTATTCCATAGTCTTACTTCTGATTTTTACTTGGAAGGGGTTGAGGGAGGAGAAAAGAATCTTGACTTCCTTGTGCAGCTCTGCTGTTTAGCTGAAGAATTTTTTCGTACCATTTTAAGTTACTAACAGGTACAACTTAAAAGTGCCTTTCAGCAGTAACAAGCAGCAGGATTTTTCCAAGGAATCCATCGCTGGAAAATTTCACTTGGGTCCGGTAATGGTCTTGTTTTCTTTTATCAGCACGACAGCACAACCAAACAGCCTTTTCCTGACAGGCGTTAGAAACGAGTAGGTAAATCAGCTCAGCCGTTTCCCTGCCTTCCCTCACAGCCCCCCTTTATCTCTGCTCCGTTCTTCCTGCTGCTGTTCATATTCATGCACTCTTTTATTACATCCAAAAACTGAATTGTGAGTCAGAATTTATTTTTTAATCAAAAGTCCTCCTCCTCTTTGGGCTATTTCTGTTCTATTATAACGCTGAATGGGGGCGAGGAGGGAAATGTAAGCTTTGCTCTTGGTAAACTTCCAGGACAACCTTTTCAAAGCAAGCCTGGCTTCGGGTGACCGGTTCAGAATGGTGCCTTTGGCCTGGTTCTGCAGCGGGGCAGAGGATCTGCAGTTCCAGATTAAATCAGCGGGAGGCCGGAATGCTCAGTGCTTCTCAAAATCGGACCCCGAAGCATCAGAAAGTGGGGCAGGCGAAGCTTGTGTTTACTGAGGAAAACGTGCCTGTGCTCGCTATGTGCTTTGCTGGACCCTGGGTTTTTGTAATCGCTTTTAAAATTCTTCCCCTTAACATGAGCAAATTGCCTTGTTCTGTTTTTGGCAACAACTAAGGACTTCCAGAGAAGCAGAAGCTTATGCTTCCTCCAAGGAGGACTTTAATGATCTTCCTCTCCTGTCCTTCCACCTGGCACCTCTGGGCTACGCAGGCATTTATCGCCCTTCCGGATCTACCAGGTTCTGCTCAGAGCCCCAGGCTTTGTCCTGTCTCGCGCTGCCCTTGCGCAGTTTTCGCTATGATAATAAACATGACAGCTCCTTCAGCTTGGGGACTTAACCGTAGCAAAATGAAATTTCTATTTGTCCACATCTCTAAGAAGAAAATAATAAATACAAAGTGACACTGTACCACTGATAGCTGTGCTATAATCTGCCTTCCACAGGGAATTTTGTCTCTGCCAGGAGCTGTAGCGCAGCCCGGAGCTTGCTGCAGCGGGACAGGTACCGTTCGCCAAACGAACTCGTCGCCTGGGTGGGCTCGCTCTGGGTGTGGGGGGCAGCACCCAGGAGCAGGGCTGGGACCCCAGGAAGAGCAGGAACAGGCGCAGGCCTCGGTGAGGTGCAGAGGGGTCCCCGAGGACGAAGAGCGTGGGGCGTCAGCTGCGCAGCTCTCCCGGAGCTGGGCAGCTTGGGATCTCCCGGGGTTAACCCGGGGCTGGCTGCCAGCAGGGATTTGTCCTTGCAGGGTGGTGAAGAAGTAGTGATGTGTCCTTAAAATAAAACCCGCCGCAAACCGATAAATGTTTAAAAAGGCTCAGCGAGGCGGGTCGCTGGTTTATTTCTGAGGTTTCTGGATAAAATCATGGCTAAACCCTCACTGATTGTTTCCCCGGTCTTTGCACGAAGTTGCAGGAGTAATCGGCAGCCGGCGCCGGGCAGCGCCCGGGGGAGCAGGGGAGCGGCCCACGAACCCCAACCCCGTCCCTGCGAGCGGCGACCCCGGCCCCGGGAGCGGCACCCCGGCCCCGACCCGGC
>Ga0181612_147452_pt1 | contig 13576 bp, 15 predicted proteins | sample HoacroProtozoa21_FD_119630 | JGI IMG/M metagenome (GOLD analysis project Ga0181612, IMG submission 119630) | Hoatzin crop microbial communities from Cojedes, Venezuel. Combined Assembly of Gp0051906, Gp0051904, Gp0051908 | reverse complement strand
TGACATGCTCACAAGTCTTGTGCAAAATGAGTGTTAATATAATTGCAGGCAAATAGACGCAGAAGCTTGTTGGACAGGTACTGAACTAAGGTTTGCACAAGCCGATATGCAGTGGCCACAGATCTGGAGGGTTTGCTTTTGGATAGTATGAACACAAAGCAACTGAGTGACCATAGTGCAGGTTGCTACACTATAACTATGTCGTGTCTCCACTGAAAGGAGCTGGAAACACAGGTTTAAAGGCTGCAAAATACCTTGCAGGTGAGTGTTGGGCTGCATTTGACAAAAATAAGTTGTCCAGCTAGGGTTATATCTCCTGACCTGAAGACATCAAGGGGAATGTCTGCTCCCTGGTGATTTGTTCCACAGTTAATTAACCTTACACTTAAAATCACAAGCCTACCTTCTCATTTAAATTAGCTTGACTTCAGCTCCAAGCCACTGGTTCTTGATATACCTTCAATATTACATTAAAAAGTTCTTTAAAACCTGCTATTTTCGTTCAATGAAGGCACTTATTTACTGTCACCTCTCTATTATTTTAATGTGAGTGAATGACCTCTTAAAGCATCTCACACAGGCATTTTTCTCATCAATCAAATAATCTTTTGTCTCTTTTTGGTGTCTTGCTATATCTGACCCATCAAAGCCATAGCTGTTGCCTGCCATGATCATTACAGTCCTGATATTATGCAGCAAATTTTCCCTCTCCTGGGAGCTGAAGAGCATGAAAGAACTGTAAGGAGTGTTAATGAATGTGTCAGGGAAAGGGTTAACCCATTCAGCCACCAGGAGCCAGCTGCAGGCTATGAAAGGTCAGGAAAAAAAACTTCTATATAAGGAAGGAGAGGCTTGCTTAGAATAGAGGTGTATGTTTGGAGGGAGGATGTCTCAGTTCTGTTCAGGTAAGGTGTGGGAGAGCTAGGTGCTGTTTTGGGGAAAAGAGGTGGTTTGAAGACTAGCAGCTGGAGGAAAGCTTGGATGGGTTTAGTGGGACTGGATAATTTTGGGTAATTGGGAGCTTTTGTGGGTGGGAGGTAATCCCAGGAGGTGATCCATCTACCCTGGTGAGCTATGGAGTACCTTGATGTTTTATTCTGATGTCAAACTCCTTGGTGGGAGGAGATGACTCTGCTCCATGAGAGGGACCAGGCGGAGTCTGAGCCAGCCCAGAAAGCAGGTGCCTGCTAGCAGCATGCTGAGGAGAGGCAGCTGGGCTTGTTTATTGCTCCAGTGGTGGCTTTAGCTTATGTTAATTTAACCTAAGGGGATGAATCAAAGTAATATATGTTTTCACTTGTCTAAAAGGAGAAAATTCAGTCAGGGTCAATATATCTCTTCATGAGATTAGTAACCTGGATATGTTTGGCTTGCTTCTTGTTTTGTCCCCTCGGATCAATACTGAATTTTAAAAGGAAGCATCTTCCTGACATAGGGAGTGGTTGTTTAGTTAAGTTTTAGATCATTCCGCTTAGCAATCTTCAGACACATTCTCACACAACTTTTACATCCCCACTCTCCAAAAAAATGGAAGATTTCATATCTGTTCTCTAGTTCTGGTTTGGCACTTCTCAATGGCTAAACCCACTGCTGGCTGAGGGAGTCCCTGGGGCACTGGGGCCCAGAATTTGTCTCTCGGTAGCATGCATGATGCAGTTCTCATATCAGGCTCATGTTTTTTGGCAGGTCCTTTACCTCACTGAGGTTCAAGTCATATTTTCCAGTTTATTCTCACTTTGTGAAATTGAAGCTTTGTTCTAGAATGAGAATTGGAAGTCTGATGTGATACTACACCCCAGAGTCTGACAAAGGAACCCTGGATATCTTGGGAATGGCAGAGGGGATGAGTGACCTTGTCAGAGAGCTGGATTCAGGAAGTGGTGCTAAAATGCATATAATGCAATGACAGCATTTTTGTTGACACCTAGCTGTAGAGTGACCTCATCAGTGTGTACTTCAACCCCAGCAGTGCTCCTGCCATGGTGTTAACAAAGTCCAGCACAGTGAGGAGGAGGACTGTTGCCCCCTGTGTATGCTATAAGCCATTGACAGTTTAGTGTTTCACTGGATCAGGTGTCATTTAACTCACACTGTGTTTGTTGGCATTGGTTGCAGGATCAAAATGTTTAATTAAAGTGAAAGATGCCAAAACTCTCCCTTTCACACAACTATTTGCCAATCACAGGCAAGAGTGACCACTATTGTGCTCTTGAAAAATATGTGGCTCACTCTTTAGCACAAGATATCTACACAGGTAAAACCAAAACCCATGAAAAAGCCCTGTGCAGGACTGGATATAGCCGTGCTACAAATTGGGAAGATGACTGAAGCTACAATGGCCACCAGAAAGAGCTGGTTTGGGCCCTGCTGCAAAACGCCTCACCAAGCACTGCTGCCAGCACTGATGGTGAGCAGCCAGAGTGGCTGGTGGAGGTGAGGATGTCCCTGTTTCCTTCACGCCGCTCTTTCCACCACCTTTGAGCGTACTGTATCACACTCTTGGCTTTGTATACAGGCAAATATTCTGCAAGTGCTTTTGTCAGATGCTCTAGACAGGGAGCAGGAGGCCTGATGCAAACCTAAACATGTAGGCTGCTCCACAGATGCTGGTGGCATGGGAGGGACACTGAAAATAGCCCCTCCTGGCTGCTCAGCACCCATTCCCATCTGTATTATGTGCAGCAGATGCAAAGTACAACTTTAATTTATCCTACCTCATTTATCTAAGGACAAAGATGTTACTTAATCTGAATACTTTAGTTCCAGAATTTTTTTTTGCCTCTGTTCTTCCCTGAAGTTTTTGGAGACTTATTTTTGAGTGAGTTGTCTTCAAGCAAAAGGCAGCTGTTGAATGTTCAGGTTCATATGACAATTAGTTTCCTCTTCCACTGAGACTACAGCACAGCAACCGGAACAGTTGTAGTGATACTCACTGTCAACAAGAAGCAAGTTAATTTCAGTTATTAATTCATTTTTAATTCATCTGGAAAACTTCTACCCACTTCTCATTTCCTCAGGCAGTGCCTGAGTTCAGCCCCCAGCTGGTAAATTTGATTGGTGGTGGTGTTGAGCCCATTTACACCAGCTGAGGACCTTGTCTACTAAACCCATCATGAACCAAATCAAAGTTATGGGGGGTTGGGGTTTAGGGGTTGGGGTTTGGTTGGATGGGTTTTTTTGTCAGTTATAAGACAAGCTAATATAAAAAGTATACCTTAGAAATAATCCAGAACTTCTTTTTCCCCATACTGATTAAGCTGTATTCTGAGCCAGTCTTATGTGCATTACCAAGCCTTTTAACAAATACTGTTGTATCCTCTATTACTTCTACAAACTTCCTTAGAAATCTTTTTTTTTTTTTGTGCAAGCTTTAGCAGCCAATTAGCTGACATCAGTCCCAACTTCTCTTCAGACAAATTGATTACAGAGCAGTTTACTGGGCCTCCCTGCTCCTGTGCCTCTTTCTAGGGTGCACCTTCAGGCACTGCTCTTTGCTCAGGAGGACACTGTCTCCGACTTTCTTTCAAGCTGAGCAAAATCTGAAGTATGGTGGCTCTTAAAGACAGCAAAATGACAGAAAAATCTTCAGGAAGCAGGCACTGTTCAGGAAGTGGCTATTTATGTGGGGTCTTCTTGCTTGTGGAAAGAGCTTACCAGTTCCAGGAAAACTGGTCGTCTTAGCATATCTACTGAAGAAATTGTTGGTGTAAGGGTTTGTTGAAGTGAAGAAAAAACAACAAAAATACTCATTGAAAATTCCCATCTATATACACACACTCTTCTCTGAAATAAATCCAAATTTAATAAAAATTATGCCGAGATTTCTGGCTAATTTACTTTCTTCAAGGCATAGAAAACAAGTGGGAAGACTGGGACTGAGTGCCTTTACATCTTACTGCTTACAAGTCGGTTCAGGCAGGAAGAACCCCATGGAAGAGCTGCATATTTATGTATTGGTTTTATGTGGCAAGGGGAAACACAATACAATTTGTCAATAATAATATACAACCTCAGCTCTGAGCTCAGGGCACAGTCAGTGTGGAGGAGAAAGGCATCTCCAGACATAAATTGATCTTGTCTGTCTAGGGATGGGTAATCACATATATCTCTGCAATGACACTTTGAAGGTGGGACTTTATATGACTTATTAAGATCTGGACTTGTCGAACTTTTAGACACCTTCATGGGAGCACATGAATTCCATCATAACTCACATAAGACTAGAAAAAACATGCAAACTTCACAACTGTAAAGCCCCAACCTCTGATGGGTTTACTGGACAGTTGCAATTTTGGGAGAAAGTCTTGGACTCTGCAGTGAGCCTGAATCTGTTTCCTCTACTGAATACCCTCCTTTGTCTCAGTCTCGGGGTTTCTGGTACCCTGAAACAGTCATGGCCTCTGTATCTAACGAGAGATATTTGGGCTGTATTTCTCAGAAAAATCCTTGCTGAGGATATTGTGGGAGCCAGGTGTTCAAAGCACTTGTATTTGGAGAGTTCATCCTGTTCTTTATTTGTTTTTTTTAAAAAAATTGAAGATTTTTGCTTGTAAATGACAGATTACGTTCACCGTACAGGCTGGGTTTCATAGTTGCACTTGTCTTTGTGTCGGATACTAAACTTGGGGTGTGACGTGAGACTGCAGAGTGGTGGTATGTTCTTTGGGAGGAACTGACATGAGTGAGTTACTGGTGCCACTGCGCTGTGCAAAAATAGTATCGTGGTGACCCCATTTGTAAGAAAAATGGGATAAAGTGTCACTCAAATCAGAAATGCATACCTGCCTTTTACATAGATTTCTACTTCAACTTTTTCTTTACTTCAAACTATTCATTTAAGCCAGTTTTTGGGTTGATTTTCCCCTCTTTTTTGATGTGAACGTGACTGCAGAAAAAGCGGAAAAGTGAAAATCTATTAGAAAAAGCAAAATATGAAAAGTGGCAGGCAGCGGGAAGTGTTTCTCCAGCATGCATCCTTTCTGTCGGGCTCCCAAATGTCCACAAAGTGAGGCCACTCTTGAACCCATCCAACTCCTTTGGAGACCAAAGTTAATTATGAGGATTTTGTGTTATTGTCCATGGGTGGCTGTGTTTGTGTTGAGGATAGCAATTCTCTTCAAAATACCTGGCAGCAGCCCCAGTTCTGTCCCATTTGAAGTCACCCCCAAATCAATGCTTGAAAATGGATGAAAGAAAAAATAAAAAAAAAAAGTCTCTAACAGAGCACTCAAACTCTACAGGAAAAAAAAAAATAGACTTTTCTTGATGCTGAGGAAAGCATTCAATATCCAGCAAGGGTCTGACCCTGCACTCAGAGGGGGTCAGCTTGGACAGCAAAATGCGGTTGTTTAGTGTGCGCATTGATGTGCTTTAATGCCAGATTTCCAGTCAAGAGCAGTACGGTTCTTAAAGGCTCCATTTGTCAGAGGTAGGATATCACATTAAGGATGAAGTATGAAAAGCTGAGAGCCTTGAGCAATTACAGCTTTGTTTAAAATCCACTCCAAAGAGGCAAACCAGAGGATTCAAGGATTCCTTGATTTTTAACAGGGCAAATTTTTGCATGCTTGGAGGACCCAGTGACTTTACTGTAGTTTATCCCAGCAGGTAATTGGACCTGTTGCATTAGCAGCCAGATCCTGCCTGAACTCTGTCCTCCTCCTGCTCTTTCTTGTTGTTGTGTGTGGCAGGCTGGTTTATTACGTTAGGGTTATAGGTGATTTATGCTGGAGGGTCCTCCTGTAGAGGCTCTAACTTTGTCTCTGATCTAGTTTGCTCTAAAACCAGCTCGCTGGGGAAGGGGAGATGAAGGGGAAGTATGTGGTGAGACCTGATGGAAGTTTCAAGTTGGACGTGCGAGTAAGCAGATGACAGGTGAGAAGTTTGCCGACTGTGCTTGCAAACAGGCAGACAAAGGAGAGAAAGAGAAAGCCCAGAGATGCATGAGGTCTAGTGCTTGACTGTACCCTCTGGCAAAAAAGGCAGCTGGTGGAAGTATCTGGTAGTTAGTTCTGGTTGTGTAGTGTTTACTCAAAGGTGGAGGGTGGAGATTTGCGTATGAAAGTGCCTCCTGGACTTTGGTCTTGTTGGTGACTTTTTATTCCCCAGGTAGTGAATGGGTCAGCCCAACACTACCACCTGTCTATGAGCACCTGTTTGGCATAGAATCCTTTTCTACTTATAACCTTCCACCCAGGCATTTGCTGACCACCCATCCTCCTTGTGCCTTCATCCCACCAGCAGGATGAGTACCAGCACTCATGAGCTATCCCCGAAGGCGATGGGGCTCAAACAAGTCTCCCACATACAAGCAGTATCAGGATAAGAGTTATAGACTGAAAGAGCTTGAGGGCAGGCCCTGTGTCCACCTAAGGCTCCTTAAGCTGCTCAGCTTGAAGATGATGAAAAAATACTAATGACAGTTCCTGAATTCAGTCATGCCTCCCTCTCTGCAGAAATAAAGACTCTGTTGTCACGTCTCTGTGCAGGTGCAGTAGAGTTGGGTTGGAAATGGCTGGAGAAGCAGGAGTGGTTAGAAAAAATGACCAGAAAGAAGTCATCTGGTGGACTGGAGAGTTTTCCAAGCAAAATAACATGTGCGGTCAAAGCCCTGCAGCCTACGGTCCCTGGATTTGCAACTTAGTGAGCATAAGGATGAAAACATCAGTGAGGAGCACCAGAGAAAGGGCACTGAAGGATGCAGCTGATGCAGAAACCTTACAGGAAAACCCTACAAGAAAAGGAGCAGGAGGATAGGTCAGTTTCATTGCCTCCAGATTTGTCAAGCTTCTGTCAGAAATTCTGAGTCACTTAACCACTTGTAGCCACAATTTGCCCAAGATCTGGCCGATGCGAGCATCAATAGGCCTACAGCAGTCCTAAGGAAGTCCATGGTATCATTTCTGTGCTAGAAAGACATTGTGGTCTTTATTGTTTAGCTACACTGGGTCCCTCTACCCCAAGCACTTCCCAGAATCTGGAATGGCAGTGTCTGAACACAAACTAATAGGCATCGCAACTAATTAGAAGATTCAAATAAAAAAAAAAAGGGAAATGGTTCATGATTCATATAAAGTATTAAGTAAATGTACTGGAAGGAAGCTTGACTTGAATTCGTGCTAAAATGGAGGAAGGGAGGGCATAGTGGACTGCAATGAAAGAAAGAAGAGGGATTGGGGTACTAAATACAGGGAATTCCTTTGTCACTTTGAATCTCCCTCCAGTCTTTGTGGGGGTCTTCTCATTAGCTGTGCCTCCACAGTGCACCCGAAGGCACGGTTCTAACTGCAGCCTTACAGGCAGTGTTTGACCAAAACAAACCAACCAACCAACTTCTCTGACTCTGTTAGAGATTTTTTTTTTTTTTTTGGTCTTTAACACAATGAAATGCAAAGGTCACACCAGTATTAGTTTCAGCCTGGAAACAGCAGTGAGATACCTTGGAGGTCCTCTGTATAATGCATGAAACATGGCTCTGGAGGCAGCAGTAAGGTCAGGATTTGCTCAAAGTGCCTGTTCAAGCAAAGGAAAGTGTGCAGGAAATGTGATTTGCCACAAATCAAATGTGATTTTTACACTATCTGTGGTCGATCTTGCAGAGTCTGTAAGGTGCCAATATTTGTAGATGTTTTAGATTCCATGTGGAAATGTTTCTAGAAATTAACTTCTCTTTCATCTGGTTTGAAGCCCTTCACCCATGGAGATCATAGCCAAAACTCGCACAGAGCTTGGCAGATTTTGGATTTCACCCCCCTAAAACATCTCCCCAGGACATCTCAAGTCCAGCTCTCTCTTGGTTCCCTCTGTGGACTAAGCCTTGCCATTTCTCAAAGCCACTGGAGAGACGGCAGCGTCCTCTGCTAGAGAAGTTTCAGGGATAAAGTGCCTTCGATGTCATAAGTTAGTGGTTTTGACCCAAAAAGAAGGGAATGTATTTCTATTCCTTGGTTACTTTGCAAAGGCTCTACATGTGACTGTTCCCTTATAGGAGGGTTCACCTAACCTGGGGGGGAGGGTTGGGTAACGTTTTGGAGGGAGTTAGCAAAAGAAAGTTCATGTGAAGTGCATTTTTCAACCTTCTGGGTGTCAGAAATTCATCCAGCCTGTGGTTTGTTACGATGCAGAACACGGCAGGAACAGAAAGCTTTGCTGGAAAATGAGGCTCTGCCTTTCTGACACTGCTAATCACCAAAGCCCATGTAAATGCTATCCCCACTTAGCGAAGCTGTGTTTCTTTGCTCTCTGAACTGCCTAATCACCAAATATTTGTGCTGTCCGCAGGCAGCAAGAGCACAGTAATGGGACATAATTCAGCACAGCATAGCCTTCATCCCCTTCTAAATTAAAACACTGCTGCATTCTGGTGTGACACAAGTGGACTAATTTGGGGAGGGGGCGGGGAGACATTTCAGGGAGACAAAATATATTTTACTTTAATGATGTGAGCGGTTATGTGTCTATCAGGGCACTGGATGCTTTCTTCACACTTGGACACGTTCATTGACAGAGGCACTGCCTGCCTGTAATTTTTTTTTCCCCTGTTAAATTAGATTTGCTCACTTTAGGGTTATATCTTTGAGTCTGATTGAACAAATGTAGCAATTTAGCCAGGCGTTACAGGATTTCCCCGTGGATGCTTGATGAGAGCTGCTCCATGAGGATGATACACTTAATTAAAAGACAGAAGCTGAAGACTGATACAGATGTGTCCTGACACAGCAGCTGGGTTTGTGTCAGGCTCTCTTTGCTTATTGAAACTGAAGTGGGGGAGGAGAAGAAATCAGGGCTCTTCGTACAGAGGAAGGAACGAGCCCAGATCCCGGACAATGTTGTGCAACGGAGCTTTAGCACCAATCCTGGACGACCCAGCGGTGGGTTGAGCCCTGGTGCAAATCGTGGGCTGACTTCACAAGTTCCGTAGCATAGGGGGGGGATGCGTGGGGACCCAGCCCTGCGGGTTGGCTCCGTTCAATTGCAGTGGGGTTGGGAATCCAGAGGGGAAGGGAGCTTCTGGGGGATCCCCACTGAAGGGGGTCAATATGGGATGGCCAAAACCCTGTTGCCTGGTTAATAAATGAGCAACGTGTTGGTGATATCCTTAATCCAACGCCCTTTCTTCCTCCCTGTGCCCATAATCTCCTGTTGTCTGTAAATAGGAAAATCCTTTTTGTCCTGCTATCTCCCTTTATTTCAAAGTGAATTATGACAAATCGCAGTATTTTTCTTTCCCGGCAGAGGGAAGTATTGGCTAAACTGAGTTTTGCATGCGACAACTTCACGGCACCTCGTGCTAAAGTTGCTCTTTGCAGCACTTATCCCAGGTAGCAAAAGGCTTGCTAGCAAGCCGGGGTCTGTGGAAATTGAAAGCGCTCCACTGAGCACCAGCAGGGTGGGAGGGCAAGGAAAAACCTTTCAAGTTTTGAAGTACTTTTTTTTTTTTTTTGCCTTTTTGGGGAATACAGTTTTTGCAAGACAAGTATTTCTAAAGAAGTGTGGGGATTTTTTAAGAAAAAACAAAGAATGTGTTTTAAACCAAAACTGTTCTCCAGACTCTCACAGTTTGAAGAAGTGCACACTTTTCCATTTCTTTGTTCCCTTAAAAAAGGTGGCAACAAATGTGTAGGGATGTGGGATGAAAGAAAGGCTTTATAAACATCTTGGGAGAATAAATGGCTCTTTGCAACCAGTGTCACTGTCTGTAGTCCCTTTAAGAAAGCAGTGATTGCTTTGTGGGGAAAAAGGTGCCTTTTTTGGAGAGAAGTGAATAGAAAGATGACATCTACTGATCTCGTGCTTAGTATTTATTCTGCTGCTAGTACTTACTTCCATCTGACATGCACATTTATCGGGTTTCAGCTGACTTGCCTGAGCTTTTTCAGACATTTGGTAAGCCAGCGTCACCTGAGAGTTTCTTGCAGAAAGGCAGATTTTGGCACGGCCGCACAGGTTTAGTCAATTTTCCCCTCTCTGGTCAGTCTGTCTATAGAGTTCCAGTTAACGTGGTTGCTTTATGGTTGGTGTTTGCATTATGAGTTGCTCCTGTGCCAAGGATGCTCCCCACTCGCTGTGCGAGTTTGATGCTACACAGACCTGGAATTCACCCCCTAAGCACTGCCTTCAGCATATGCTCCTGGGTTATGTTTCTGCGTCTCCTGAAGCGATGCTCAAAGGGAGGCAATTTAGAAACAAGAACCAAAATAGCATGTACATATTTGAACTGAAAACTGGGGGAAAGGACGGTTTTCTGGGCTGTGAGTTGAACAAAGGGGTAGGAGACAGGGGAACCATCTCAGTCCTGCTCCTGGCATGGAATAAATCTGACAGGTAGCTTTTCCCTCCTGTACTACTTCTTACCTTTTATTAATCTTATTTCCTTTGTAAATATTGCTCTGTTTTTTTCTAAAATCTGGGTTCGGACTGAGCTGATTTCATTATCACTGGAATGAGGATTTGCTAGCATTAGAAATCATTTCTCAGTTTCTAAAGAGAGGTGAAACAGAAATGGGTCTTCCCGGTGCTTCTTCAGGTTTTAACAGTATTTCCTCCCTCTGTAAACAAGAAGTAGAGTTGAAAATTTAGAGTAGCATTACATATTACAGACTGCAAAAGAGAGATAAGAGATGGGACAGTGAGTGGGACACAAAGTGACAGCTCGTGGGTTTCCCCTCCTTTCCCTGGCTGTGACACTGGGACCCTGCTGTCTGCCCATGTCTGCTCCCACATCATTGCTATGATCAACGCTGAGACCGTTGCTACTGAGATTACTGAGGAAGGGGGGAGGACAGAGATGATGATCTTCATTCATGGATTGTGAGTGGAGCAAGAACTGGGTGGAAGAGACTAAAATATTTACTTTTAGCTGCCAAGGCTCCTTCCACATGAAATTCCTGGATTCAAGCTAAAGCTCCAGCAGCGTCTGTGTAACATCAAGGCGGAGAGGCAAACTCCGGTCTGCGAAAGCACAGGGGAAGGATATACCAACGCAAAAATTCCCACAATTACACACACTTGTAAATCAGCCCCAAAACATACATTTTCAGCTGTCATCAGCACATTATGCTGCAGCCAGTGCAGTCTATCAGTTAACTCCTCCTCCACAGGAAGAAGCTGTAGGTTCACTGTCCTCTCTCTGCACAAGCCCTGCTCCCGCATGAAGGCCCTGGTGGTATTTTTTAGCTGTCTGGGTGATTTGGGGGAAGAAGCTCTGTTTTCAGAAGTGACTTGGCGCATTAGTCTGTGATAGGAGTCTGTGCAGGTCTGAGCCCCCTGCGATGGTGCTGGACCTGCTGCCCAGAGCCGGGGGTGTTTCTGGGTGCTGAGAGCATCTCCACGGTGGGACCACACTCTGGCCATCCCAGCGAGGAGGGTTTCCACCGTCGCTGTGCTGCTGTGACAAGCAGTGTGACCCCAGCCCGCTGGGCTCACGCCAGCAGTAATCCCTACAAAACATTTTCACTCTGGTGTGAATTCCTTTTTCTGGCTGAACTTAAAATGATGTTGGAAATCCATTAAACACTGATGAAAGAAAAGCTGTTCCTCCTGTAAGGCAGAGATGTCCTGCAGAGATGTGCTGGCACAGTGATGGGCGTTCAGCTGCAGGGGTTGAGCTGCCAAGGACTCACAGTTTGCCTTTCTGGTGCTGAAGACGTGCCCGTCCTCTGTCCACTTTGGGTGCTTGTGAGAACCTCCTTCCCTTTGCACAGCCACCATTCAGCTTCATGTTGAGTGAATAAATCCCTGAGGATTTCTCTACCTTTATTGCCTACCTCGCACATCGTTCTGCGCCTCTGCACTGCTCCAGGCTTTCACAGGCTGTTTTCCCACCAGGGAGCTCACGTCCATCCTCCTCTGCCTTGCCTAGTATTCATTCCCCTCCATCTCCCTTCATAAGTAGTCTTCGTTTTCCAGTCTCTGACCTCTAGCCCCTCTTCTCAGCTCCCTCTCTCCTCATTTTCCTCACCCTGCTCTTCCCTAGGATACACTTCTCCTTCGTTCACTGCTTTTCCAGTTCTGCATCTTTGCATACTTTGAATCCCAAACTTGATAATTTCTTTGAGTGTGAATTTGTTTTCAAATAGAGACCTGCTCTCCATCCACCTGCCTGGGGCCACTGCTGCATTTTTGGTTTTGTTTTTTAGCCCACCCAGTTTTTCGCTATATGATCTGCTCCTTTCCCAGCACTTGCTTTCTTTGATCTCTACCAAACCCTGAGCTGCTTTCATAGGAGTGTTTATCGCAGCTCCAGACTCGCTTTCTGGAGCAGTAACAGCCACTTCAGCCCATCACTGAGCTAGTAAAGCAGTGCCCATCTCCCCTGTATACCTTATTTCACCTTGCTCAGTATTTTGAGGTCTTTTCGCAGTTGTTCAGAAGTTTCTTCCACTTTTCCTACTTCAATATCACCAGCAAACTCTTGCCACCCCTCTCTCCACTTACAAGCATCCATCTATGACCATCCCAGTCATTATTTTTGGTAAAATCCGCTGTTCTCACTCCCTGGGGTTGCTGCCCTGTAAGCGTGACCCAGGCGTCTGTTCCATAAGGCCTGAGGCGCTCAGGGCAGGCAGCTGCAGTAGGCTTTGGCTTTGGTTGTCCATGGGGTGGGCAGAGGGTCCAGCTTTGACACTGCTCCCACCTGCCCCTGGGGGCTGGGGACACCTTACCCTGTCCCATTCCCCAGCGCCTCTCCCCTCCCCTGTGCCTCCTCACCCCTTGTCAAACCCTCTCTCCAAGCCCCGCATGGCAACCCCCAAAATCCACCTCTTCTGCCCCCTCCCACCTTTCTCCCCAGTCTTCTTCATCCCACCTTGATCTCTAGCCTTCCCTCATCCCCTCCCACCTTCCTCCCCATCTTTCCATTATCTCTTCTCTATCCCTCCCTTCTTCCCAGCCCTCCCCATCCCACCCTCCTCCCCACCCCTCACCCCTGCCTATCCTTCTTCCTCATCCTTCCCCCATTCTTCTTTCCTCCCCATCTTCCTTCTTTCACATTCTTCTCTTCTCTTCCCTATCCCTCTCTGCTTCCCAGCCCTCCCCACACCTCTTCCTTTCCCACCATTTCTTCTCCCCCTCCTTCCCCACACCTCACCCCTGTCTATTCTTCCTCACCATCCTTCCTTCCTCACCATCCGTCTCTTCGCTATCCCTTCTTCCCAGCTCTCACCATCCCCCCTTCATCCCCACCCCTCCATTCTCACGGTTTCTCCTTCCCCACCCTTGCCTATCCTGCTTCCCCATTCTTCCCCCATTCTGCCTTCCTCCCCATCCTTCCTTCTTTTCCATCGTTCTTGTTCCTATCCCTCCCTGTCTCCCAGCCCTCCCTGTCCTTCCTTCCTCCCCGTCCTTCTCTTCCCTATCCCACTCTTCTAACCAGCCCTCCCCATCCTGCCTTCCTCCCCCCCCCCACCCCTGCCTATCCTTCTTCCTCATCCTTCCCCCATCCTTCCTTCTTTTACATTCTTCTCTTCTCTTCCCTTTCCCTCTCTGCTTCCCAGCCCTCCTCACACCTCTTCCTTTCCCACCATTTCTCCTTCCCCTCCTTCCTCACCCCTGCCCACCCTTCCTCCCTCCCCACCCT
>Ga0181612_130095_pt1 | contig 13576 bp, 6 predicted proteins | sample HoacroProtozoa21_FD_119630 | JGI IMG/M metagenome (GOLD analysis project Ga0181612, IMG submission 119630) | Hoatzin crop microbial communities from Cojedes, Venezuel. Combined Assembly of Gp0051906, Gp0051904, Gp0051908 | reverse complement strand
TTATCTTTGAGATGGCAAGATCAAATTCTTTCCTGGAGCCCCATTGACTTAACCTTTGTCTTCTGCTTCTGAGCTGTGTTGCTGTGTAAATTTCTCTTGTGCTTTGATAGGGTTTCTGCATTGAAAGACAAATTTTGTTACATTGTACCTAGGTGGGTAGCTCCAGTGCATAACTTAGTTTATGGTGTGTTTTATCTTGTGCTAAGGTTTCTGTTCTTTCTTGTGTCGTTACATTAATTGGATAATATTATGTGGGTTAGATAAGAATAACAGAATTTGCATAGGCACTTTCCCTAATATGCTCTCTCTTTTTTGAGGCATCGTAGAAAAATAAATATCTTGGGCAACTAATTTGTTTATATTCTGCATTTAAGTTGTGTTGTTTCTGAGACTGGAGCCTTCTTTGCAGATTTTAATACTTAGTATTTCTTGAAGTGCTCTTGGCAATAAAATGTTTAGCACTAGAGTTTTTTGGAAAGTAAGATGTGTAAGTTTTAGTTCTCGAGCAGCCATTTTTACTAGCTTTTTCCTGTGGTACTTAGTTGGAGGAAAGCAGAAGAAAAAGTGTGATTGGTGGAAAGGTTAGTTCAGAATTCTCAAGGGAAAGAAATGCCTCTAAACCTCAAAAAATTTATAGCTTCAGAGGTGATTTAGATATGATGCTTTAAGTACTGTAGCACTTAATTACTATGAGTATGAAGAGAAAGTTCATACGTTCTCATTCAGCAGTGATTGAAAAAGGTAGTTTAGTGTATTAACTTCAACAACATGCAGAATCTGCTGACAGGGAAAGGTGATTGGCTGGGGAAACTTGTTTTGTATGTTCTTTCAGCAGCACGTATTTCAACACATGTGTGTTTTGTGTTTTCTGTGAAGATGACCCAGGCTCACTATAATTATCTGGTCCAACAAGTGGAAAAGTGACTAATGCTTTTACTGCAGTTTGCCTCCAAGGATAGACAAAGGAGATTCTATTTTGAATAAAAAAAAAAAAAAAAAAGTAGGTCATATAAATTTTGGTCTAAGCACAGTTTTTTATTCTGTCTTTTTTCTGCCCCCCTGGCAAGGGAACAGATTGAAGCAGCAGATTGGATTAAGTGCTTTGAAGTATTTCAGAAGCTTGATTTTGTAACTACAATATATGGAGGGTAATTATGATAGGGCAAATATTTTTAAATTTTACGGTAGCTTAGTAGCTTCACAAAATAATAGCTATAATAATTATTTGAGTAAATGACACAATCCCTAAAGGTGCACTGGAAGCATTTCACAGATTGTTTAAAATCAATTGTTATTTGTGGGTCACTCTGATTCTTCTCTGGACACTGATGCTATTCAATGTTTTTAAATTTCAGTGAATTTGGTTCAAAAATAATCTCATTGAAGCCAATCATTAAAGTATTGCCAAAACTTTTTGAGTCTCGGGAAAAGGCTGTTCGAGATGAAGCCAAGCTCCTTGCTGTGGAGATCTACCGTTGGATAAGGGATGCGCTGAGACCTCCGTTGCAGAACATAAATTCTGTTCAGGTAGGCAGAAAGTAGTTCCGTATCCAAACATTTGAGAAGACACTTCCATGCTCAGCCTCCCTGATCGTGTGGTGTTGGGCATTCTTAAAGTCAAAGCTGGAATTTTTCAGTAACAGCAACGTTATTTTTTAGCTTCCTGTAACTTTACCGAAAACGGTAGTTCGTCTTTCTTATTTGCAAAGAAATCATGTTCTGAATACGTGTGAAGTTGCAGGGGGAAGCATCTTATTGAAACTGAGGAAGGCATTTGAGAAGTAGAATGGTTTTTCTTGGAGACCTAACCCAAGGGCAAAGGGTTACCCTGATAAAAGACCCCTCCACTGAAAGTCTTGAAGTTGACCATTTTCCTTCGCAGTTTACTTTTTCCCAGAAGCTTTTTCCTCTGCGCAGCCCTGCAGACTTGTTCTGGCGGTGCTTAGGATGTGACTGTTCCACTTCAGGAAGTGGTATTACATTGATAGGTAACTGTGCTATTGGAGAGGGAACATTCCATTATTTTAAAACTTTGCAAATTATTTCTGTATCCTTCCCTCCTACCTGCTGGAGTTAATTGTGTTCAGGTGGAAAGCAGTAACTTGCTGGAAAAAGGTGTTGTTTAATAAAAAACAAAAACTATCTCATCAAATGTAGCTCAACATGTTTGTTTTGTTTTAGTGTGTAATAATTGTCTGTAACAGATGTTCCTTCATGCTCAGCCATTTTTATTTTAAAGCCTCTACAGAGGGGACACGACATTCTGACTGTTCTACAGTTTATTCTTATGTAAATGCTTTGCATTGATATTTTTGTTGATGATATTCCATTCTGTGGATGTACTTGGTCGAAAGCTTCTGAGCAGTGAATGTGAAGGGGAAGTCGCTTGTGGCAGAAAAAGAACATGAAAGATAGTGCTGTCTTGGCTTTGAAATGGGAAACTCCATTGCTTTCCATGAAGCGTTGCTTGTTTTGCAGTACAAAATTTCTCTGATTCGATGATTCTTTTGGCAGCTAAAAGAACTGGAAGAAGAGTGGGTCAAAGTGTCATCAGCTGCTCCTAAGCAGACCAGGTTCCTGCGTTCCCAACAGGAGCTGAAAGCAAAATTTGAGCAGCAGCAGGCAGCTGGAGATGCAGATGGAGGTAAATTGTTTAATCTCTGAACTCCATTAGAAAGTATATCACTGGTATATTATTTGTGAAGCAATGCATTAAACTGTAAAGGTGCTTTAACTCAAACTGGTGCAAAACATGTGGAGTGCAGTACACAACAAGAAAATGTGGCTGGGGCAAAAGCTTTATGTGAAAGAGTATCTGTCCTTTGGAATAGCAAAATCACAACTGCTGATCATACTTTTTAAACAAGGAGTCTTAGGTGTTGCTGTAGTCTAAAATTCATTTGTCACTCTGCTTGTATTTTTCTTTCTTCTGGTTGCAGGAGATGATGATGAGGAAGAGGCGGTACCACAAGTAGATGCATATGAGTTGCTTGAAGCTGTAGAAATTCTTTCCAAGCTTCCCAAAGACTTCTATGAGAAAATAGTAAGCATAAACTTAAATACTACCCATTAATTCGATGACATTTGGAGCTAAGGAGTTTTAGCACTTGACGGCATTCTGCAATGTAGGCTCTGTTGCTACATGGGTAATAACAGATTAGTGTAAGTAAAATATAGACTATCATAAAGAAGTCTCAAAATTTGATTTACTGGCAAGAAAGATGTAATTTTAAGGAGCTGAGATGTCCTGGGAGGGACTGTATTTCATATTTCATTGTAGTTATTGATGTTAAACTGTAGGGAGACTTTGGCTTTCTTAAGATAGAATTAAATTTTAAACTCTCTGGTTTGTGGCAAGTATGCTTCTCTACAGCTGTTTGCATTTATAAGTGAACATAAATTATTTGCTCTGCAGGAAGCAAAAAAGTGGCAAGAAAGGAAAGAAGCTCTAGAAGCTGTTGAACTGCTGGTGAAAAATCCCAAATTGGAAGCAGGAGACTATGCAGACCTGGTGAAAGTTCTCAAAAAGGTAATAAAAAAACCCCAGAGTACACATATGGTGTAGTATTTTTTTGTATTTTTATTTGTATTATACTTTAAAAGTTACAGTTAAGATAATGAATAGAAAATTGTTTAGCTGGAGCAGTGGTGGAAATAACCCACTCTGTGGCCCACTGACTAGTCTAAGAAATTCTTCTAAGTCTCTGAAACTTGGATTTTCTGTTTTTAACATTGGAGTGTTTTGTTTTTTCTCTTCAGGTTGTTGGAAAGGATACAAATGTTATGTTAGTTGCTTTGGCTGCCAAATGCCTTGCTGGACTAGCTGCTGGCCTCCGAAAGAAATTTGGACAGTATGCAGGGCATGTAAGTAAAGAGTATGTACTTTTTTTCTGGCCTTATTGACGCTGGACATCTTTTCTTTTTTTGCCTGTCAAACCTTGGTATTTATCAAAGGTATTCTATGTACAATTATGAATGCTTATCTACCCTTCAATGGAGCAAACAGTGAAATATGTGCCAAGATCTCTTTATTCACATCCAGCAATGTGAAGCTTAGTATTGCAGTAAATCTTCTGTGCTAAGACAACTCTGAATTACTCTGCTGTGAAATGAACTTTATTTACGTTACCTCTTCCTGGAGATACACCCACAGAAATGCATTTGTAGGCCACAGTGGAAAAAATAGCATCTGAACCTGAATTCTACTTAGCTACTCCATGATGTAGGTTTTAGGTTTTGTGTTTTTAGGTTGTTCAGTTTTTTGAATGTTGGAGGAGGGTTGGTGGTGGGGCTTTTTATTTGTTCTATGGGTTTTGTGGTTTTGAGGTGGTGTTTGTTTTTTTTTTTGGTTTTTTTTTTTTTTTTTGGTCTGCTTTAAATAGCCAAACTACTGAGATTTTTGGTACCAAAATGTCATGGTTAGCTAGTTTAATGCTCTTCTCTGTTATCCTTTGCTACTCTTCTCTTACCGACAGCTAATAGCAGGGAATATGGGGAAGCTTAACCAGTCTAAGAAAGGGAGCTTTTTAATTAGTTGCGTTATCTCACTTGTTTCTCAAGCCTCTGTTGCTGTGTTCTTTAAGCTGCTCGATCAAATTTTTCTTGTGATAAGCAAGAGTGATGTGGGTAGAGCTTAGAGACAGAGAGAACTGATGGACCTGGCTGCTGGTAGTGTTGTGTTTTGTGATGTGTTGGAAAGTTATTGAATCTTACTGCTTCAGAAACAAAATCTCACGAACTCTGAACAACAGTTCGGACAAGGTCTCTTTCATTCTGAAAGCTGTCTGTAGTTGTAAGAAGTGTTCTTACATCTGTTTACACTTGATTTGTGCTTTAAAGGTTAACCCTCATAGCTATAGAGCTAGTACTGAAAAAGAAGAGCTTCTGAAGTAAGGGTATAGCTCAATGGTTGCCAAGCAAATGGTGTGAGAAGATTACTTTTTCAGTACTGTAATGACAGCTATGAATTGCATAATCTCAGCACTCATTTTACCAGTTCGCTTGATTTGTATGCTGGATTTGTTTACTAGTGAGGAAGATGTAGCTTTGCGTGAGAGCGGGCGTTTGAAGTGTTGTAAAACAGAACTGTTGCTAGAATTGTGGGATTATTATAAACTCTATTACTTATATTTAAGACAGTAACATTACAGTTTTCAGTCTATGTCAAAGTGAGAGTGATGAAATCAAGCATAGAACGATACTACTTACTGTAACTGAGTGCATGTGGCCTAGCTTCACTTCTGTTAACTGCCTTTAGAGCCCTGGACTGACTTTTCTCCCTGCTTCCCTCTCTCACAAAGGATATGGCTTCTAACTTCCATGTTAAAAAAATATTAATTCTAGCTGTCAGCTTCTTCCTATGACTTTGTTCTCTGTAGGGTTCATGGGTTTCTAGCACATATGAGATCTCTATGGTGCCATTCTGTATTAGTTGCAGTTTTTTTAGTGCTGAAGTCTTTGTGATCTAGGGAATTAGCAAGTTGTGGCCCAGCAAAGACAGCAGCTGAGCCTAGGTCACTCTGTGTCACAAGGGGTTAAGATTTCATAGTCAGCTTCTGAGTAGAAAGCATTATCTGTGGAAAATCTATTTTGTATTATGCAAGAGCTTATAACTTCTGTAAGGCATCAGAATTCTTCCAAACCATGAACTGTGTTATGTTTATTAAAATCTTGAAAGTAGCCTGCTTTCAACAGCTAAAAGCTCTGCATGTCTCTGGCTCACTGACTCAAGTTCTTAATATTACAGAGACCACACTTAAATGGAGCTGCTAGTATTACTGGCGCATGAGAATCTCTCCTGATTTTCTTTTTTTTCTTAATTTTATTTTTTTGTTTATTTTATTTTTCAGCAGTGACTGACTGAGCATCTAGATTGGGTGTAAATTGCTATGGAATTCCAGTATGACATAGTTTAGTGTCAGGTGTGCTTTTTCAAGGTGATAAATCCAAAATATACTGTCCTGGGAAGGATTCAGGTTGCTTTAGAACCATGGTCTTGTCAGCTGTGGGTCAGATAAGGGCTGCTTAATGAGCCATGCTGAGTGCTGTCAGGAAGCTGGGAAAGAGGGGACAATTTGTATACCTTCTTGAATTCTTACAGTACAAGAGCACAGCACTCTGCTGTGGAATTGTTTAATTCCATTCTATTACTCTGTGTTCCCGACCAGTAGAGCCAGAGTATTCATTTGTAATTATGTGAACTTGTATATCTGCCTTTTGCTTAGCTTTGCTATGAAAGTTTTCAAAAATACATACTGTTAATAGAGTGACTGGAATTAATTTAATATTGGATATCAGCCAGAATAAACTAGTTCGTACTGCTCTTGTGTATCCCTGGAGGGGGCAGCAGTGATGTTTGCATTATTTGTTTCTCTGCAAAATACCAGGCAGCAGGCTGTCAGGCTTTCCAGTTACATTAGTGAAGAGTGGATTTAGTTTTTTGTTTGTTTCTTTTCCCTTTTTTGCATAGGTTGTTCCAACAATCCTGGAGAAATTTAAAGAGAAGAAGCCTCAGGTAGTGCAGGCATTGCAGGAGGCCATTGATGCAATCTTTCTTACAGTAAGTAAGAGTGACAGTTTTCCCATTGTCTGAGAATTGGTCTCTAATTCTGATTTGCTTTTCTCTTACTTTACTTAAACTCATGACTTCTTTATCCAACACCGTAGACCACACTGCAGAACATAAGTGAAGATGTGTTGGCGGTGATGGACAACAAAAACCCAACAATTAAACAACAAACATCCCTTTTCATTGCAAGAAGTTTCCGTCACTGCACACCTGCTACTCTGCCAAAAAGCCTGTTAAAACCTTTATGTGCTGCACTTCTCAAGGTAAAGCAGGAGGAGCTCCTCTGGTATTAACTCAACCATTGGATTGTTTTGGGAGACAGACCCTTCTGGTGGTGCAAGAACTAAAGAATTCTTGTGTGCTATGTAGCCATTAGAGTCAGTTTTGACTGATGTCATACTTGAAGATGGCTGTTGGTCATGGGAACAGTTTAGTCTCCTTTTTCTTAGCTTCTCTGAAACTGAAGACTCACGAAGTTGATAACAGATTAAGACAGTGATTTGCATCTATTAGAATTCTGGGCTCTGTGCCTCTTGCTGCTTGCAGACATCTCTAGCAAGCTTTTGTTGGAATGCTACATATCGTTTACCATGAATAAAAGAACCATCATTGATTCATATACTGCAGTTACACTTACACATTTATCAGTGTAAATGATAATGATGTGTACTTTTTTCTCATTGTACAATAGCCCTTTCCTTGTTACGGGAAATATCCCTGGCTTCAGAAATCGAGATTTGAACAGAGTTGCAGAACTTCAAACTGCTTGTGAACTTTCATGGTGTTGCAGTATCTATTTATAATAAAGCATGAATGTTTACCCTCTTCTTGTTGTGAGAAAGGCCCAAAGATGGGGAACTGCCTGTATCTGAGAAACAGTACATGTGATTGGTACACAGGTGTCCGATCTCACTTGATGGGAATAGGGGAACGTGATCTTTTTAATTCTCTGCGCAGTACTGGGAGTCATGACAATGACCAAGGCACTTGACTAAAAACAGAACTTTACTTGGGATTCCAGTGGAATTACAAAAGATAACAACTCTGGAACTTCATAATGTTGCTTTTAGCACAGTGGGGTTGGAAATGAATATTGACTTGGCAAAAGGTTTCAACAACACAGTGTCTGATTTCACAAAAACACAGAGTGTAGCAGAGTGACAAACTTATACCAACATTACCCTTATGTGCCGAGAAAGCCAGAGAGAGAGCAAGAGAAAAGATACTGCTACCCCTGGATCTAGCAGCAATCTCAGGTGGTGGGCGCATGCCTGGTGGTCAGGGTCTTCTGGTGGTAGGAGGTTCCCAAAGCATAATTCCTGATTTAGGAGTTCGCTTAATTTGAGCATCTTTATCAGTTTCTTAAGCTGGATGTTTGAGACAATTGCCCACCCTGGCCCAGAGCTGTGCAATAGGAAAACAGAAGTAAAAAACAACCTTTTTGTTTCTGCGGTGGAATGTTAAGGATTATCCTGTCTTAGGTGTAGACTTTAAAAACGGGGAAGTGAGTTATACAGGAGATGGATTTAAGAATCTCTTTAGATATGAGCTGCAAGTCGTGTGATACAAGTTGTCTTTCTCTGAAGCACATCAATGATTCTGCTCCTGAAGTAAGAGATGCTGGATTTGAAGCATTAGGCACTGCCTTGAAAGTGGCTGGAGAGAAGGCTGTGAATCCATTTCTAGCAGATGTAGACAAACTGAAGCTTGATCGGGTGAGTTTGTTACCATAAATGTTGTAAAAAATGCTCCATTTATCTATCTAAGATCCATCTTAGGCTAGAGAAGACTGAAGAGGATGCTTTAGCTAATGACTTTCAGCACAGATTTTTAGGAAATTTATTTTTTACTTAAGAGTTACTGAACAATCTAATTACAGAGGGCAATCTGAAAAGCTCTTTGTTTGTTGCTAGATTGTCAAGCATCTCTTCTTCGGTTTCCACTACCTAAAATGCACTAGTGTGCTAAGATTGCTCATTTTCATTCTTATGTAAAGCATCTGTTTGGCTTCAAGGTTGTGTTATCTATGAGGTCGATTGTGAGGTTTGGTTTTGTTTTGTGTTTGTTGTTGTTGGGTTTTTTGGTTGGTTGGTTATGGGGTTTTGTTTGTTTGTTTTTTTGAACACTTTCTCTGTTGTCTGAAACAAAATTTAGGGTTTTAGGTCACAACTACGTGGTCTAAGTCTGTATTGTTTCTGTATTACTAGACAGGATTTGATATTAAAGACTTACTTTCCAACAACAAAGTTTTCATGCTTTTGCATAAACTGAGAAGTTTGATGGTTTTATAATTTAAGAATCAGTCTTCAGAGCATCCATAAGTGTCGGGAGGGGAGTGTCAGTGCTTTCTATGTGTACAAATGCACTTCATTTTGAACTAGGAAAATTATTCTAGCAATACAGTGATGGCAGATGCCACTGACTAGTTAGCAGTACTACTGTAAGGAACACAGGATAACAGTGCTTTGTGAAGTAAACAACTTAAACTCTTCATGTTTTTTCCTGAGTAGTCAAGTTTGAGCCACTGCTCTGAAGGGACACTGTACATCCACTTGTGATAGCTAAATAGCTTCTTTCTTGCCCCCACCCTGCCTTTCTTTTTAACTGCTTGTCAGATTAAAGAATGTGCTGAGAAGGTAGAACTGGTTTATGGTAAAAAGACAGGAGGAGCTGCTGAGAAAAAGGAAGGCAAGCCTACTAGTGGAAAGACCCCTGCTCTTTCAGGGACTGGTGGAGATAAAGAAACAAAAGATGCAGCAACCAAACCAGGACCACTGAAAAAAGCACCCACTGTGAAGGTAAGAGAGATTGCCAAGAGGTTGTCTGTGATTGCATCGAATAGTTACTTATTGAAGATCAGAGGTGGCCTGTTGAACATCTCCTTCCACTGGGGAATCGCTGTCCTTCCGTAGAAGTAGGTGAGCCCAACAACAAAAAGAATCTGGGACTTTTCAAGAATGCACTTGATGAAATCTCACTTTTTAATGATAGAAACCATCATGTCATTTATGTCTTAATACCAGATTTTGATATTGAAATAGTGATAGACTGCTGGAGGCATTCAGAGGAGTCCCAGATGTTGTAACATTAGTGTGCTCTGTGGTGTAGTAATATGTGGCTGATTTTAAAAATCTGTTGATACCCTGGTAGCCTGGAGAAGAGACACAATTTGCAAGTTTAATGAATTCGGTATTTCCTGAATCTTCACAAATATGTACGTTCTTTCTCTTCTCATCTTTCGTTGTCTTGTGTGTCCCCGTTACTGTACATGTTTCATAAAACAAGTCTGAAAGCAACATGTGAATTAAATAAGCTGTAGAAGAAAACTATTCTTTGCCTGCAGCTGTTATGGTACTAGAGAGATACATATTTTTCTACGTGTGGAAAAAAAACAGTTCTTTTAGTATCTGATCAACGAGAGATCTATTTGATCTTAGCTAACTTGTCCATTTCCTTTCTAGTCTGGGGGCCCACCCAAGAAAGGCAAACCGGCTGTAGCTGCAGGTGTGGGAGGTGCTGGGCCTAAAGGCAAAAAGGGTCCCGAGACCAAGGAAATATTTGAATCGGAGCTCTCTGTAAGTATTCTGCTATTCTATGAAATACGAAATCCTCTGTATAAGTAGCTTTGGTTAATCAGCTACTACAGATTTTTTTTTTTTTTTTTCTTATGACAAGAGAAAGCAGTACATTTAAATAAATAGTATTCATAACCAGTAAAATGGTGTATTTGCCAGAATATATCAAACATCCTATTCTTCAAGCTGTTGTTGGTACCGGGACATAGAAGACAGTAAACAATAGATCATGGTAATACAATAGGGTATATCATACTGTCTGTCTCTGAAGTAGGAACAGATGAAAGAAGCGACAATATGACTACTTTATATGTAATTTAGGATGCATGATTTGCTGAAGGTGTCTCGTGTTAAAAGGTTGAGAATACAGTATTCTGGAGCTGACATTGAAATCTGAAGTATAGTACAACAATAATTAAATGAACTAATGCAACTTTATTCTGTGCTGTTCATATTAAGTTACACTTCAAGAAAATAATTTAATTCTGCATGTTAATTGAGCACCTACCCATCTTCTTGCTAGGGAACCAGGTAAACTAAGGTATCTGTAGGTCAAACAGTAACAAAAAGCTATGAAAGCTTTGCTAGATGTATCATCATGTTTTTTGGACTGTTGGTTTAGAGTGTTGCTTAGAATGAATACTTTCCGTTATGTATCCAGTTTGTATTGCTAGTTATACAGTGGAAAATGAGTATACTCTTCCTGGAGATGATAAAGACACCAGTGAAGCAAGGGAACTTTTTATCACTTTTCATCTACTAAATAAATAACTTCAATTCTTTGTTTTGCTAAAATGGATGCAGAAGATAAGTCTTCTCCCATCCACCCTCGTCAACCACTGATTTATTGCTGTGAATGTTTATTCACACTTAATACAAAATTATCTTGCAAATTTTAGGCCACCTCTACTTGATTATTTTTGACTATCTGCACAACTTAACATACTTTTCAGGGATTACTTTCCTGTTGCAGTACAATTTAGCAGCTTCCTAAATTCATAAGGCCCCTAAATTAAAATCTATACAAAAGCTTTCAACGTACAACGGAAAACTTTTCATATTTTGTAAATCCACCACAGTGCAAGGGTCATTCCAGTATATTACCTATCCTTAAGGCTGCTGCCCCCCTCCGAAGGGATACAGTGGAGTGTTAACTGTGTTCTGCTCTTTCTGCAGATAGAAGCATGTGAAGAGAAGGCTGCTGCTGTCCTTCCAGCTTCTTGTATTCAGCAGTTGGACAGTGGTAACTGGAAAGAGAGGCTTGCCTGCATGGAGGAGTTTCAGAAAGTAAGTTTGTAGCAGCTGATAAGAAGAGAGAGGGGTAGGGAAAGAGAAACTAAGCAATAATTTCTTTAGCTTTTTAGGCCTCGTAACCCTTTTAAAAGGCATACCAATAGTAGTGATATGTCAGCACTTCAGACACATTAACCAATACTTGCAAAAGACAAGTGGCTTAAATGGTTTAAACTAGCTCTTGCTCCATAACAGTAGCGGAATATGTCTTATAGTTTAATGTGGATAGTTATGCTCTTGTCAAATATTTGTATATGGATTGAGGATGCATGGAGTTCTTATTAAAACACAAAGTAATTCTAAAGCTTAGTCTCAAAGATAACTGGGGTTAAAAAGTTTTGCAATGACTGGGCAAAACCAGTTGCGAGTAAGTCCCTACTGGTTGCATGTTAGGCAGCAATTGATTATAACACTAAAATTTCAGTTGGCAAATAGTTGATGTTTGAAGCCTTATACAATACCAGCAGTCTTCACAGCTGGTGGCGAGTGCTCCATGTAGTCACAAACAAAAGAAGCATCAGTTGTTACTCAAATGTGAAGTCTAGCTTGCTTCTCATTTTATCTGTCATAAGACCTTGGAAAGTTCACGTTCAAAAAGGTGTCAGCTGTAGATGTACAAATACATACTCCTACACCATTACAGCTGCAACTGAGTCTTAATATTTTAGTGGAAAAGGTGACTAACAAATTATGAAATGGTGCCTGTTTGCACTGAAATGCTGCTGCAGAAGCCAGCTTTATTCAAGTGCAAAGATGTTACAGTTTCAGTGCAACGGATAAGCCTAACAACAAGTAAAAACAGTAATTTAGATTATTCAGGCTTTATCTCTGCTGTGTAGTCAGCATTCCAATGTAAAAGGTGCACAGTATACTTAATCTCTTTTTTTAAAAAAACAAAACAGAAAAAAACACCAAAAAACAAGGTAGCAGCTTGGGGTTTGGTATGGAATTTATTTTTTTCAGTGAAGTGTTTAATTCTGAGTGCTGGAATGCCCAATAGTGGTGGTAAAGACACTGGTGGACACTTGCAAAGAACATACAAAGTACAGCGATGTGAATGCTGTAGGTTAAATGTTGACTCAGTACTTGTAAAATGGACTTCTTGTAAAAGTGGGTGTTGTAGTAAGGCTCTTTAGATAATATTCTTGCACTGAGAATTTCTGCAACTTAGCTCAGTATTAAGAAAATATTTACAGGTAACTTCTGTTTGTGTGTTGGGTCTTGTATCACTTGTGACCCACTGGCTAATTTGATATTTATCCTTTAGGCTGTTGAGCTTATGGAGAGAAGTGAAATGCCTTGCCAAGCTCTAGTAAGAATGCTAGCCAAGAAACCTGGTTGGAAGGAAACAAATTTTCAGGTAACACATTATCCTTCAGTAACTAACAGTCCATTTTTGTTACTTAATGCCAGCTGTGTTTCCAGCTAAAAGACTGTCGTCAGTGACATATACGTACCCACAGCCTGACCACAGTTGTATCTGTAGTCAGCGAGAATATAAACTCTGAAATAAGGTTTTATTTCTATTGGCAGATGAGACTTGGAGACAACATTTGAACATATCTACATGTGTATGTGTGTGCGTGCGTGTACCTGTGAGGATATGCGTATGTACGTGTGTATATACAAAGTTCTAGAAGTAGACAACGGCTGCCCAGTATTACTGATTATGTATGTATACTTGCATATAGATGTAAAAATATGTATTTGTGTGTATATGCAAGATTTGTGTGCATAATTGCACAAAACCGAGAAGTGGGCCCATGTGAACCTCATGAGGTTCATCAAGGCCAAGTGCAGGGTCCTCCCCCTGGGTCGGGGCAACCCCCAGTATCAATGTGGGCTGAGGGACAAAGGAATTGAGAGCAACCCTGCCGAGAAGGACTTGAGAGTGCTGGTGGGTGAAAAAGCTGGACGTGACCTGGTAATGTGTGCTCACAGCCCAGAAGGCTAACCGTGTCCTGGGCTGCATCAAAAGCAGCATGGCCAGCAGGTCAAGGGAGGTGATTCTGCCCCTTTACTCCACTCTGGTGAGAACCCACCTGGAATGCTTTGTCCAGCTCTGGAGCCCTCAGCACAGGAAAGACATGGACCCCATGGAGCGGGGCTAGAGGACAGCCACAAAATGATCAGAGGGCTG
>Ga0181612_173565_pt1 | contig 13577 bp, 6 predicted proteins | sample HoacroProtozoa21_FD_119630 | JGI IMG/M metagenome (GOLD analysis project Ga0181612, IMG submission 119630) | Hoatzin crop microbial communities from Cojedes, Venezuel. Combined Assembly of Gp0051906, Gp0051904, Gp0051908 | reverse complement strand
TGAGATTACAACAAACTCTCGTTCATCAGAAATCCTCCAACTCACCTTTCAACTTACTTGCAACAAATCTGTTTCTAAAACAAACGGCTAAAACTATCTGCACTGTTTATAAACATCACCCTATGACTCCTTTAAATACACTGCATATCTCTGACTTGACAGTAATTCTTACCTCTCCCCTGCCCAAGTATTGTTTTAATCAGCTGGCAGTTTCTTTATTTATTCACATTAACATTTCCAAATACAGAGGCCAGCAGTCACTGCTCTGTAGAGCTGCCAGTGTCTAATTGTTTCGGGCAATGAGAACTGCCTTTTTTAGGCTTTTTTTTTTTCTTCCCCCCCTCAGCTGCCATTTCAGAGCAGCAGCCTTCACAATACATTAGCTTAATGCATTTTGAGCTGAACCAAATCTTCCATTCCCACCACTGCTGTTATTTGTCTACTATTCTACTTGAAATCAGCATGCAGTATAAATTATTAAGGCCTATGAATAAATGAACCTCTAAATATCCATATCCTCTCAACAGTAAAACCAGATCAAATGTAGTGTTTAGAACAGTATACTGCTACAGACACCAATTCAGTGAGAAAATGGATTCACATTCGTAGGACACTGTGTCATGACTTAGGAAAGTGAAGGGTAACTCACTTGAGCATGTTAGTTTGATGGACATGTAGTCTCTGCCACAGTCCTTCTTGTAGTGACAGCGCAGCCAGTTTAAGAGGCAGAGTCCATCACCACACTGTAGGTCTTCTTTTTTACACGGCAGAATGCTCTGTTCATCTGAAAGGAGGAGAAACAATAGATGACTTCGTGTAACAAGCAACCTCTTCCTGAGTAACAAAGCCACATGTCTACTGACAGTCAGTCTTCCTGCTTTTGAAAGCCTTGGGCGGATGAAAACACTCTCTTCTCTTTGTCAGATGTGAAAAGGGTCTCAGACTCAAACAAGTATTTCCTCTACTGTTGTTGCTCATCATTTACAAGGGCATGTAGTGATAGGAAAGGGGTAATGCCTTTAAACTGAAAGAGCGTAGACTTAGGTGAGATGTAAGAAAGAAATTCTTCACTCTGAGGATGGTGCAGCGCTGGCACAGGTTGCCCAGAGAAGCTGTGGCTGCCCCATCCCTGGCAAGGTTCAAGGCCAGGTTGGACAGGGCTCTGCCCAACCTGATCTGGTGGAAGGGGTCCCTGCCCGTGGCAGGGGAGATGGAACTAGATGATTTATAAGGTCCCTTCCAACCCATTCTATGATTTAAACAGTGTTCGAGACAGATAAGGTCTAGGTAAAGCATACCAAAGAAATCACAAGGATACCACGTCTCTGAGGCACCGAGCCTTCTGACTGACTGACATGCTTTAATATCCAAAACAAAACAATCCATATTTGCCCCACCTTAACACACAAAATGGATGAATGAGGGGGTAAAAAAAGAGATCTGCTCTCTTGCATAAACCTAAAGGACTAGATTAAGGGCTTCTCAGAAGCAAGTATAACTCCTCCACAGTCCCTTTCCAGTTTGATAGTTAAGGGTAGGAACTCAGTCTGATAGTGGGGAAGGATTTTTGAATAATTTGAATAAACCTTTGCGTAAATTTATGGAGATATAAATTAAGGTTTGTTTTGCAGAGATGTTAAAACCTATGTAGTAGGGTCTGCAGCTCTGCATGAAGCCAAATCTTTGACTGGCTTCTCAGTTGAAAGATTGAAGCCACTTCCCAGGCTTACTGTTGATTCTTCGGGGCGGAGTAGAAAACTGTATCACTCCTCTCTGCCTAGAGAGGGGGAAGGAGTAATTTTATCTTGTCCTTTGATAGTGTACTGTGGTTCCTTTTATCTTTATGCATACACACATACATGAACACAACTTTCCTACTCTCAAAGGAGAGATGATACCAGCCTAAGCTCTGTAATTTAAGAAAAGCAGAGTTTTGGGCCACGCTAATATTCACCTGTGCAAAACATATTTGCACAAGAAATGGGAGTGCTGGTGTGGAAGTGTCATCACTGTCATATCTGAACAGGATCACCCCTTCCTAGTCAAAAAGTTCTGAGGCCATGCCTGAGGACAGAGTGGTCACTGCAAATGCGGAGCCAGCAAGCAACAGCTGTTAGCTGTCCCTGGCTACTCAAAACAGATGTTTTGTCTGACGTCTGTCAACATCCAAACAGCAGCTGCCTGATGCAAAATTTAAAAGGCATTTGGGAAATCTCCATGCAAGCAAGAGTATGTCTTTTTTTTCTTTTGCACGTTAACTGCACAATAAAAAATATCCCATGGAATGCCAGTGACCAGCCATACCATCTAAAACACACTGAGCAAATCACTGAAAAAAGAACTTGTTATGTAAATGTGTTCTAGTTTGTTAGGTTAAAAATCTATTAACATACTATAGGGAACAAATTCATGGAGATCAAGAAGTCTGAAAATTATCAAAGAAAAGAAGGGAACAAACCTCCTACATTATTGCAAGAATGTATTAATTTTTTTCTTTCACATTTCACCAGTAGTAGTATTGCAAATGGTCTTGTTTTGATAGTAGATAAAAGGAGACTATTTTCTGACAACTGCATCTGAGTGCACAAATGGGATAGAGTGACATAATTTAGTTGCATGGTTTTCTAGGGCTTTCCAATAATGACAAACAGAAGTAAAATAGAAAATAGTTCATTAATGACAGAATAAAAAGTTTTTAAGTTTGGCAAAAAAGACATTTGTGTAGAAAGACTCTTTGAAAATCAGCTTTAAGTTTCATTAGAGTACTAGCCCTGTATTCAGGTTACTTTATGTGAGCAATCTAGAACATTCCAAATACAGGCAAATAAAAGTCAAAGCACAACTTGAAAAACATTAGTTCTGGAAAGTAAAGACACAAAGCACTAGTGTGCAGATCAGTACCCACCAGAGCACAGGCTGTTCTGCTACGTCGTGTTTATGTTTGCTCTCCAATATTTTTAATTTGGAGCCTTTTTATCATCCTTCATAGCTGCAAAATCATGCAGTTTGGAGTAACTGTTCATGACTTCCAATTCTCCACACAGCTGCTCCAGTGGAAGATGTCAGTACCCCCCAAATGCATTTATAAGCACAGCACAGACAACATACTGTTACAGTAAATCTTAGATTGTGCACTTGTACCTGGCAGCTCTGCAATCTAGAGGCCAATAATCCGATCACACTGGTTTGTACTTTCAGAACATCATTTCTGGAATGGCTCCTGTATTTCTGGTAGGCATCTCAGACAATTCGGGGGTAAAATGGCACAGAATCCCCAGCAATTAAAAGTTGTGGGGATTCCTGTCTGGTTTTTGGGGTGTGTGTGGCTTTTTGGTTTGGGTTTTTTTTTTTGTTTGTTTGTTTGTTTGTTGTTAAACTTAAGATATTATAGAAGAGGCAGCTAAACAATAATTACTTGTACCAAACGTTGTCATTGTGTAAACGGGAACAACTTTTGTTAACTCTAGACTGGTTACACAGTCATTGGAAATATCAAAAAGGAATTTACCTGCAAGAAAATGATGCAAAAGGAAAAAAATATTAGAAAATTTATGAGAGTAATTAATCCTCGTATGCATCTCACATATTTATATCTTCCATAAAGTCTGTTAGTTTGTAATCTAGTTTGAAGTTGCCCTAATTATTTTAAACCTCTTTGAACTTGCTCCAGCCTACACCCCTTCATACCTTTCTTGTTTACTCCTCCTGTTTTTACTAGTTCAACAAAGTTCTCCTCTATCACTGCCTAAGATTTCACCACTTTTTGGATGTAAGAAAGTTTCATACAGTTCCTGTAACATAAAATTCCTGTTTTACTTTTTACTACTTCACTGGCTCTACTTTGAAGGCCACTTAAAGAGAAACGCCTCTTCTCTCTCTTCCAGACAGTAATACTATGCTTTGTGTTTCTGCTAGTTATTGTTGAACTGTGTAAGTCACTTTGGGATATGGTCTTTATGGAAATGCTAGAAAACCATGGCAATATTTTATTATCTTCAGAGAGAACCGTTAAGATTGTACGCTATAAGAAATTATATGGGAAGATCCAATTTTTTTGGACTGAAAAGCAGTGGGAGACAATTTCAGTTAAAAGGTGTGCAAACCTATCCCATAAAGCTGTATTTCCCATACGTAGCAAAATCACATTATGTCTTTTGTGAATCCAGATAATAAAAACCTTCCATCTGTTCTCAAGGGGAGCTCCAAAATAACCGAAAAACCCACGAAGACTAAAAATATCTAAATGCTTTCTTGAGGATGAAACTGAGGCACTGGCCTATAGTCATGCAGCAGGCAGGGACAGAGGTAAGCATCACATTCAGCGTGGTGTCGACTCAACAAATAACAATGTTTAAGTTCTATGCAATGAAAATTCTTTTGAAAGAGATAGTTTCATTTGTGAGAAAATGCATTACTTTCAAAGATGATGTTTCTTCCTCAGTAGTGGCTAGCACAAAGTATTTTGTCTTTAAAGTATGTTTTACCCTGTGGTAAAATTTATTTGAAAACAATTTTTCTACAGATGGCAGGGAGCTAACAAAGTCTCTTTCAGAGCAGCACTTTTTAGTTCTAAGCCCACCTGTTCCCAACAGCAGTGTGCTATGCAGTGGCATACTGATGGTTTTCAGGGTTTGTATTCTGAATCAGCACGCATGTGAATGAATTTATGAGGTGAAAATTAGTAATTTAAGAACATCAAAATGATCATATCAAATTTAGGTTAAGGTACAATATTATATAAATGTGGTGCATAAAATTATTCCACAATTTGAAAATTAACCTGCACCTTTAAAATACACATAATAGTTTACAGTTATTGTACATTTTCCCACATTAATAATACCACAATTTTTTATTCAAATGACTACTGAATTATGTATCTGTTAAAGTGGGTATCAGCCACACACATCAACCACTGAGTCTGATAATGCCCTGATCATCCACCAGCAGGTGGGTGCAGCGTAACCCTTTACACTTCGTATAAATCATAGTCCTCATTCTTGCCTGCAGCCTGGCTTTGAAACCCTTGTAGCCAGCTGCAGGAAGATAGTCGTGGTGAAGAAGTATCCTCCAGTGACACAGCGATGATTTAGCAACTCTTGAACATGGCGAGAGGATGAGAGAATAATCAACACATGGCATATGTTAGTTTGATGCTTAATGCTCTGCTGTGCTTATATGGTTTAGAAGAGCATGACACAGAAACCTGTGCAAAACACAATCTAAGGAAGAGAGATTCTTTTGTCTCTGGTGAATTCCTGTGCCCTTCCATTCCTTTAGTATTCTTGCATTGATGGCAACTAGAGAAATTTACAATAACCTTAAATCAGAGGACAGATACAAGATGTCATCTCTGTACTTCTAAGGTACCTTGATACTGTCGCTAGTCCTCCATTTTACCATGCTGTCCTTGGCTCTATTTGGGAATCATTGTTTTACAAGTTTGAAAATCTGGGAAGAAGTTCTTATTTCTGCCTCTGCAGATGCTCGAGCACTCTCGAAGCATGATCTTATGTCTCCAACGTTGGGAAAATTTCCAATTTACGGCTTGCTTCATTCAGTATAAACTTTTTTAATCAGAAGCACAGAAACATAGCTCTGAACATAGCTGTTTTTCTTCTTTATTTCAGATTTCTGTCAGGTTTTTAGACTTCTTTGAGGTTAGCTAATAGGATCAAGTTGCAAAAGTATAGTTTCCACTCATGTTTCCATTTAGGATTGTGCTGTTCTAAAAGTAAAGTATTTTCTAATATTGTCTTATAAATGTACAAAATCTTTGGTGGTGGTATGCTGATTTTGTGCTCCCCCTATATATTGGGACAGTTTCTGACTGGGACTGATGCTAAGAAATGTACTATACAGCATGTACCCCAGCGCACAATAGCCTGAATGCATTATAACTGCTTTTTCAATCTATTACTGAATGTCCCATATTCTTTCTAAAGGAACATCTGATTTCACTAATGTGTTTACTGTGAGGAGCATGATGATTAGCGTAGTTTAACATACGCTTCAAATAATGCATAAAAGTCATCCCAAATAGCTACTCGTTGTTGCTCCTCTTTGCAGTGTGTGCGTTCTTTCTCTAGCACCGAGTTCCAGGCCAAAACAGAAATCACTTTGGATTCACATTCCTCTCCTGATGGGTCTCTGAGGCAGTTATAATTATAATACCAAATGACTAGATATTGTCAACATGGCACCTGCAATAAACCAGGAGTGTTAATTTGTCATTCAGAGCTTTTATTGTCTGTTCAAGTCTGCAGGGTTTGTACGTTTGTTTGCTGAACAGGCAATGAAGATCTCGTAGGCTGCATAATCACTGCACATTTAGAGGCAAGTTTCAGGGCAATACATTAAGATGACAACAAGGAAACATCGTTTACAAATTTCTAAAAACTCTAGACTCTTCTGTTCTGCACTGAGCTTTCTATAATCTACTTTTTAAATAAAGTCTTGTACTACTTGCCAGTTGTTTGGGCCAATGACTTCCTTGCATACTGTGTGCATTTGGAGAGTTAAAATGGCCATTGTGCACCTTAGTAGCCTAACCTGTAAGTAATCATAAATGGGGAGCATTTAGCTGAAAATATTGAACTCTGCCAGTAAGAGGAGATGGTTAAGTGTGGATTCGAAGCAAAATTCAATATGAGATTGTCCTAGTAGGGACTAAATAGCTGGGTGCCCTGCCATGTACTGTATTACTCTCTCCCTGAGAGGATCTGTGATCTCTTTTGTAAAGCTCATCTCTTTAAGATTCTGAGTCCTTTCTGTAGAAATCCCTGCTTTAACCCATTCTGTAAGCTGGGACCTCTTTTCAATGTTTAAAAATTGGAAGCAGCCTGTTAAATGATTTAAGAGTGACTCAGAAAGCTGTTCTACTGACTGAAGTGTTTAACTTTCTGATGCAAAATAATGTCATTTCTATATATCTCTTGGGTTCTCCAGTGGAAGGGGGATCCACCTGTATTTGTGATCTAACTAGGAAAACATTACAGGCCAGCTGTAATTACTTTTCTAAGTAAGTGGGAACTGAAAGCTGAGGTTAAGTGTAAGCTCAGAATATGTCCATCAGGTCTGAGCCTGATGGATGACTGGTTGTCTGTGGACAATTAATTCAGCTACATAAAATAACCATATGAAAAAGTAAAAGCAGAATAAACGTTCCAGAAGTTGTCTTGCAGCAAATCTGTTCCTTCAGCCCCAAGAACAAAGAGAGATATGGGACTGGACAAAGATGGAAGAAAAAGATGCTACAAGAGAAAACAGCTAGCGCAGTATCTTGTTAGCAGTCAGTGCCAAATAGACAGATACCAGTCCAGGAGCCAGGAGAGCCTTGTCTTCTCCTTAAATTGCTGTGTAATCTAAAGCAATTAATTTTTCTGCCAACCTTTTATTCTCTTCCCACCTTTTGTGTTATCTGGACAGCTGCAATCTGGAAGGATAAGGCCAGTTATTTTGTGCAGGACATAGCGCGATAAAGCTTCAGTCTTAGCTGGGTCTTTTAAGTAGAAGTAATCCTGTAACAATTTTGCAGCTGATTCAAAATAAAGCTAGGATGCTGAAAACCTGTGAAGATCAGATGCTTACAGAGCTGCTTCTCTTAAACCATGACACAAAAAAGATTAATTGCCAATAGGAGAGAATCAAAAGTAAAAAAATTTAAATACTGCACGTATTTTCACTATTTCTTTTTATAGTGCTTCTAATGAAGAAAGAAAACAATTGCTGAAAGGAAAATCCTCATTTTAATGATAGAAGTAAAAGGATTAACACACTTGCAACTAAAAACAGCAATTAAAAGATAAGAAACTTAGAATTAAAAAGGCCAAAGAAACAAAGTGTCATAGAAGCACTATTTGCATTAAGAATAGACAGTGATCAAGTGGCTTTGGCTGGAATGTCCTCCAGTGAATTATCTTCGCACAGGTTCTTGAAGACTGCAGCTGTCTCTATGACATTTAATGTCATTATTTTTACAAAACAGTCTGAGGGATTTCAGGAAGTTCTAGCAAGATATGTATTAAGTCTGGGAGCTAAAATCACTGTTTGCATAAATCTGTCAAAGCCAACGGAATTGCTTGCTTCTGCCAGCTCTGAATTTGAGGCCAAATTTTCAAAGCATCTGAAAGCAGAGACTCGAAGTAGGCTTTACAAAAGATCATAATCAATTAGGTGTCCACCTCTCCTTGAAAGATGCTTTGCATAAAGGCATCTACTGCATTTTTAGGTGCTTGAACATCTAGCTCAAATACAATCATTTTATGATAATGATATGTCAGACTGCAAGAGTAAACAGTGCTCAGCACCTCTAAAACACATCTTCCCCCCTACTCTTCTCTGAGAGGTTTCTCAGTGTGGCTGCTTGTACCAGTTTCATCAGATCCCCTTCAAAAACAAAAGCATTGTTTCTGTTTATTTGAAGGGAGCAGCACTGGATTCTAGTCTGTATTTTTGCATAGTAGTTGCATAGGAAAGAATTCTAATCTATTATTCTCCCCGCTCAAAATCAAGTATCAGGAATGGGAGTTGAGAGTCAGGAGAAGCTGCTGAAACTAAAGCACGAATTCAGTAGTTACAGTAGAAATGAACGATTCAGAGTTGTTGGCCTATGCCCTCATAAATGAGGACAAGAAATCATCAGGCTTGGAGAGAAATTGATACCTTCCTAGTCCAGAGTCCAGTCTAATAAATGAAAAGGTGAAAAACATAATTCTTGATGTAACTGAGATGATTTCAAGCCATCATAAGATAAATTAATGGCAGGAAGATACAGAGCAGGATACGACTTAGTAAGGAAGAAGAAAGAAGTATTCTGAGGTGTGGTTCTGGCAGCATTTGAACATCCTTCCCTTCTGCACAGTTGGAGTCATTAACGCCTGAAGTCCAATGTGGAAAACTAGGGAAAGATGGGTGCCTTCAGAGAACATCCACACTTTGAGGAAGAAAAAAAAAAATCAGTGAAGGAAAATAAAGAGCAGATCATTCTGGGGATTAAACTTTGCCATACACTTAGTGAAGAGAGGGCAACTAGAGTGTATGTTTCCCTCACTGCCTGGCATCACACACATACCTGGTTTCTGGCATTCTCTGTTAGAGAAGCGAGGGACTGGTGGAAGTGGGTGGTAGATGTTGCTTTGATCACTGATGCTTCTCAAGGTATCCCACAAGTGCAAGGGAAAATACTGCTGTGGGTTGCAGAAGTCTTCGTGCAAATCTGTCAGTCTGTTTCTTAAACTTTCTGGCATAACACGCTCTCCTCGGGATACCAGCTCACAGCAAAGCGGTTATGCACAGGCTTGAAACAATGTCTTGTCTTTCTGTATTTCTCAAATCTGGCACAGCCAACAGAACCACTGTAAGATACTTGCACAGACCCAAAATCACCCAGTTTCTTCACCTGTTTGAACAGAGGCACTGGGCTGCACTTGTGCATGTGAATGTGAAATTACGTTTATTGAGTACTGGCCTCTAGACAACTATGTTAAACTGGTTTGGAGACCATTCTGGGAAAAACACAGGATTTTCCATGAAGAACAAGAGCTACAGACTCTCCAGTCTGTAATAGTGGAAAGAGAGTTTTATTCTTGCTGTGATTTCCTTGTTTATGAGTAGAAGTTTGTTCAGGCTTCCACTGTCGTCCCAGGGTCTCAGAGCAGAGCTAGCAGTGCTGCAGTCAGTGGCAGCCCAGCTGGCAGCCATCTGTGCTGCTGCTGCCTGTGAGCCCAATGCTGAACCCAAAGCACCTACTCAAGGGCCTACCGGTTTTAGGATGAGGATCTTCTGCACTTTGTAGCAAGTATGTCCCTGTGCCTGGCTTAGGTGGGTTTTCATGCAGAAAGAGGACAGCGCCACAGTAAAAGTGCTTTTGTTCCTTCTTGATTTTGTGAGATTAATTCTGTTTCGTAAGACTAAGGTTGTATGATCTGTAATGGTTATAACGCAGGAGTCTTAACCTGGATTTTAAAATGCTGTCTGCATATTTTATAGTTTTGTTTGTCACGATTCAGGCATCCAAACGAACCTTTTGTATATCTCTGCACATACCTTGTGCTCTTAGATGTAACAGCAGAGACATATTTCAATAAGGTTATCATAAAGATTTACTAATATTTAAATACTTAACTATATACTCACTTAATAGTTGTAAAATAACTATCTTTTCATAATAGCTGATATGTATTGGCAATCTGGATAACTGACTGAAAAATCACTTTATTTGTTTGCTTTTACCTGTGCTTAAAATCATCTTCAGAGGTGAATCTCAGAACTGCTGAGGTGGAGGTGGAGGTGGAGGAGGCAGCACCGTGCAGTAAGGGAAGGCAGTTTGGGCAGAACCGTTTGTCTGCCTTTTTACTTCTCTGACAGTTTTGGGCCCCCTTCATTTAAGTATTAGTGACTGAAGTTCATGACTGCTGATTAATAATGATTGATACTCATTGTCATCAATATTTTCTAGAGATAATGTTGACTTTTTAGTTTAAAAAACAAATATACATACCTGACCAACAGCTAAAAATGCTTTGCAAAGAAAAGTCAATGTTTCTCTCAAAAAGAAACATCTGAAGCAACAAAGCTAATAGCAAACTTTCTTTTCAGTCAGAAAGTTCCATTAAACGCTGGAACTGTCAGCCCGCCTTGGTGCTGCGTGGTTGGAGTCACACAGCTCCATTCCGGAGTATTAACTTGCCTGGACTTGGCTTTACCCCTTTGTCCTGTACCGGAGCAGCACTCTTGAGGCACAGCTGACTCTGTATGAGAAGAGCTGCAGTCCTGCTCCTAGGCCTTTGCACTTGCTTAGGCAATTCAGCGTTGGGAGAGTGAACAGGTCTAGTACCTGGCATACGTGAATTCTGTATAGCTGAAGAACCTGCTATGTAGTCTCCTCCCTGTAGTACATAGTAACACCCAGGGATAACTCCGGTCTCTTTCCATGTTCACTATAAAAGCATAATACAAGCCCTGGTTTTGAGTTGGGTTTGGGTGGGGTTTTTTTTTTGCTAATACCCACCTGCTATTGCATTAATGTTATCTGTTACTGTCAGTAGAACATTTCACCGTCTAGGCATTACAGTAATTACACATGATAGGCCTTGCGTCGAAGGCCAGAGTAGTGGGCCTGGCTGAACTGTGCTCAGTTAGGGCCAAAGCAAAACAAAAACACTGTCTTAAGAACACTTAATTTTGAAGAGAGATGGGCACCCATTTGAAAATTAGGGCAATACTCAGACTACTCTGAACTGTGTTTGCTGCAACACTTCTATTACAAAACCCCGCTAATCTAAAGTTAATGCAATACAAAGTTCTCCTGCCATGAAGAAGTGGGCTCTCTGGGAGGGACAATGGCAGGGAAAAATCTGAGCTTAAAGGGTCAAGGAACAGGAAAGCGAAGAATGGATAAGAAATTATGTTCATCTGATATGAATCCCCAACCTAAACAGATACTGGCCACAGATGTAATGAAGTGCTGTGAAATAATGTATATCATTTCATGTATATAATGTAAAACCAACAGTTCTGTGCAAAAATAATCTAAACAGTATTTTTGCAATATTAACCTGTAACAACATGAGCTCATTACAAGTATCTTTTTGCCATGTCTACAGGCAATTCACTAATAAATGAGTAACTGCCACATGTAGCTATGGTAATGTAAGCATTTACAATTTCCTGTCATTTTTGTATTGTTATTATGTATTTTCTATGCCTTAGGTGATGCCAGTTGGTCATCCATTAGGTAGCCAAAGGGTGAACAATTTTAATCAGCAGCTACTAATTTTGCCCTTGCTCTTGAGCCCAACTTTAACATGTTTTTTTCTAGGAGTTGCAGGGATTACCAGGCAATCTGAAAGACAACACTTTACATTTACTTGGTTTTGCACTGTCTTCAGCTTTACCAACCAAAAGCTGCTTGTTGTTACCAAAGTTATCATAGAGCTAGATCCTACAAATACCTAGTGTGGACACGAGCTGGTCTTGACGCTATAAATAATTTCTCCAAGCTGGTAGGTTGTGGCAGCAAACGTTAAGCTTGATAATATTTCTAGTCTGTGAATGATAGTAGCTGCCTGACTGTTGTTCCTTTATGCATGTTCCAAAGTATGAATGATAAATTTTTGACTCTTCTTTCTTTAAACTTCAGGTTTAATTGTACAATTTCTCACCCATGATGGGCATCTTAACTTGAAAGTTGTTACTGTCATAATCTATTTACAACATTTCCGCATGGCTCTTCTTGACCTGCAGCACTTGCTCTGAGAGATACCTTGGCTGTTTTCATTGTTGTGTAGATATTTTTATCATTTTGCATTCTTTCATCTAAGAGATTGAACATGCTACTTTGATTCCCTGCATACATGTAGTTTTCTGCCAAAATAGGAACAGTGACACGAGCAGAATGGGCTCCTATGTTTTATTTCCTTTTCAAAACACTTTTGTGTAATAACTACAAAAGTCAGTCATAAAAAGGAGAGTGTAAGGAAGTAAAATGTCAGGAATTGTTTTATTTCAATGACTGGAAGTAATTTTTAGCCACATTTATTTCACTAGTGAGTGCCAAAATGATATAAATTTTGACGGATGTCAGTGCGCTCAATTTGTAAACCAGTTTTAGCAGCTACGTGCTAATTTGTTGTGGGAAAAAATGCTGAAAAAGAGAATTTTTTTTTTTTTTTTAAAAAAGGAACTATTGAAATACTTGTACCTGACACTAAATTTTATGATCCTCTATTTCACGCAATTTTCACTCATTTCTGTGAGTTTTGTCTGTGCAAAGACCACACAGTTGAGTCCACTTCTGTTAACTCAGTTGTTTTCTTAGTCAGGAAGCTCCTTGCTTTTTCATGGATTGATGTTTATCTGCTAGAGGACTTTAAATATAATATTCCTACAGCTGTACATGACTGCAAGGCATGCCATTAATGCAGTTAAAAAAAAAAAAGACTACTTACAGAGATTGGAATAATTGCTGCCTATTCCAATACGGATGGAGCTTCCAGAGATGAGAGGAAGATGGAAGAAAAGAACTAAGGAGGGAAAAATGGAGAAAAAGGGTCTTTAATAGTGGTTTGGTTTTTTTTGCAGCCAGATGTCAGTTGAAGACACGGGGTGCTGTTAATGTGCACCCACTCTCTCTGGGGCAGGATTACGTTTCAGATTCTGAATATATGCACAGATGTAGCTTGAATGGGGGGGAAAAACCAAACAAGTCACTGCTTCATACTTCCAGGAATCACTCCAGCTGAGGAAACGGGACTTTCATGCCTCTTAGATTCAAAAACCCCAGGTATGAACAACAAGATGTTATATAAATACGCTAATTATTGTTGTTAAGTCATTCACCAGCCTCTGAAACGGGCACCTACCATTGTAAAATAAAGTAACTGTTTCCTCATTTGTTTAAGTGCATCTCGAATGTATTAGGCGGGTGTGTGTCAAACTGGGTTAGAACAAATGTATTCTAAAATTTGCTACACACACTCCCCCTATCCATTTAAGCTTTAATATTTATAACTTGCACTTCAAAGATTTACACTTGCAGGCAACAAAACGCACACGGGTAAAACGCGCCCTCAATC
>Ga0181612_146399_pt1 | contig 13577 bp, 5 predicted proteins | sample HoacroProtozoa21_FD_119630 | JGI IMG/M metagenome (GOLD analysis project Ga0181612, IMG submission 119630) | Hoatzin crop microbial communities from Cojedes, Venezuel. Combined Assembly of Gp0051906, Gp0051904, Gp0051908 | reverse complement strand
TACTGACCCCTGAGGGACACCACTAGTTACCAGCCTCCAACTAGACTCAGCGCCGCTGATGACAACCCTCTGAGTTCTGCCATTCAGCCAGTTCTCAATTCACCTCAATAGCAGTAGCTAGGTTATCAAATAGGTAGTTCACTAGAGGAGTTGAAAGGTGGCTTCTGGCTCAGGTAAGCAGAGGTATCCTTGTACAAGTGCTCTCCTGATAGAAGTAACCGGTAGTTATATAGCTATATATGTTAGAGATTAGTAACAGGCATCTGGGTGATGGTAGCTGAACCATGTTTCTTTCGTAAAATTCTAATAAGACCTTAGAATCAACATTCAAACAAGAAGGCAGTTATATTTTGTCAACCTTTAAACAGTTTCTATTACAGCTTAAAAAAAAACTAACAAACAAAAACTAGTGAAGAAAACTTCATTCATTTTTCCCTGATTGATGATACTCGGATGAAAACTGTCAGTTCACCGTTGTCTTTCTGCAGACACAGCCTAGAAGGAAAAATGGATGAAAAATGTGAGAGAAGCCGCAGGATTTATGAAGCAGAATAAAATGGAAAAATAGGCGGTGGAATTGAAGAAGGATATGTGATAAAAAAGTGTCATAACCTAAGCAGTTAATTATATAGTATCCATGGCTAGTTCAGGTACTGTAGCAGATCAGCTTTTAAGTCCTGAGTCTTTTAGTAGTCTGAAACAAGCCTTACGAATTGGATCATAATTGAACTGAAGTTATTATTTACCTTCATATTATTTTTGCTTGTAATTTAGACTCATTCATTTAAAAATTTTTCTTGAGTTTATTCTAAGATTTAGGGATATATTCTTCTAGTCTTAGACACAGATCCTAAAACACTAGGAATTCCAGTTTTATCTGCTTATAGCAAAATGTTAAAATACCTTTTCTAACCAGGAGGATTTTGGTAGTAGTAGCAAAACATGATTTCTGTTGGAGGGAGCTTGATGCACAGTGTATGAGAGAGAAATACGGAAAACATTTCAAAAGTGTTCTGTGATTTTACAACAACTTTGCAGTCTCGACGTAGTCTTTATTACAGTACAGTGTTTATCTGCAGTAATGTTTATTCCCACATTTGTTGTCTGTCAGTACTGTCTAGCATGGAAGCATCTGAACAGCCAGCTTCACAGGTTATTTTCTTAATATTTTACCTGTAAAGGAGGAAAAAAAAACAACACTTTTTTGTAGGCATTTTTTGGTTAGGTTTCGCACCATTATGGAGAAGTGGGTCATACCACAGGACATCTGTTGTGATCCATTACATGAAACAAGCTCCATTTTATTTGAAAAAAAAGGTGCCACTACAGGCTAGAAAAACGTTTTCGTTGCAGAATTGAGTAAATCAACTGCATGGATCTGTTTCTCTACTACATTGATATAACTGAAGTTGATACTTTTTTTTAATGTGCAACATTAACAAAGAGAGTAAGTGAAGTATACTTTCAATATTTTTTTGAACAAATTATAGTATTTCCTCAGTTTAAGCCACATGTAGTTTGCATAAATATCTAAAAATGCCAAGTCTCTTCATATTTGATGAGGGGTTTACTTTGTAGATGTAATATTTTTTTTCTTTGAGAGTCTCCATACACAGAAAACTGTGATGCTGAACAAAATGCATTTTAAATCTGTGATTTAGTGCATTACCACAAGACATTTCCTGCTGTCCATGTTTTGCCATATTGTGCATTATACCCACTTGAAAGAAATAAATGATGCTGTGATTAAATTGTTACATGTTGTTATATCTATGTTAGTTCTCTTGCAATAATTGTATTAACTAATGAAGTTTCTGTAACTTACGTCACCTTAATAAGAGTAGCTACCATTCATGTGTCAGTAGACTATAAAGCTGCTCGAACATTTCCGTTAATGTGTCCATGCTTGCAATTCAAAGGCTACTTTTCTTTTTAATGCCACTTAAAAAAAAACAGATTGATTTTTAAAAGTATAAAATAGGTACACGTCTAAGCTAGAATGGTTATCTCTTTCTTGAATAAATATGGTTGCCATTTGGGTTGAAAAACAAATTGGGGAGGAGGGAGAAATAAGCCAAGTATTGTATATTTCGTACTAGTACAATTCCTGACTCTTTTGGGTTTGTTACTGTTGTGTGCTCTAAGTTGTTAGGCATTTCTTTATACATCTACCTGATTAATAAGTTAGCTTAAAATTATACCACTTACTGGAATAAGAAGTATGACATTGGGATTAAAAGCAAAAGTTAAGTATCTGCAGAACTTTTAAATTTATTGTGGTACTGTAGATAATGCACTGTAAAGTTCTTCAGAGCACCATCTGTTTCTGCTCTGTCTGGCCCAGGAGATCTATAAAACTACAGATGGAAATTGAAGCTAAGGAACAAGCATGTATTTTACAGAATTTTAGATCATTTGATTAAGGTTTGCAGAATCTTTGTAAAAAATAATAATATTCTTTGTTGGATGATTTCACTGTACCATGTAGGAAAGATGTATTAGAATATACTATGTTAACAGCATTAGTTTCTTAAACATTAGTTCCCTCTGTATTATTCCACTGCTTATATGTAATTGTGCTTGTTAATATACTAGATATACATCCTTTAATCCCCTTACTGATTTTTTTTTTACACAAAAAAAACCCAACATTTAAAAAATGTGGCATCCGTCTTCAATAGTTACATGCCCATTCTTGTTCTTTAACTGCACAGGTGCAAACAGAAACAGCAGAGCTGATCTTTGAACTACCAAGTTTACCTTTTCTGCTTATGATGGTCTGTCATGGTAGTATTACCGTTCTGATATTCTTCCTTTTTATTGGTTAGTCTTTCCCTGGTATCAGCATTTAACTGAATTTTTTTCCCTGAGCATATGATTGCCAGTTTTCTTTATAAACAAGTTATGATTTTTTTCTGTTTAAAATGTTATTAATCAAATTCAGTGCACATTCCTGTTATGCATACAACAACACTTAAAAGATGAATGATATTCAACTGCCATCTTTCTCTGTAGCAGCTTTCTCTCCTGATGCGCAGTAGCGAGGAATGACTTCAGTTGCTTACAAATTCTAGTGAAACTCAGTGTTTCCTATACTCCTTCCCATTATACCTATTAACAGTGTAGACAGCCCCTGTCCAGCTAACAAACTCTATAGAACCACGAGAACTCACCTGCTCATCGTGGCTTTACCTCTTCTTTGCCAGATACCGTTTCTAACGTCATCTTTGAATCAACTCAGATAGGTTTCCCTGTTAATCCTTTACTCTGAGGCAAGAGAGGACAGTCTAGCCTTTTCTTGCAGAATAACTAATGTTCTCTGATTACAAGCATGATAAAAAGTAATGTGATAAATCTCACCTTGCTAATATTTTCTAGTTTGTCTAATTTCACATCCAGGTGGATAATTCTCTTTAGTTTTCTGAAGGCTTTTTTTTAGTTAGTTGAAGCTGTAGCGCAACCTAGTTAGCCAAACTTTTGCTAGCAGAACCTGCTTCTCTTCCTAATTCATAGAATCAGAAGTTGGAAAAGACCTCTAAGATCATCAAGTCCAACTGTCAGCCCAACACCACCATGCCTACTAAACCATGTCCCGAAGTGCCACATCTACATGTTTTTTGAAGAGCTCCAGGGATGGTGACTCCACCCCCTCCCTGGACAGCCTGTTCCAATGTCTGACCGCTCTTTCAGTAAAGAAATTTTTCCTGATGTCCAATCTAAACCTACCCTGATGCAAAATGAGGCCATTGCCTCTTGTCTTATCACTAGCTGGGAGAAGAGACCAACACCTGCCTCACTACAGCCTCCTGTCAGGTAGCTGTAGAGAGCAGTAAGGTCTCCCCTCAGCCTCCTCCAGATTAAACAGCCCCAGCTCTCTTAGCCGCTCCTTGTAAGACTTGTTCTCTAGACCCCTCACCAGCCTTGTTGCCCTTTTCGGGACATGCTCCAGAAACTTGTTGTCCTTCTTGTAGTGAGGGGCCCAAAACTTCAGGAAGCTTTTTTTTTGATTGTGTGTCATTCTCCTCTCCAGCTTTTTGAGGAAATTTCCAGGTATTTGTATTTATCGTGGAGCCTTTTTTCTTTACTATTTTCTTGCTTCTTGTCTTTGAAAGCACTTCCGTCACTGTTTCTGTCGAAAGTCAACAGAGATCGTAATTGGTAATTTCTCTTCGTAAGGGCTATTCCTGGCATCATGATTTATTGCTGGTTTGTTTGGGGCTTTTTTTCCAAATATGAAATACATATTGAGGTAACCTAGGCTTACATAAAATGCAAGGAATTTAACGCCTGTGAACTTAATTCACAAAGTGAAAATGAGCAACCGCTCTTAAGCTAGTCGCAAGAACACGCAATATGGTGTGGTCTTGCGTTTTGTCCCTTTCTGGGCTCAAATGCCTTACCATGGTTGGAGATAAGCACTGGTCTGATGATTCACAAACCTGAACTACCTCCCACAGTTACACCTTTATCACCTGTGTTTTTTAAAATACTCATTTATCCAATAGTTAAATACTGGAACATTCACCCAAAATGGATGTTAGCCAAAAGCCAGATTTAAGTTTCTCTGTGCTTTGCAACTTTCAGGGTAATGCTTTCTGCTGAAAGGGTGATTGAACAGAGAACTGTCTTCTGCTGTTCTGCTTTCTGTGGAATAATCAAATATTTACTGGATCAGAAGAGACGGTGTGCTGGCTTTTTTGTTTGTTTGTTTTGCTAGGAAAAGGCAAGATGAGTGTTCAAGTGGATACTTCAATATTAAAATATTCGTCAAAACAAGGGACTGAAGTAAGGACACATTTGTAGGAGGAGACCTCAGTCTCAGTTGTAATTCTCTGTATTGCTCTGTGTGGCTTCATTAATGTGTATATACTCTGTGTCACCAGAGAGGTGCTACGTGAAGCTTTAGGATGTGTACTACATGTCTGAGTTTGTGAGCTTTGCTATATATATTTTTATGGTTAATAATATTTTATTATTTGCCTTTGTATAATTAAGACCAGAATCTTAATCATGACTCTGTGGGATACATTCCACCCTGCATACCCACCTGCCGTGGGGAAATCCGTGATCTTGCAATGGGCTATTAGTATCCTTAGCTGAAAAAAAAGGAGAGGAGTTAGGGAAAAGTGAAGAAAGAGGTGTTACTTAGTCTATCCTTACTCATTTTTCTTGTCTCATAGGAGGTTTCTTCAAATTAGAACTTACAGATTTTGCCTGCAGATAATCCACAGTATCTGCTTTCTGACTGCCTGGTATACCGTCTGGTTCAGTACCTCTTACTGTGTGTTGTACACCAGTAAGGTTTTGTTTTCTTTTGAATATATTTGCAGAAAATTGAGGGACTCCGTTTTTAATATAGCTAATAAGCAGAGTTCCTGCTTAGTTCTTAATTAATAGGACCTATGAGATGTTTTTTAAACTAAATAAAGAAAGACTAGAGGCATTTCAAGAACACACTTGTTGGAACATCGTTGCACTGAGAGTTAAATGCAAATCTGTTTTAATATTGCAACAGTAAGTACTTTGGCATGTATACAGGCAAACACATGCAGATAATGAAAGCCAATGGAGTTGTCTCTGTAGGTTGTTGACAGGAGAAACTGTAGCTGGTTTGGTGGTGTCGAGGAGGTATTTTAATAGTTCAGTCGTTTATAAGGAGCGGACACATACCTAGACAATCCATGAAACAGACAAACTGAAAGTGGTTTTCATAAGCTTTTCCGCAACAAGAATTTTTCTGTTCTTTTCATTTTTTTCTCTCTTCACTTTCAGAAGGCTTTTTAAAATCTGAGATAGCTGTTTTGGTGGAACATTTTATAGTGAAGAAAAAGGGAATATTCTCTGTTCATTTTGGCATGTAATTTCCTAACAGTACATCTTCATCAGTGGATTAAAAAACGTTTTGCAGCCAGAATTTCTAATCTGTCACTAAACCGTGAAAGGGAGTAATTCTCAGCATTTTCTTTCTTTTTAAAAAAATAAGAACTTATATAAAAATCTGTACAATGCACTTAATAAGCAGTGTTAATTCACTTTAGAAAGTCCTAATATTGAGCCTGGGCTCCACATACGACAAATTATTTATCCTTCCTGCAGGATTTGTAAATCCTACAATAAACCGGGCTTCCCAGCTCTCATTTTGGATTACTTCTGAATTCCCCTGGGAGCCACTTTTGTGGCAGATTCCATTTGGTTTCACAAGGCCCAAAGGGGGAAAACTTGGCATGGACCACAAATCTCTCACATTAGGAACAATTTGTAAGCCACGAACAGAGGCAGCCAGAGTCCGTCCCCAGAACAGGCTGCTCCTGTTAGTGCCATTGTCTGAAAAGGATTGGTTTGCCATTTCCCAGATGACCTGCCTATGTGTAGAGAGATGTGAAAAGTTAGAGACAAAAATGTTTTCTACAGAGTGAGGGGGGAGCTTTCTTGTACAGAAAGGAAGGAAATACCTCTGTGGGATTTTATTTTTTCCCTTCTTCATCCAAAAAATACAAAGAGGCCCTCTGTCTTTAATGCGAATGTCAGCTTTAAATCTTTTAGGTTTGGATTAACTCTGTAAAAGAAAAAAAATCTGACAGGCTTTCAAATATGACGCAGAAAAACTTTTTTTTTTTCCTCAATTCATGTTGTTCATTTGTAAAGCCAAAGGCTGGATGGACTGAATAGTAGGCGCCAGTTGTTCCTTCATTCATAGTTAGCATTACAATGGTCAGAATTAACATCCTAAGACCTACATTATCACTTTTGCTGTTTCACCAGCAAACATTTAATACAGGGTAGCTAACGCAAGCACAGCTCTTTGCTATGTTCTTATAAATTAAAAAATGTCGTTAATAATAGGAAGTAAAAGTCGTAATTACTTCAAGTTGTATTTTAATGCTTTTTCTTGTTTTTGTAAGAAACTTCATATCTCTAATTGCTACTTAATTATAAAAAGTCTTGCAAAAAGTAGCTGTGATGGACATTTCCTATTAGCTGCTGGTTTAGGAAATGAGTATTTCGTCAAGTATGTCAAAAGTCATGTTTTGCTTATGAAGTGACTGTGCTAATACATTTGCTCCACTTCCTGATACAAAATTTTCTTTTTCTCTGTTGAAAATACAAATTGTTTTATTTTGAACTTCTCACCGCTCAGAGTTTAGATCTTTGCTGACAGCTGTTGGCAGAAATAATTACTAGAATTTCCAGGCAATATCTGTGTCCTTTTGACATAGCTGTGGAAAGTTTAACAGATTTTCCGTTCAAGTACATCGTAATGCTTTCCTAAGAATCAATGTCAGTAGGAATTCGGATACAGAAACAAGGTAAATAGAACTTTTTACCTTAATGAGAATGACTTTTTTTTTTTTCTTCTCAATTAACTTTTGTTTTTACACATGAACGTACCGAGTATAATTCTAAAATGTGCATGTTTATGCATTCGGAAATTAGACTTCAGCTACTGCAAGCTACCTGCATGTATCTGCTAATTAATATTAGTAAAGTTTCAGGTTGTTTTCAGTTGCGTACTGAGGTTTAACCTTTGAAAGGAATTTGTCTCCAAGTAATGAAGCAAAGGGTTTGAAAGTGTATCATTGTGTAGCAGTGTTACTTTCAATCTCTGTGCAATCTAATTACATTACAAAGGTATTTTTGATACTGACTGCAAAACAATCTTTCAGTAATATGCTTCATTAAGTATTTATCATACTGCTTGTATCTGGAATATTATTGGTGTAAATACTTGGGCACTAATTACAAGGGTAGATTAAAAGGGGTTTTTTTGCTTTCGTGTCCGTACATCATGATGTTTGTTTTGGCTTTTTAGTGTGTCTTAGTTTGTAGTATGTTTACAGACCAAGTTAAGTTAACGAACAGAAGAAATTCCCATGTATTAATATAAAGCAGTGTATAAACAAGCAAACACAGAGCTAAAAGCAGTAATCTGGTTTGCAAGTGTTTCACGGTGTGTTAATGTGTTAGATCTTCATTTAACAGTATGTGGCATACTTCTATAATTATGTAGTTAGTTTTCTTAGTTCTCATTTTTAAGCATTTTGTGGAACAGGAGGCAGTGGCAGTGTGGGAACTGTGGTACAGTGAGTTCTGTTGGAGACAACTTTGATCCAAGTTATATTGCAAAATGATTGTAACAGTGTCCAATATCCCTACGGAGGGTTAGGAACCATTATATCCTGTTAGGGTTAACTGCAAATAAGAAATTCTGCTCATAATGTATTGACAAAGATTGGGTGGGGGCAGGGGGCGTGGATTTTCAATAAATCTGATTTTAATGGAAATGTCTGCAATCTGTATATGGTGTAGAGCAGGGTTGTGGAGGGGTAGATATCCCCTCTCTCAAAGAGCTAAGCAGTATGAGCTTTCTACCAGCTTCTTAACATGAATTAAGTGCTTTCTGTCTACTGACTTTCTGTAGTGACTTAGGGGATTTTAGAAAGGACTTCGTTTTATTTCACATTATAGGGACTAGAATGGTTCATTTAAATTTGCTTTTGATACCCACAACTAAGCAATTGATATTTCTAAGTTTTTATTCCTAGTTCATGTCATAACATCATCGCATTTTGTGCTTTTTTCCTTCCAGGCAGCTATGATGTTCAGCTCTGGAGTGTTTTGGATGGGCCTTCTATGTATTCCTATGACAGCTTTGCTTTTTGATGTAGTATACAAAGTGTGAGTACAGAAATGCTGAGGTTTACGGGAGAAAGTACAGACTTTTGAATGTGTGTTCTGATTACTAATACAAGAAAAGCAAATGAAGATCAGCTCTGGGGATCATATAAAATTATTTTTCACCTTGTTTGTTTCTGACAAACTTTATTACAAGTGTTATGAGTATTTTAAATGTTTCAATAATTGTCATGGTTTTTTATAAATGTTGTTTCTAGTTCGCAAGAGCAGCTGATAAAATATGTTATTTAACTTGCTTTCTATTTCTTCTTGTCAAGCTTAATTTTAACTCATCTGAGAAAATGGATTTGTAAATTGAATGTTTATATAAGTGTTAAAGTAATCTGCTCTTTTACTTTCAAGAAGAGTAAATCTGGCATTATTTTGTATTACTTACAGAGTAAAGAGAGCTACTTTTAAGACACTGGTAGATGAAGTTCAGGAACTGGAAGCAAAGTCTGAGGATCCTGGGGCAGTTGTGCATGGCAAGAGGTACTGTAAAAATCTATAGATAGTTGTCTTTTAAAAAAATTTAAAAGCTTAATTTTTTCAGCCTTATACATGTATCAAAGACAAAAGGTTATTTTTCAAAATCAGACAAAAGGCATCGGTAAAGAGGTTTCAGGTCTACCAAGCCCGTATGTTTTTTTCATATGCTTAGATGTAGGTTTTACCAAAGGCTAAGCTGGTGTGGTTTTTTTAGCTGACTGATGTTTCTAGTTATTATGTATAGGATAAACTTGAGGTATGATTGTAATTCTGGCACTTTTGACTGTGTTAACAATTAATACAAAGTGAGTTTAAACCTGCATCATTCACTAGTATGGTTACAAATCAGGCCTAAGCGCAATTAAAAAAAATAAAATAAATTTTTAAAACCTGCTTGGTAGCATAGTGGAAAACAGCAAAATCTGTCTAGGATTTGCTGAAATTGAATAGAGCAAGCTGGCTTTGTATCTAATGCCAGTACATAGCAAACAAATTCGACAAAATTATTTCTTACCTCATATAGGTTAAACTTAAGACCCCACAAGAATTCCCTTGTTACATTCTCCTTCATGGGTCAGGCACGTATTTTGAAAAGGGAGAAGGTAAAACTGAACAATTGGACAATTTCTATTTGTAAACTCAACATAAAGATGTGCACTCACCAAAATGCTGAAGACTTTTTAACCCTAGCTGAACTCTTAGCAAACGCTGGCTGAACAGGAGTATGAGATGACAAAGCCCCCCTCTCCCCCGCTTTCAATTCATCAGTGCCATTTGGCTGAGCTAGAGCTTTCTTTCCTTTTCTGCACTTGCACAAGTCTTGTGAAGTCTTAAAAAAGCGAAAACTGTTGATACTTTCTTTCTTTCCTTTGGACTGCTGATTTTTTTAGTATCTTCATGGCAAAGGGCTTTGCCAAGAAGGCTTTTTTGCTACAAGGTATGCATGGAAAGAGACCAGAAAAAACACAAAGCAGCTACTTCTTTTTTTGTAGGTTCAATTTTCAGGAAGCACCTTTTGTTCATAAAGATACTGAAGTTCCCATTCTCCTTCAATCTTACTGTATCCCTCCTCCGGTTCTGTGGGAATTGGCTTACTAGGATTTACCAGGTTGAAACCAAATTACATTGGATACCAAGATGATGACCACCATTTTTAATGGGTGGAATATCCAGCTCATGAATGTTTGCTCCTACTTCTTTTCCTATGAATTATTTTCACAAGAATGTTGTGTCTCTAGCGGAGTTCATCTTCCCTGGTACCATAGACAAATACCAGGGGAGGTACGATAAGGCCTGGAAGCTCATCCCACCACCTGTGGAACAGCAAGTCTAGTGTGGTGGGCTACATAGGAGCACATATCAGTAGAGTGTCTCTATACTCTCTTCTCTCAGGCTCTATATGCTGTCTTTGTGGCAGCAGCTTCATACTGGAAGTACTGCAGAATCCCCTAGTTGATGGCCATTACTGCATCGAGCATACTTTTGCTTCACCACTGCAAGGCCCAACTAGTGCTTGCAAGAGTAAGTTCTGTTACCTTTAAAGCTGATCTAAATTGATTGTTATGGATGCCTCTCTCAAGTGGCAGTGCTCATTCAGGCAGCTTCAGAGTAAGATCTTGCTCCAGATTAACCAACTCGTGTATCAATGTGCTGAGCTTTCAGCCAGAAGAACAAAGAGCAGAAGTTGTAAAAGAATTTATTACAGAAAAGAAAGCAGACTTTAGTACTAGACAGTGCTAAATGGGGAATATCTTGTGGATGTAGAAGAAAGTAAGGTAATGTACCTTTCTAGTGTTCCATAGTTGCATTCACAAGACTTCTCTTGTATTCCAAAATTCAGCTACTTCTACTTCAGTTGGCAGTATGTCTTCCAAATCCCTGCAGGAGAAACTTGGTGTTTTCACCACTAATTTTATAATTATCTTTTTATCCCACAATTAAGTAGTTAAGAGGGCTTCATGAAAGTGGTTTAGTTACCTGCCAGAATATCTTCCTTAGATCCATTCCTTCTCCTCAAAGTTATTTTTAGACCCCTGTTCTTTGAAATATACAAACATCCACCTAACATGCAACTCATTGGATGTTAGACATCTTAGAATCGCTGAAGGATTTATGCCTTCCATGATTTTTTTTTAATTATATCTTAATTCAAGAAATAGAGTCAAAACTTCACCCTTTATGGATAAAGTGTCCTTTGTTAAAGAAGTGGTCTGATAAACTGTCTTACTTGCATCTTCAGAAATTTGATTGAACTATTTTAAACATTTTTGAGTCTCCTAAGTTGCAGAAGCCTGTATTAACTAGTTACCAGTGCAGAGTAAGTAGTTGAATTGGTAAGAAATGTCCTCTATATCTGTCTTAAATATGTACATGAGACTTTTATTCTTGAGTAGTGCTTTTCATGCAAGAACAAATAATTATTTTTTACAAACTTGCTATGTATTCTTCAGTACAAATATTTTTCTGGTGTGCATACCTCTGGAAGTACCTTTTTATGTTGTAGCAGAAGAAGGAATTTATAATTATAAATAATAATAGGTTATTTTGGCATTTTATAAGAACCAATTAAAAAGCTATAAATCACTGATTAAGAAGTAATTTGGAAATAGTGCAAAAGAGAACTCAAACTTTTCCACTCTGTCCATTCCCATCATAAAAATACTACAACACAAAATAAGAGGCTCAACTTCACAGATACTGGGTCAGGATTCTACTATTGGCTAGATGCTGTAATGAGACAGCATCTGAATGTTTATTCCGAACAATGTTAGTGTTAATTTGTATTTGATGTTTTTTCAGCTGGAATAGATTTGTTGCAGATTTTTAGAACTGTGTTGACCTGATACTGCATGCATTTAAATATAACCAAGTTTGTAAGGCTTTCCCTTTTGATGTTTTCCTATCAAACAATCTTAGGATGGGAATTTTGTATTTAAATTCTGAATTTGCACTTTCAACTGTTTTCTTAAAATTAGGTTAAAATTTGACATTTACATTGAAATACTTTAAAATATTGTTCTTCAAAAATCTTTATTGTATTTTAGCATCTGCTTCAAAAGGAAGACATGCTAATATAGGCTTAAAATTCATTATCCCTTGTATTTCTGCAGTGAAAAGATTTTTAAACTATTATCATTGAAGGCTCAGGAAGAGCATTCCTATTGTATCTTGCTGTTTCAGTGTAAGGATGCATAATCAGATGTTTCTCAAAAAGTGTCCAAAAATACTTTTTTCTTTTCTTCTGTATGCAACATGTTGAAATTAGGTTTATCACATATATTTGTTGGTTAAGTAAAACTATCTCTTGAGCAAGAAGATGCAAATTTTGCACGGTCACTTTTCGAACAGAAAGTAAACTTTTGTGTTGGAATACTATTGACTTGAGGATGCCTTGATAGCATAAATGGTAGAGCAGCTTCAGTGGATTAACAAATTTGTGCCACAGAAAGTAGGATTTCTATTATTAGAGCCATTGTAATGGAAATGCCACAAAGCCATTTGTACTTAAAATTGAAATTACTAAGGTAAAAGGATACTTTTTGTATGTAAACTATTGTTCCAAAATACTGTTTTGGGTACCTTGTATATAATACTTAAGCAGAAATAACAGTATTAATACTTACAACAAAAATATTTTTACTGGGTTGAATACTACTTAGACTAATAATAACATGAATAACAACCCAAACTTGTGGAAACATCTTTAGAGATACATACTGCAAATGCTGCTTTATATAATCATTGTTTCCCATTCAGTTAGAAATTAGTTGGTCAGAAATATATAAAGTAGTAACTTTTTTTTCTGTAAATGAGATTAATTGTCTGTAAATGTATACATTTCGTGTTCAAAAATAGTTAATATTCTGCTTATCCATATTGGTACATATAATGAGTATAGGCATTTAGTTACTGTGATTTGGTTCATTATGAAACCATGTTTTCTTGACTTTGCGTGTAGATTTTTAAATATGCTTTTGCATGGCAACAGGGTGATTCATAATAAAGAGCCTGCAGTATTTCTTCAAGTATAGAAATAGAACAGAATTTAATACCTGAATAGCTGGAAACACTTTTTTTTTCCCAATTGTATTTCCTGCTTTATTTGTATTTTCTGTACCAGCAATCAGATCTGCGCAGTGGAAACTTAATTATACATAAACCAAGAAATGTGCATGCTTCATGTTCTTGTAAAACTTAAGGCAGTATTTTCAGTGCTTCACATTTAAGCAATCTGAAGATTTCATGTGGAACACAAGCCTCACATACACAAGCCCTGGTCTTCATGCGGAACTTCAGCCACCCCGATACCTGTTGGTGGGACAACACAGTAGGGCATAAGCAATCCAGGAGGTTCCTGGACTGCGTTGATGATAACTTCCTTCTCCAAGTGGTAGAGGGGCTATGCTGGACCTTGT
>Ga0181612_117004_pt1 | contig 13577 bp, 7 predicted proteins | sample HoacroProtozoa21_FD_119630 | JGI IMG/M metagenome (GOLD analysis project Ga0181612, IMG submission 119630) | Hoatzin crop microbial communities from Cojedes, Venezuel. Combined Assembly of Gp0051906, Gp0051904, Gp0051908 | reverse complement strand
GTTGTGGATTCTCCTTCTCTGGAGATATTCAAGACCCGCCTGGACAAGGTCCTGTGCAGCCTGCTCTAGGTGACCCTGCTTTGGCAGGGGGTTGGACTAGATGACCCACAGGTCCCTTCCAACTCCGACCATTCTGTGATTCTGTGTCCGGTGCAGTCTGTCTGTTTCTGACTGCCTCTCCTGTTTTGATGGCACCTTTATTGCTTCTTCATTTTAAAACTATTTACTGTATCATATACTATTTACTGTGGGTGCAGCAGAACCTTGATTTTCAGACTCGGTATGTTAAAACAAATTACAAGCCCTTATCAGATGCTGTAAAATTCCTGTGGAAAAAACATCACTATTTTGACAGGCAGAGAATAGCTGTTTGAGTCATTGGTTATGCCCGCTAGAATAACTTCCATTGTGCTAAGGCTTCTGGAATGCAACCACTGCCTACCGACTTCTTAGCTAGCTAACCTGATAACTCAGTTAAACTAGTCTCACTTGGGAGAGTCTGTCAATCACTAAACTCAAACTGCCTTCGGCAGAAACACCACTCCTTCCCTCCCCCCCAACCCAAGAAAGCAAAGCAATGAGACACCAGAGAGGGAAAAGAAATCCAAGAGAGGGTGATCAATGTGAGTTTTGATCTTTTATTTCTCAGAAGCACTGTGCTTGATGCATCTGATGAAGTGAGGCAAACTTACCGTTAACAGCTCAGTGATTTTAAGTGTCTTGTCTAGGTATGTGTCTGGGACTGCTGGATAGCATCTCTTATTTATTTGTTTTTAAAGCACTCCTTTTCTTCTTTCTGAAACTCATCTCTGAATGTCATGCTCACAATCACCTACGTATCCAACCACGACCATGGATCTTCTGCACTGAGTGGCTGTTCAGCCTCCTTTAACACTGCTGATGGGATGGCATTTAAACAAAATACCAAAAAAATATCAGTACACATGAGCAGAGAGACATTCCAACAATGAAGCAGCCAGCTCACCTGCACAGCCGCAGGCAACATACAAGCCTGCGAACATACTCCTCTTCTTTTTCTCAAGAAGGAAAACAAATGCAAGATACTGGAGATTCATCAGCCAACAATGATTCTAGTCCCATCATGAAAGCTTATAGTTATCACTGTTCTCACCCAGGTACACACAAACACATTCACAGGAAAATAAAGTCTACAGTCTCTTTTACAGTAAAGAAAAATAAGGACCCAACATGAAATTATCAGCCTCAGCCTGGAGAGACACAACAGAAAGTTTTGCACAGTCTGGAGTTTAAGGAAGTATCCGACAGAGAAAAGAAGTTCCTTGTTCTGTGGAAAGCAACTGGCTGCTCAGAGCACACTGGGGATGATGACCAGACTCAGATAGCCCAGTCCACACTGCTATCAAACAGGAGAACGCAACTAGAGCAGAAAAGTTGTGCTCAATATGACTTCACTGCTTCCAACAGTCAAACTAGACAGATTAAAGCCAGCTTGGTTAAGCCTGCCCGCACTACAGCCTTCCTGCAGATTCCACTGTGTGCAAAACTTCAAGGTGGGAGAAGAAATGTAAGGACTGAGGGCTAGCAGACTAGAAGAATGCAAAAATCAGAAGAGCTGGAATTGCAGTGCAGCTGCATACAGCTTTAGAAGTGAATGGATGAAACATAGAGGTCTGTGGTTAATTTGGGTAAAACAAAGTCAGGGAGGTGCATGAAAAAAAATGAGTGAATTGATACATTTTTGAAAAACTGAGTAGGGGGAGAAGGAAAGAGGCTAGAGGACAGGACTGAAGAAATTTGGTTGTTACACACATTACAGTTTAACAGTATTAGAATAGGATGGATAAGCTGTGGCAACATAGCAAAGAGCAAACCTGAAACAATGCAGCAGCTGTTAGTGTGGGGGGGAAAGAAAAATAAAGTGATTCATTATGATAGAGAAGACTAGCCTCTGGTTTTCATGCTTTTTCAAAAAAAAAAAAAGCAGCATTTTGTAATATGATTATTTACATCTCCATGTAGTAGTGCTTACTAATGCCAACCATAAATAAAAAAGAGTAGAAAGTTTGCGATAAAAAGGACAGAAAGCAGAGCCAATGGTAAAATTTTAGTGAACGAAAAATTTCCAGTATGCAACTTCCTATCCTACACGTAGCATCCCTAAGGCTTCCATTTGGTGCCAGTTCCTACCCTAAAAATGAACAACTAGATTCTGGGATCTTGTACTGCTGTGACCTTCACAGACACAGACTATCCCTTGAGACAGAGTATGAATCAGAACCACAGTTCCCTCCTATCCTGGTCAAAAAGACAGACAAAACTGGGTCTCATCCTCTCCACACAGGGGTTATACAGATGTATATTGCACTGTTCAAGAGTGTGCCCCTAACACACTGCCATCACGATTTATGCAAGGGTACAACAGATACTATCCTTGATCTCCCCTCGGTGACTTGCATCCTGTATGTCCAGTCTACAACGTAAGGACTCCAAAGCCCTAGAAGAAATCACTTTTCAGAAAGGGCTGTTAGAGCAGGGCAGTCCATCACAAGTCCATCTAAATCTGTGAAACTAAACAATGCAAGAGAATACCATATATTATTATACCTCTAAAAGTAAAAAGTGCCCCTCAGATTCAAAATACAAGCATATGAGCACCTAAAAGCATCTGACTGAATTGCCAGTCCCATTGTAGCGCCCACAGTGACTATCATTTGTTCCTCCACCATATTACCCTTAACAAGAGCTCATGGGTTTTCATAGCAACGCAGGCCACGGTGAAAAGACTGAACCTGACCGGAAGTCCTCTAAACTGGCACAGCGTTGGACAGAGTGTTAGCATTTCAGCCTGAGTCACTTCAGCAGCCCCAAAAATATACTACAGTACATAGCCTTCCATGGGCAGGACTTTGACTAGATAAACTAATCTAAAAGTATTTTATCTCTAGTTCTCCTGAATCAATGCCTGATTTGCGCTACAACTCCCAGATTCAAGAAACCAAAAGCCATTTGTAGGGAGCATAGCAGCAATCGCATCTGAAGACGTTATTCAGTAGCTTCTTGCTACACAGCAAACACTAGATACATAAAGATATTAATTCTTGTCTTGTGCCTATTGACAGCAAAATACAGCCCAAAAAGTACTTGTGATTAAACAGATGTGCACCTGACTCAAAGCTGAGAGATGCCACATAAGAACCAACATTTCAAAAGGCGCAAGACCTGAGCTTGTTGTTCTGACAAGAGAGTCAAAACCTTTTTTCTACACCTGTCCCTCACACACCCGAGAGTCAGTCTATTCTACTTGAAGTTCTCTGAAAAGCTCTTCCTTATGTTTGTTTTATACGTGTCAGCAGTTTCACTCCAAGCAGAGGCCTTCTAATTTTGAGTTTAATATAATTTCTTGGTATTCTAAAGGCATGTGAAATACAACTACTAGTAATATCTTGCCTGTGTTTCATAACATTAGAAGTACTGGCTATCAAAACAAAGTGAAATCTTCAGAGATATCCTGACTACAAAATCCACTCTACCTTATTTTCGTATCTTTCCACATTTTTGGTAATCTACATAACTTCTCTACAGCCCTGACATGAGCAGGTTACAGTATCAGTGCTGGACACCTGACTGTGCTTTGGAAGTAGTCCTCCAGAAGGACCACAGCAGCCAGAGCTTGAAACTGCTTGAACACTGAAGTGAAAGGCTCTTCTCCTTGGTCCCAGTAATGGAAAAGGGTGGCAGCTGTCGAAGCAAGTGCAAAAATAATTCCTTTCTTGTAGGCCACATGGATGTATACACAATCCTAACTGACAAAGCTCTTCTCACTAAAACAAAAAGCCACAGAAGCAGGTTTCTGCCTTCTCCCAACACAAATCAGAACAGGCAAAAAGCAGTTTGAAGGATTTTAACTGTTCTCTGGAGTGTTATTCTGAACCACGTTTCAGCTCCATTCATGCCTACTTCAAAACTCCTGCTTATTTTTCTTCTATCTCCTCCTTCCTTCCCCCAAAGCCCCTGGAAACATAAAATAAAGTGTAATAGTGTAATAAAATATCCATACCTATTAAACCAAATAAAAAAAAAGTCTTTTGTCTGGGATTTGGATTTTGATGAACTGGGGCCTTCCAGGATCTTCGCTTTGATGTTTTCAGAAACATCAAAAGATCAGGCTTGTTATCAACATCATTAGCGCGGCCTGAAGATGTTTAATACTTTAGCACATACAGAAAATGTAGCACAGAATCCCCCAATGGACTTTGCCTTGTTTTTATTCCTTCATTTTTAATTTGTTTTTAAATCTGTTTTGCATTTCTCATTCCAAGCCTCTTGCCTGTCTCACACCCTGCCCCATCCTCTCATAAATTCACCAGAGAAGCTTTCTAGTGGTGACCTATTCCACTTGAAGGGAATTTTATGAACTCCTTTCTCCCCTACCGTGACCTAACATACAGTAGTTCTCCTGCAAGTGCCCACAAACACATACCGAAACACGGTACACCTCTTCAGTTATTGCTGAAATGAGTCAGAAAAGGCTTGGGGTTTGTTTTCTTTCAAGTCTTTGTTGTTGTTTTTTTAATAAAGGTATAATTTTCAGGAAAGATCTGAAGGGGAAATGAGGGGAAAAAAGTAGAACTTTAAATCCTCCAGTGGAAGAAGCAGCAAACCTATGGTGCTTCATCTATTAATTTTGGGAAATCTGCTTCCAAACCACATTTTACTGACAACCATTAATTTAGATCAAATAGAAAGTTAATACATGAACAGAATAACAGAATACACTAAGCTCAGTCCACAGGTATTCCTTTGATACGAAATGTAGCACCCGTAGATCAAGCCCTCAGCTGTTCACACTAGACACAGAATTAAGATGACTCTTGTTGTTGCTGCAAAATCTAGGGAGTGCTCATGACACCTGACTCTGCACTTTTTCCAGATATGGTGTGGTTATTTCACCGTCCATGTACAACACAAGGCACTTCCAGTATATAAACTTCCCTGCGAGACTCCACAGGACTAAATAGACCTACCACGTAAAAATCTTGTAGCCAGGTTCCTCTCCAGGTCACCACCACATATCTCCACAGCCAGTACACGTCATGACAGAGACTGAAATGTTCTTTCTATGCAAAAAGCTCTTCCAGGGCTCCATACTTCTCTCTGCATAAGCACCTGAGCACTGGCAACCTAACTGGTTTCTTTCTCTGAAACTGCCACTCTTTGCTAAGCAGGCAGCACCGTACGCACAAAAACATGGAAAGAGGCCCAGTGATGCCAACTAAACTGTGTATTTTCATTTAAAATGTTGGCATCAGACTGACCTTGTAGTCTGATGATCACTTACTTTTGTCCTTCCTATCATCTGTAAGAATCCAGCAATATTCTTTGAGGACTGGTCAGGCAGAGAGATTTATTCCAACACTATTAGGCTTCTTTTATTGCAAAGAGCATCATTATAAAACTATCACTGCATGAAAGGATCTACCAGTGACAAAAGCTGTACAGGCTAACTCTGCTCTGCTGTCCTTGATTAAACAGTCTCAGGTAATCTTCTGAAAGAACTAATGTCTTCTGTATTTCTTTGCCACGAACAGTGTATTTCATCTGATTCTCTTCTATAAAGCTATCAACATCTATTTGGATATAACACGCACATTTATATAAGGCTATTTAAAAGAAAACAGAACAGGTGATCACATATCAACAAGCTAGACTTCACAGAAGCATAGAAAAGGATGAGAATGAATAAGTGAGTGGATTCAAGCTGTAACATGGATTTTGTGGGCTGCAGTATCTCACTGTTCTGTTTAGATCTAGCGTTGTTACACTTACGTAAAATAATGGAAGCGTGACTGCAGCACAGTCCACAAAACCATATGCTTATTACCCCACTAGCCCCAGCAGGTATGTGGAGGTTGGCACGGACATGCTAGCACTGAAAATGTACTATTTATTCTCTACATCAATACAATGCCGTGACAAAAGAAGAAACTCTGAAATACCTGAAACCTAAATGTTTTCTTTTCCATCTTTTGTTATAGAAACCTTGGATTTAGATTTGTCAAAGGAAACAATTCAAATGCATCTCAAAGGCGTTGATCTGCAGCCTGGAAGGTGTGTACATATCATAGAATTGTTTGGGTTGGAAAGTGCCTTTAAAGGTCATCCAGTCCAATCCCCCCTCAAAGGCAGACATATATATCTTTCCCATAGAAGTATCATATATTTCAGTGTGTGTACTTGTTACTGCTACAGAGCAGAAAGCCACAGATTGGATAACCAGGAAGGATTTTGCAGGTCCAGGGGGTAGCACACGTTTGACAGAACAGCATGCAGAGAAACTTGCACAGTAGTTGCCTGCAGTATTATATCCCTGACCTAGCAAAGACCTACAGTAAATATTTTTCACTTGGAATTATCCCTCAGACAACAAAATTCAACCACAAAGCTTTAAAAAGTACAAAGGAAAGACATATGGGACAGAATTTTTATTAAGCGATTAGAGGAAACTATTGCTGCAGAATCCATCTGTGTCACATGCTTTTAATATGGGTGTAGCCGCGACCGGTACCTTCCAGAAGCACTGTACTGTTACAGGTGTAGCTCCCTGATATAAATAGATGACTTTATAAAGTGTCTGCACTCTGCCCTTTAAGGACTGTGTTCTTCCTTCTATTTGACACACTCAGTTTAATAGCACACTGTCCAGACTTGCTGAAGAACTGGAAGACTGCCATTCTTCACACCCCGCACAGATACTTTTGGCTGACACAGCAAGCAGCAGCGCTGCTCTACTACTCAAGAGGATGGGTCAAATTCAGAGCTTTTTCAGGCTGATGTACACAGTCTGATGACCTCTGGAGTCATGAGCCCGCATTCTGGAATCTGGGACAGAGTCTGGGTACACAGCAGCTTCAAGAGCAATGCTGAGAGACATTTATCCATCTCAATACAAAACTGAATGTATCAGAAAGGGCTATACAAGTGGCTGAGCTATTTGTGACAGTGGTTACAAACACAGATATCCTTATAACCTTCTGGTTTCATACACTCACCTTTAGCACAGCAGTGTGGCAGTGTCAGTAAGCACAGGAAGCTAGACTTGAGACCTAAGCTTTATTCATGCTTGTGTCAGTGGCCTGCTGCATCATCTTTGTAATTCACTCCACTTTGTCTCCATAATTCAGTTCCCCTGTCTGCAGAATGGAATTAACAGTGTTTGCTTTCCATATTGAATACTTTGAGAACTACCTTTTAGAGCTGCTACACAAAAGCATTACTACCAAAGTCATTGTTCTGAGCATATTCAGGAACTCTCTGCTTGCAGTGCTGAAGCACATTTCTAATGTCAGCAGGACATTAGAAGACCCCTTGTCTCACTGGTACAGCTTTAATGAGCTATGGAAGTAGCTCAATACATGTTTCTACTGCCACAGTGCTGCATAACTTGTCCATACATCAAACAGTCCTGGAATATTTACCTTCTTTTCTCTGAACTCTCTTGGCTGCAACAATACAAAGGCTATTCATATGACTGGCAATGTGCCAGTATGAAAATCAGGGCAGCCTAACAACTTCCTACAAGATGTGTGAGGATAAGGTGGCATAGAGACAATAGGAAGCAAATTAAATTCCCCAAACTCCATCTTTCTGGGAACTGGAAATTAAAGAATTGAGGTTTTGTTGTGTGACCTCCTTCCAGATCAAAGATTACACGCAGATACTGAGTGGACAGGTTCCTATTTTATTCTTCATTACTGTTTGTCATAGCTTGATGAAAAGATTAAGCAGTAAGAATAGCCAAGATTGTTACTGTAATATTCTGAAATTTGGATTATGCTTAAGCAATTACTGCAACAACTAGGGAGGCCTAGTACAAAAATAGAACACTTCTGTGACAATGTTGCATTTCCATTACAGATAAAAAAATACTCTTTCCTGTTCCTATACTCCTACAATGCATTGACACTGCATGAATGTTTAGGGCAAATAAGGCACTTTGAGAGAAAGGCTACAGGAAGATTTCAGTCCAGTATAAGAAATCCCACATAAAAATAATCCAAGAGACTTCCTTCTGGGTTACCACATGCAGGTAACAAAGTTGCCACCTACAGTAGACCACTGCAGTGTTTCCATCCAAACACCTTAACAACGGTGCTTTTGGATAGATTTCAGTTTCTGACGCCTCGCAAAGATTCTTTTCATACATCTCCACCACCTAAACACACACATGTATGAACACACCCTCAAGCAAGATAAACGATTGGTTGCTATGTCAAAAGCACCTAACCAGGAGGGAGAAACAGGTACCAAAGGGAAGAGGGGAGGCATAACACTTAATTAGCAACTTCCTCCTCTGAATGCATCTATGGTGGAACTGTTTACTTACAAGACTCATAAATGAAGCAACAAACCTTTCATTAGCATTCAAAGCCATGTGAAATCTGAAGATGTCTTTGCAAGGCCTGTCAGTACTAACCATCTTCATCTGTACTAGGAACAAAACACACAGACATGAGAGAGGGAAACACAAATAGAATCCTTTCTGCTGGAGCCTGCAGAGGGAAGGAAAAGGAGATGGGGCACATCTCCCCTGGGAGACGGTTGCAAAGAGGGATTCTCAAATGCAGCGTGCGTACAGGTTCCCTCCCTCTAAAACAAACCTCAGAGGGATTTTTGATTCTAAACAAAATCCATCCTTCCAAGCTGTTCAAACAGCACTAGCAGAGAGAAAGTACAAAAATGGTGCCAAAATAAACACACAAATGAAATGGAAAATACCTTGAGGTAAGTTAACTGAAAAACATGGGCAAGAGATAAGTGCTAGAGGCAAAACCCCCAACTTCACAGAAATTACACCAAAGTAGACCAGCTGTGACACAAACCTAAGTGTGGAGAGAATGCAAAGCTAGACTGGAGTAGATGAACAGCACGTTCTACAGAGCAGGGGAAAACACAGTGTGACAGAAGGGAATATTTTGTATAATACCTTTTCCCTCCAAGGCTTCTCTAGTTTAGTCACTCTTACCTCCAGGATTTAAACTTTCTGCTCTTCCATTTGTAATCTAGAGAATGTAATAAATTTATAAAACTCTTGAAAATGCTAACGCAAGTAAAAAGAATTATTATTGTTGATATTTCTGAGGAGCTGTAAGCTCCCCTGCTGACTTACTAGCAAAATTTATCCTGTTACTGACTCCAGTTTTTGTACTTGGGCTTTTGTCTGTAGCTATTTTTGCAGAAAACAGGACACAAGAAAATACCTACAACCTAAGAAGAACCACAATAATATTACAATTTATTGGAAAGCAGATCCTTAACTAATCATAGCAATTACTATTTGAAAATATGACAAAGTTCACTCCAAGTTAAGGACCTGGGTCACCCACACAATCCTGTTACCATGTGACAATGTAACACTGTCAAAATTAGCAGATTCACACATGCATTAACAGGATTAACATACTGGTTTATCAGACACTATGCACACAATTCCCTAGACAACAGAGCGTTCCCATCATGGCAATTATTTAACTGTGCTGCAATACAACATGGTCATTTAAAAACTGTGATCAAAGGCTACTACATGCAGGAAACTCTGAGGGAGAGGAGTCTGACCAGGCACGACAGATTCCCTCTGGACACTGCAGTTAGGAACTCACAAAACTTACACTACCTTTTGATGCCCATGAATATAGTGCCACAGTTCAACCTGTCATTTAAAGTACTATGGCTCCTGTATCAAATTGTCACACTGAATCTGTGTAAAATTGCTGCCTTCTAATTCAGTAACCTCACTCCCAAAGCAGAGTTTTCTTTAATGATAGATATTCAAAGCTGCTGCTGACCTCAACTAACCTCAATTAATTTACAAATTTTAAAACCTGAGACTGCCTGCTCTCTTAAGAAGGACCACAAAATTTTAAACACTAAAATGCCACCAGAAGCCAAAGCCATCCTGCCACAGATCTCATCCGAGGACCACTACACTGTTCAAAAGAATTTTGATTAAGCTCCATGTAAGTAAAGCATGACTGCCAGTGAAAGCAAGATCCCACTTCCTATATATAATCACCACTACCACGAGCCCGCTTGGTGCACAGAGGAGACCGTCAGCTTGATTTCACATCACCTCTGTCCTAAACTTAGACTCCTCCAGCCTTTCTGCACCAGGCAGAAAGCTCTCTTCCACTCCTGTGCCCTTGCACCTGGTCACTCTCCCCTAAGCCCCACAAAAAGGCATCCCCTTCTTTGTGAGTTCAAATCGCTGCCAGCAGCAGCATCTATAGCAAGAATCACTTCCTTCCTGCTTTCCTGGATCCAGTGCTTTGGAGGGGCAGGGATGGAGCTGGCAGAGTGGGTTACGGAAAGAAAAGTAAGAGCAGTGAAGCAAGGGCAGAAAGAAGTGAGTGAAACAGAGATGACAGTGGTATCTGATGAAAGCCAAGGAAAACAGTGGTAAAATGGGGAGATGGGAGAAAGAAATCCTGAGACAATGAGACATCAAAGAGAAAAGGAGGGAGAATATGCAAGATCTGAGCTGGTAAGCAGAGGAAGAATGGAGCTAACGTTATTACTCCAGGCTTCCTCACATTTAATATCCAACTATTTGAAAGGAATCCAAGGCTGCTTCCCAGGGGTTCATTCCTAAACCTGCCTGTGTAAGCAAGATACACACAAGAATAGTACTTACTGGGTTATGGTGATTTCCACTTACTGATCCAGTAACTTGCATAAATATTAAAAAACAAATCCCACCCTGCAAAAAAACCCCACAAATCAGTAATTCAGCTTCACATACGCTCGAGCAAACTGCTTCCTAACCCAGAAAGCTATGGTACAAATCAACCAGTTTTGTCAGCTGAAAACTGACAGAACTGCAAACTCTCGGTGCTTACATGGTAGGGAAAACACCAGGATTCAACTGACACATTGTTCCAGGGCTGTGGCAGTAAACCAAGTACCAGCATAGCTAAAGTTCCGTAGCTTCTGGGGCTGAGGATTCCAGGTCACAGGGGCTGCTCACCTGGCATTACTGCTGAACTTTCCAAAGGGCAGCAGAGAGAAATTAAAAGTGGGTATTTTGACTCTGAATGGCTTGTTAATAATTTTCAGGTAGCAACAACTACACTAGCACTGGGCTTTTGTAAAGTAAGAACTACAAAGCTGAAGTGATTCTTTCCCTTCGCACGATACCAAGTAGCAAGTGGAGAGCCGACATCAGCAGATTTGAATAACAAATTTGGGTCATCTACAGCAATTTGAATTTATGTTCAAAAATTTACAATTTTTTTTTAACACCTGATCATTAATTTTGGATAATCAGGCTCTTATTTAGCTTATACTTTCACCCACTACTAAGGTTCAGTATAGCAGGGTATGAAAACTGGAAGTATTGTTTCATTTTTGAAGGTACAAAGATGTAATTTGTATATCATAAGTTGAATGCTGGAGCACTATTTGGTACCTAGTTTATACTGACAGCTAAAGCTAGGAATAGATTATGATCTCATGATGGAAAAGTCTAAAAATTTTCCTAACACCCGTACATGTTCTTGTTGTTAAGTTTTTACAGTAAGCAAAGAATTAATGTAAAATCATTTACGTGTTTTTATCCTAGTTTTTAGGCATCAAAATATTTTTTCTATAAATTCAAAATTAGGGTTACAGTTGGAAATCAGGACAGTAGTGGCCAGAGTGTCTAAACTCTTGTTTTACTCTGCAAACATCAGAAAAAAAGACCTCCACTAGCATCACTGAATTTTCATTCACGTGGTACTTGATTCCAAGATGCAGTAAGGACATTAATGTTGAATTAATTTTGTAGAGTATAAAGTGCTACATAGTTAAAATTGATATAGGTCCACTACTGGCATGCCTGAAATAAATGAAAAGATATTAGTTCATGTAATTGAATTTGGTTCTGTGTTTTCAAACCTGTAGGTTTTTGTTCAAGCTTTATTCTGTCCACTAGGAAGAGATTTTCAAATATTTTATTCTTATCATAATATTGCACAGAATTATTTTCACCTTTTTTCTGCTCAAAGAGAAGCCTGGAAGAGGGTAACAACAAAGGTCCCTTTCAGATGCTGCAATGAAGCCACAGAAAGGTGGGCAGACGGATTGAAACATGGGTGCCAAAAAGGACTGAAGCAAAGTAAAGACTAAGTGACTCTAACCATTGCCTTCTGTAGGTGTCAAGAAATTCAGTTCTGCACAAACCTACAGGAGTGCTCTAAGGTATTTCAACTGGCTTTGGACCTGAATGGATAATGGGGGAGATGACAGCATAGAAATTTTCTAATTCCTTTGTACACCAAACTACTTATAAATATTTTTTGGGGAAAAAATCCTGAAAAATAAGCAAACCTGAACTCTAGGCAACTTATGAAGAGAACAGGAAACAAACGAAAAATGATGTGTGAGTGAATGAGGTCATGCTCTTTGAAACACCAATTAAAGTCTTCAAAAGCTAAAACAATGGTGTACTGCTAAGTACTAATCCTTCTGTCAAAGAGGAAGAAGGCTGAGGGGTAAGACTGTTTAAATTATTAATACGACCCCATGCTAGTCTGCTTCATTGGAACAACGAGATGAATTATAGTGAGGGCACTCTCAGCAAGGTGTGGAGCACTTACTTATTTCCCACGGGCTGATGTTAACATGTGTTCATGCATTCCTCTCATAATCCTCCTGCATACATATATCGATCTAAGTCAAAAATATTTCATATGCCCAAAAGAAAAAGTTAATTACTGAAAGAGCAGATTCACCAAAGAAAAATATTCTTTTTACTGGAATAGCTTAGTTACAAAAAGGCTAGAGCTCATAAACCCCCAAGGCAAAGCCCTGTATGACAGGAGACAATGAACTGCTATGAAGGATGGTTTAGTGAATGAGACATGGGATTAGGATTCAGGACACCTGGGTTCAAGCGCTCTTCAGTTAATGATTCTCTGTGTGACTTTGAACAAGTTGCTTAATTTATTATGTCTTTCAGTTTCTTCTTTGTGTAATGCAGATAATGGCCTCCTATCTCACAGAGTGGTGCGTCAAAATCTAATGATTCAGTGATTCCAAGGCAATCGGATGACATGGACACTATTAATTATTGTCAATTCTGTTTTGTTAAAGAGGCTTGGAATTGCTGAATGACTCTTCCAGAAACACTGCCCTGGGTATGCAATGTCTGCCATAACATCTACCAACATGCTTCGCATTCCTTGCTCTTTTGTCTTCTGTAAACATCTCTCCAAACCCCAGAAAAAGTCTTTTGGGAAGCTGTCCTGGTTTTGGTTAAAACAGAACCAATTCTCTTTTCTCTTTTACTGAATCTTCCTTACAGCTAAGTTCTTCTAAGTAACTGCATTATTCTGAAGTTGGCTGCTAAGATTACAGTGGCTGAGGTGGATTTGGACTAGCAACACTGGGAGGCACGGAAAGCGTTCAAACCCATGACAGAAGGACAAGCACAGGAAAGACATGGACCTGTTGGAGCAGGTCCAGAGGAGGGCCACAAAAATGTTCAGAGGGCTGGAACATGTCTCCTGGGAGGAAAGGCTGAGAGACCTGGGGCTGTTTAGATGGAGAAGAGAAGGCTG